>Ga0209489_105796_pt1 | contig 20855 bp, 9 predicted proteins | sample SiratrowhiteBW_FD_187527 | JGI IMG/M metagenome (GOLD analysis project Ga0209489, IMG submission 187527) | Root nodule microbial communities of legume samples collected from California, USA - Siratro white BW (SPAdes) (version 2) | ecosystem: Host-associated > Plants > Roots > Nodule | place: USA...
AAAAAAAAAAAAAAAAAAAATAGAAGAAAATGAAAAAGGGAAGGGAAAAACAAAGACACACCAAACAAGAGAGAGCCACAGAGACACACAGAAAGAGATCTTTGGTTTCAATAAATTAGAAGAAGTTGAAGGTTTTGTTAATCGGAGGGAACCAAAGTGGGGCAGAAACACACGTCGTGTTCAGGCAAAATCCATGTGCCCACATGGATGATTGAGAGAGAGAGAGAGGGAGAGAGAGAGAGAGAGAGAGAGTGAGAGAGTGAGAGAGTGTTATATTTATGACCTCAACATCAACACAGGTAGCAACAGCAGCAGCACCTGCAGTGGCAGCAGAAACATATAGTAGTGGAAGAGGAGAGACACAAGAGACCCACCAAGGAAAAATTGTTCAAAACCGGAACTTGCTCCTAAAGTTAGCATCTTTTGATGATTTTAAGTGGTTTGAGGTTCAAAGTCCATAGTGGGGTGTGGTGAATTTGGAAAAGAAGAGGTGAGAGAGATGAAGAAGAGTGAGAGTGGGGGGTATGTGAGAGCGGATCAGATAGATCTGAAGAGCTTGGATGAGCAGCTTCAGAGGCATCTGAGTAGAGCATGGACTATGGAGAAGAACAAGGAGAAGGAGGAAGAGGAGGTTGAAGGAAGGTCCACAAGAAGCAGACAAGAGTGGGAGATTGACCCCTCTAAGCTTGTCATCAAGGCTGTCATTGCCCGTGGCACTTTTGGCACAGTTCATCGTGGGATTTATGATGGACAAGATGTTGCAGGTAGTACACTCTTATTTTGGTCTCTCGCATGAAGTGTTTTGAGTCTTCATTTGATGTTTGTCTCTTTGTTTTCATATGTAACTACTAACCATGTCTAGAAAGAAAGAGGAAAAAGAAAACATGCATGGTTTGTTTTTCCCTCCCTTTCTTGCACTATATGGTTTAACACCACGCGCATGCGCAAGGGGGAAGTTTCATTCACTTGTGGAAGTTAGTATAGTTGGTGTTTTCAAGGTGTACTCGCATAATGTGCACATGTTCCCAAAGTGTAGGTTGTTTGGTTTTTAGGCCTTCTTTTGGGTGAATGTCAAGGTTTCATTTCATAGGCAAGTGCATTTTCTATGATGTCTTACTTAACTTTCAATGGGAGTGTTATGAAGGGGTTTCAAAGAGCTGGTTCAAAGTTATGTCTTTTTTTATCAGTAGATCCACTGCTTAAGTTTTATTTTGCCTGTGCCTGCTTGTGATTTCGTTTTACTCGTACCTTTGCAATCAAGCAACAATTTTTCTTGGACATGACTCTGTGTTCTGCTGTTTTTTTGTTGCGCCAAGTTCTTTGACATGGCATCTAAGTTGATAGTGTTTGGTTAGCCATAACTGCCTAGCATTGGAACCTTGTAGATCAGGATTTGCAAAATCCGAGATTCACAAGATTGAGTACCCTTTGCTCCTTTTCTTTTTGTTTTCCCTGGAATTCACAAGATCCAGTTGACTTGACAGTTATGTACATGAACTTTAATGTTTATTTCCTTTTTTATCTTTCATGTGTTCTTGGTTATTACTGTTGTGCCCCTTATTTTGCTACCATGGGTGGTATAAGGATTTAAAAAAAAAAAACAAAAAAGGTTAAGTTGACTGGCTATTATGTTGCCACATAAATTTACCGTTCATACAATATTCTTCTAGTTGGAGTCAGTTACAGGAACTCTTCTCGTGAAAGTTAAAACCATCAGTGATGGTAATGCCTTTTTGAGATTTCATGATTGTCGTGATGTTAACAATATGCTGAACTTTATTATCTTTACAGTTCCTGGATGCTAAACTTGTTAAGCCTGCAGTTTTTTACTGAAATTTAGATGAACGAACCGTTTAACTTGTGAATGCATGCATGCATGCTCTCCTTCTGCTTTCATAACATGCAATTAATTTTTCATTTTGTTTTTTCGCAGTTAAGCTCCTTGACTGGGGGGAAGAGGGACATCGATCAGATGCTGAAATAGCTTCTTTGAGAGCAGCGTTTACTCAAGAAGTTGCCGTTTGGCACAAGCTTGACCATCCTAATGTAACCAAGGTAGTAGTTGCTCCTTCATTCTTCTCTTCGTCTTAATCATGTTTGTCCTTTATCTTGTGCTGTGGTAGGACCTACAACTTCCTTTAACAGGTGGTTTATGTGCTGTCTCTTGCTACTATAAGAACGGGAGAGTATATAAATAAGCAAAATGAAAGGGGCAAGATAAATGATGATGAAGATCTTGAGATTTAATGTGTTACTTGAGGCAAATATTGGAATATGTTCAAGCTGGAAATGTTGGAAAACATTCTAGGACTAAAACATTACACTGCCAGAATCTCAGACTAGTATGAATGTGATATGAAGGCTTGATTGTGGTCACATTTGTGTCAAATAAATTCTCTTAAGATTTATTTTCTGTTTTGTCTCTACTGTGTTGGGGCATGGGAAAAGGATTGAATGGTAGTTGGGTTAGTGCATTAAAATCTGCACCAATAAGTAATGCAAGTGTTTGGTCTGGTCTTAAGGTTCCTCATAAGTAATGCATGAAATTTGCATCATAACTTCAAACATTTATTTGAGAATCTTCTTATTCACTCTTACTGTCAAATCCGTTTTGCAGTTTATTGGGGCAACAATGGGAACATCAGAGCTACAGATACAAACAGAAAATGGTCATATAGGCATGCCAAGTAATGTTTGTTGTGTTGTTGTTGAATATTGTCCTGGAGGCGCACTGAAGTCTTATCTTATTAAAAACCGAAGAAGGAAGCTGGCTTTTAAAGTGGTTGTTCAACTGGCTCTTGACCTTGCAAGAGGGTCCAATCTTTATGCCTTATCTGTGTCATATAAGCTTAAGAGAATAAGCTTTCTTTCTATGCCTGAGAACTTTTTCTTATTTACTTCACAGGTTGAGCTATCTTCACATAAAGAAGATTGTCCACAGAGATGTTAAAACAGAAAATATGCTTCTGGACAAGACACGAACCTTGAAAATAGCTGATTTTGGAGTGGCTCGTATTGAGGCTTCCAATCCTCATGACATGACAGGTGAAACTGGAACCCTTGGTTACATGGCTCCTGAGGTATACGCTTCAATTCCTTTGGAAACATCTCACTCGTGCCTGTTCTTTTAGGATTTGTTTCAAACACTCATTAATGTCTAGTTCTTGCCTCTGCATAGACAATTTTTGAAACTCTTGGGCATGTTAAATGTGGTCAAATCTGTTGTCTAACTAATTGTGAAGGAACTGGGATGCCCATCCTGCTCTTAAAACTATAGTGAAAATCACTAAAATTAGTTCTTGATTAAAATATTTATCATTTTTGGAAAAATAAGACATTGCATTGTTCCATCACTGTCCATACTTTATCAGGCATTCCTTTTGTCCCATCAACGACGTATATATCCATGTTGGTTTTGGTACAAAGTACTGGAAGAATGCTTTATCACTAATCTTCAGATATTTACATCATCCAGCACAAACATTGCTTTGCTTTTTCCTGAAAGTATTCTAATGATGAGTCTCTTCAAAATAAGCCAGTCATTTAACTATAATTGACAGTTAACTCTCTTTAAATACACGAGCTTTGACATATGTTCTGCTTGTATTACAATCATAAGTAGCTTGGCTTTGCATAAGTAATCCATGTTTTGTTGGAATAGTAACAGATGTTGTGTATATGAAAATCTTACCTGAAGAAATTGAGCAGGTTCTAAATGGTAATCCATACAATAGAAAGTGTGACGTGTACAGTTTCGGCATATGCTTATGGGAGATATACTGCTGTGACATGCCATATCCGGACCTTAGCTTCTCCGAAGTGACATCAGCTGTAGTACGGCAGGTATATGAAGTGTATTAAGTTGCTTTATCAGCAGCAAAAACTAACTTTTACCTCCAACAACTGATGTTTTCAAAATCCAAAGTCTAATTCCTTCTCATGATATTAATAAGGACATTTTTGTTCAAAACCAAATATAGTACTTTTTACATCCATTACACATTCCTTAATCCATGTGCATTAACCTTAAACATCATGTAGTTATGAGAAAAGACGTAGTGTTTGCTAACAATCACTAACTTGTACAATTGTTTGTTATTTGCAAAGGTCTCGTATAATCATATCTGATGTTTATTCATCCCTAGTAGCTGTTTTTATTTTAACTAGATTCTTTGTGGAAGTGCAGAATCTGAGGCCGGAGATTCCACGATGTTGTCCTAGCTCTCTGGCAAATGTGATGAAAAGATGCTGGGATGCCAATCCTGATAAGAGGCCAGAGATGGATGAAGTAGTGTCCATGTTGGAAGCTATTGACACTTCAAAGGGTGGAGGTATGATCCCTCTTGATCAGCCTCAGGGTTGTTTATGTTTTCGCAGCTATCGAGGACCTTGAAAGATTTTTCACTGACAAGGAAATCGATTATGGAGGGATGATATACAGTATTCTGGAAAATCAGTTTGTATTTTATTTCATTGAAGGAATAGGGAAGGAAGACTCAGGATGGAATGCATACACAAAAAGTGTGAAGGCCATAGATGAGCTCTGCAATTACTTGTTACTTTGTTGGGCTATAATTTTTGTAAAGCTAATTGTGCTCTCTCCTCATTGCACCCATTTTTATAATATTTTCTATGTAAGTTGTACACTTGACAGTAGTAGCATGGATTGTTCCAACACTAATATCAGAGTCCTGAGGGGTCATTTGATGTCCGATGAGCCTACAAGTGATCTGTTTTGGGAAGATCTGCTCTTCATGTGCAGAAAGACACCTATAATATATGGAATAAATATACAATTTGGTCGTAAAAGATGTTTTCTGTTGAGATTGAGGAAGCTTATTGTTTATCCAATTGACATGTTGAGTGGTGAACTTGCTGACAAGTATATTGAAGTTATCTACTTGTTAACAAGTTTATTTCTACGGGCAAAATCTATAGAGGATCAGAACCAGACAAGAAACATGTTGAGACTAAATGTTACTTATCCTCGTAATTTACGATGTTATGGTTAATTATGCTCCCTTTTGACCAACAAAACTATGTAGGAACTTATTTAGGACTAGAGTTCATCACCAGTAACAAGATCAATGCGAACCAATATAATTAATTCTTAAATGGTAAAATCTTACATGATATTTTAACTGTCAAGGATCTTATGCGGGGTTCAGAATGGTAAGCTATATATAAACAATTATGACCATATGATAAAGAAGTTGCAGATGTTTGCTTATCCTCAGATTGAAAAGGTTTCTAATTCTTGAAAACAATAAGCCAGTTGATCTAATCTTTACAAAAATGACCTAAAAGTAACCATCTTCTCAAATCGAGTTTCTGCTTCAAACTATTAGGAACTCTGGTCATCTAAAAAATTCATTAATGGGGCCAGTTCTCTCGAAACTCTGCTATGAACAAAAGATCCTTCTGTTAGAATTTCTGATTGAGCTGTTCATGAATTCTCTTGTTCTACAGCTGTGTCTGATATGTTAATGATATCTTTCATTTTGTTGATTACCTTGCAAAACAAGAGAGAGATTAGAGAAGTTCCGTATACCTTCTTTTGGGTTACAGCTTCAGAAGAAACTTCATCTAATAAGGGAACCCCTTTTGAATCAGCTCTGCATCCTACTAGGCCATGCTTCAACTGCATAAATATGGCTGACTTCAAATATTAGAATCAACTTCTGGTCAAAGATTCTTTCCATGGTCGAAGCTCACAACGACTGGTATAGGAAATCGCATGAATATAAGCAAAGAGAGAAGCTCCAGTGCACATCCTTGGCCATATCGGATGTTGGAGATGAGGAAAGCAATTGCAGACACGCAATAAGATTGATATACTGTTGGGAAAACAATGACCACACACACAGTGTAAAATTCGGAATACAAGTTGGATGATGCAATATCCACCACCAAAGAAAGATGCTTTGTTCTCTTTAGATTTTTTTTTTCCCTTGCTTGAATGTGTGAAAGAGAATCTTTGATAAAATGTTATTATTGTACAGTGTTATCTTCAATCCTTTCAACAATTTCCCATAGAAGTTGTGAAATAATATTTTCACTTTCGGACATAAGGTAACACATCGATGTTTCAGAGGTGATTGGAGAAGGAAAATACTATACAGAAACTCAGACAAAGAACCATTCATCAAAACCATTTTTGAGTTGCATGAGTTTTTAATATCGCCCAAGTCTAGTGATTGATGTAATGGTAAAAAGAATTATGTGAAATTCTCTGCAAATGTATATCTTTAAGTAACATCATTACTCGGGTAAAAGTAACCATCAAAAGGCTTTTGGTCTTGTGCTCAAATGATAATGAGTGTTGATCCATTCATAGTTGATGTTTGTGCTCAAAGTAGACAAATTAAAATAATTCTCTACATATATGAATAATTCCAGATGAATGCCAGAAATTGTATGAGATTGGCCCATAATTTCCTCACTGAACAATCATAATTTTATTGTTTAATTGGTGGAATGAAAGTTAACAAGCCGGGATGGTGAATATTAAACAATAATAAAATCTCAAGCTGTTTAAGTGAATGCTAGGTTATAGTAAAATAAATACTTGCTTTTCTGATAACAATGGGAGAAACTAAAGGGAGTAAACTTTCCAATGTAGTAGCCTGCACTCCTGAATAACCTTGAAGCAAGTGACAACAAACACTCGTGTGGTATTTGTAGCAAAAGCACAAAAAGTTCTCTAGCCAGCAATCTTGTAGCTTGGATTCACCAAATTATCAAGGCCAGAAACTACTTGAATAGATTCTATGACATCACCAACTTTGAGGTCGGCCAAGTAATCCTCATTTTCTGTTACATAGCCAAACACAGCATACCGACCATCCAATATATTGGCATTACTAGGAGTTAGCTCACTTTCTTTCAATAGCCAAAATATCTGGCTAGAGGCAGAGTTGTCCTCAAATTCCTATTCAGCAAAATAAAAGGAGTAAATAAAAGCAAGAAAAGAATATTAGCATGCTTAAAGAACAGCCATGTCAAAGACTAGATTCTCACATCTCTTGCCATTGCCATTGTACCGAAAGCATTAAATGGAAGTTTTGTTTGAGCCTTGTATAGACCAAGCTCCTGTCCAAACAGATTATTGCCAACAGCAAATAAGAAAGTTTTCAATCTTGAGACGGTTAGAGGAACATGTTTGAAAGTATAAATACATTAAGTTACAAAAGTGAAACTTCATGCAAGAAAATACTAGTAAAGAACACTTATTTCTTCTGATCATATAATGAGGTATGTGATACAAATGTGCAAAAGTAAACATGCCCCAAGAGTGGTAAACAGCTCAAGATCACCTCTAAAGTTTCCCCATAAACAGGTGCCTTTTCTCCGTCCACCATAATTTCTAATGGTATTGTCCTGGTTTTCTCTGTACTTGGATCAATGAAACCCTCAGCAGGGCCTTCAGGATCACCAGTTTGGACAACAAACCCATCCGCTGCCCAAAATATAAATTTGAAAAAATAAATCGAAGACTATATCTTGGTGAATGTGTAAGTAAAGAGGAAAGCAAGACAGAAATTGTGGATATCCACAGAGGGCATTTTTTGGACAAACTCCTCTATAAAGACTTCTAGAAGAGAAAAAAATAAGAAACAATGAAATGAGTTTCTCTATGACTTAAAACTAACTTATCCATAAGTTAAAAAATAAAAATTTAGAGAAACTATATGAGAGTTTCTACAAATTAGCTTATACATAGACTAATGTTAGTTTACAAAAAAGTTCATTTCATTTTTCTTATTTTTTTCTCTTAGAAGTTCTTATGGAGAAATTTGTCCAAACAGACCCATACAAAATTACAGATATCAAGGTCATTCAGCTTCCATCACATAAGATAAAATACATTCAATTCATCCACATAAAGAATTAATAATATATATATATATATATATATGTATGTATACATTCTTCCTTCCCATTTCCTGTTGTGCAATGAGAGAAACTGGTGTACCTACTATTTATTTCTAAAACATAGATAGAGAAGGCTTAAAACATTATTTACCAAACGCTATAGCCAAAAGGGAAATCAAAAGCAAAAACGCATGTCCAATAAAAATCGTATTTATTACCTCTCTGGATTTCCATGCCGTCATAGAAGTGCCTTTGAACCAAGTCAACGAAATTCCCAGAAGTTACAGGGGCATTGTAACCATCAAGAACAATGTGGAAAACACATTCTTCAAGATTTGGATTGTCTTTAATCTTGACCTTCATATCCACTGCTGCTCTCCCCTTCAATAAAGGCATATTTTGGTATTCCTCGGGCACTTCATATGGGAAGCCATCAACCATGTCTTCTTCAACACTGCAGAAATGCAATGCCCCAGGAACATCTCAGCTGCAGTCAATGAAAGGTTCTATATGAGAAAAGTCTTTCTCAAGAAGGTTAATTTTCTAAGTCCTTCTCAATTTCCCACTGTTATGAGGAGGATTCAATTTTTGCCAACATCTGATAGAACCAGGTTACCAGTTTCCTAGGAAAGCCTGTTCATTAGTTGGACAGTTTGGATTCTGCCCACTCAAAACAGATCAAACATAGCAGATTTTACAACCAAATCAATCTGGAGGGATCATGCTAAAATGGTTGCAAATCTAGCATGCAATATCAGGTTGTCCAAATGAATGCTTTTCAATGGATACCTGACTAACTAAACAGGACACTTTGCAGTACAGTACTTAGTCAGACCTTTGGATTTTAGGCACAGTTAGGATATACAAAACCAGGACAAGTGGTGATCTACTGGTTGAACCAATAATGCGGCTCTCTTATGACATTGATGTGTGGCAAGGTTAAATTGCTTTGCCCCATAGGTTTAAGGTAAAAAAGCCTACTTGTATCATTGAAGCAACTAACTCTTAATTCTTTCAGTTCTTATGGTCAGATTAAGGAAAATGAAGTGCTCTATATTGTCATTGCACGTCTATGCATTTTTCTGTAATCCTAATAATAGCAGAGTCTCAGATTCTTAATGACTAGCAGATAGAATAGACACTTAAGAGAAATACATCATGACAGAGTGAAAACATTTAAGGAATCCACGAATTCGTCTTTCATTTCTTCCAAGGAAGAAGAAAAGAATATCCTGTTCTTATTGAGAACGTGTATGGAAGGATAAAGGTCTTTGTGTGGTTTACGTAAGTGATTTCGTTATTGAGATGCTTACCCTCCAACATATTGAAGAAGCTCTTTCTGTTTTGGTGCAACTGCATCTCGATTCCTATCTTGTATTATCAGTTCAAGCTCATCTATACCAGCTTCCAGCTTACCAAGCAGTTCAACTCCATGTTCTTTCTTCGACTCAGCTAAACCAGATACAATTAAAGTTTTCCCTTGCTTGAGAGCTCGAGATGCCTGTCTCACATTCTACATTCCATGTAAAGTAAATCAGCTTCTATCCCTAAGGGAAATGAAACACAAAATCCCAAGCACAAGCTGCATACACAATAAACATCTACAGATTGAAGAATAAGAATCTTTAAGTGTTATGTCTTACTCTTTCTACAGAGTCAAGAGCCTTGACTCCAGCAATCTTGAGACTGTCTGTGATATCTTCAAGTGGCTTTTGTACTTCTCTAATGGCCTTATTGTCAATAGGAAGAGCATATCTCAACAATGCCCCAGGGTCCTTAATTGGTGGTCCAGATATCAGAACAGCCAGATCAGACAACACAGGGTTAGCTGCTTGAGCATTGGTGGGCCACCCCAATGTAGGAACTCCGGTTATTAACCCAACCGCCAGTGCTATAGATATAGCACAATTCTTGAAGGAAAATAGCTTCCCATTCTGCACCAACAGAGAACACAATAAGCTTTGGGGCTGCAATGACACATTGCAGCAATCTAAAGTTACATTGTAAACATAAGAACTCAAGGTCTAGAGAAAACAAATAAAGCACATAAACTCTTTCTATCTAAATTGAAAAGAACAGAAAAGCAAAAGAAGTTCACACAGACAACAACATAGAAATTTATCAAAACATATATTCCCAGATATTCAGTTTTCACAATTACCACTGTAGATTGAAGAGTTGGGCACATTAATTAATTAGTAGAAAAAACACTATTATTTTTCTTACAATGCTTATCTCTAGGCTGAAACACTCGACTCCAGTAACCAAACTGCATTTGGGGCAAATGCAAATCCCAAATATCCACTTTCTCAGTTATAATGGCAACAGAGAAATTTAAACCTCTCCAACTGCTTACAATTAGCCCACTCTCAGTGCCTTATTAGAGGCATATCTTCCACACTGGAATGTATAGAACTTACACTCTTTTTCCCTTGTGAAATTCACTTCTACAATTTACCTTTTTTTTAACAAATTGATTGTATTCAAACATGAGATGAACAAGAAAAGTAAAATGCTGATTGGGTACCTACCACATCTCCACCCTAGATGAGCATAATCACCATTCATGATAACCAAACAGCATCTACAATCACAAGATCAAATATTTAAGAGACTTACATGGTTGTTCTGAACTTCGGAATGATGGGATGGTCGGTTAGAGCAACGAGCATTGAAACCTCGGAGTCCTCGAAGTGGGTACGATAAACGCCTAGAGTGTGTGCTGTTGGAATTGAACCATTTGGGACTAAGGGAAACACAGTAGTGGCAGGGGATAATGGCTGCCATTGAAATGATGCCTACAACAATTTCAGAGAACAAATTTCATGTGACAGAAAATTGGAGAGAAAGAGACAGACAGCAAAACTAGTTAGTTTGATAAGGTTTTAGGCAAACTTTGAGGTTTGTGTCTTGTAAGGGAAGGTTGCAAAAAGGGTCACCTTTGAGGGAAATCCATCATCCATTCATCTTGATGCTTCTTTGGATAAGATAACATAGCACTGGGTCCATGCAAAGGACACATTTTCTTTCACATAAATATTTTAAATGATTTTTTTTTATATAAAAGTAATATGTTATTTGATAAAAGAATTGAACATTAGTTTTTTTAATAGTATTTAACCCACAAAATCAATGAAAATTGATTTAACTTTTTATGTGAGGTTAATCTTGAATTAATATGTCCAACTTTTTTAAAATTTAAAAACTATATTATTTTTATCATAAAACATGTTATTTATATCAATACTTTTATTTATATAATATATTATTACTATGTAAAGAATTCATATTCTCAAACTAAAGAAACCTTTTTAACAATTAAACTCTATTCTTATAAAAACTTATTAAAAAGACTAAAGTTAACATAACATTTGAAGAGGTTTTGTTAAAGAGAAAGTCTGAGACTTCTGAGTTACATTATATACACTGTACCATGTACATATACAAGATATATAATTTATATTTTAATATTAACATATTATAAAATATTATTCATATTTATAAGAAACTTTAAATATATATATATATATATAATAAAAATATTAAAAAAAAAAACAAACTCCAATGTATATTTGTGAAGCTCTTTTACCTATAATATTCTCTAATTTTATATATTACCTATAATATTCTCTAATTTTATATATTACCTATAATATTCTCTAATTTTATATATTACATGATCATCACTAATGAGAAAATAACATATAAAGAATGAGTTAGTGTTTTTAAAAAAATTCAACATAAATTATAACAATTTTAATTTAAACAAGTCAGAAACATCTCAACTTTCATATTTTATTATGCTAGATTTTATTGAACAAAAAATGTCTATTAATAATTCATATTAGTTATTTGACTCAAAGATATACACTTCTCATATTATTTGGATTATCTCTCCAATACAATTATATGAACATAGAAAATAAGTTTTCTTATATGATAAGGTAAATCCATATGACATGTCAAATCAACTATCTTTGGAATCATATGGATCTCTCTCGACTCTCACCAACTAATAATTTTCATCTATATAATTCTGAATTACTGATAAAATCAAGATATATCCTTCTAAACAAATATCTAATTCAATACATATCTAAACAATTTTAATATAATATTTTTTTTTCTAAAAATAATATGTCTCAATCACATTTCAACATGATTCATTCTTCATAATACACACCAATATACCATAAAATCACATAATTAAGCTTTTAAAGTACATTAGAAAATATAAAAAAAAATCACAATTTATATATACAAAACAAGTATTCTCCATCAATGAGTTTCACACTCTCCTAATAACAAAACCACTGGAACCAATTTTGCCTAAGAAGTAAGGCTTGCCTAGTGGCTAATGGTCTCAGGTTTTTAATTCCCCGAATTTCTTGCTTAATGACCAAACCCCTAAGATCAAATTCGCTTAACGAGAGTGGTTTGCCAGCGATCAATAGTCTCGTGTTTTCCAAATTTTGAATTTCGCCCTTGAATATATGGCTCATTCAACGAGTCTGCATATTTTGCAAAATTCTAAAATTGATTTTGGTTCCTCAAGAGGGTTTTTCAAATCCTTTTCTACTTGTTTTTAAATTTTAACACTCCTACTCAGTCATTTGATCCTATTCAAATTTCTATAACTATTTAGTTGTTATTCAATTAAGTATATGTTCACATTAACAAGCCAAATGTCAACATAAACCCATATATAGTTTAGGAATTTTGCCCCTAAAATAATTAGGTTTATGATAAACATCATATTTATGGGCAAACAAATCATGTTTTAAAAAGTCAAAGTTTATAGAAAATATACTCATATAGATGACAACATACTCATATAGATCCATCTGGTAAAAATTCATCTATATAACTTTCGGATATAAACGTGCCTTTAATAAAGGTCAGATTATAAATGTGAAATTTGAATTCCTAAAACAACATAAAAATATTTAAACTTCGTAGTGTTTCATGAAAAATTAACAACCTTTATTAAGTTTATCCATCTCCACTTGAGAAAAAATTTTCATTATTTAGCATGACATATGAGATAAGGTGGCTCAGTGTAACTTAGTATGTGTGTAAATATGACACAAACACTTAACATTCTAGAGAAGTATAGTAACTATCAATGGACTTAAGAAAATACCATTTTGATTTGAGATATGCATAGGAGAAAAAACAACTTGCCTCACTTACTACATGTATGCCTGTCTCTTAATAAATTCTAAATAACATGGTCATTAAAATTGTTAGGTATTTAAGTGTGAGTCTAAGTCCCACATTGGATAGAGATGAGAAAGTTAAGCAACATATAAAAAAGAAGACACATAAACCTAATGTTTAAGGTTTTGGATTGAAGGTGGTGTCATTCTCTTATGTGAGATGGCTCTGTTCTCATTGTGTGAGATCAATGTCTTAAGGTTTGGATTGAAGGTGGTGTTATTTCCTTATATGGATTTTGGCTCAGTTCTGAATAAGTTTCTTAATCAAAAGGAGTTAACCATAATCTCACAAATTATGAGAATGTTTAGGTGCCAATGTGCCTTTTTCCATACCACATACTCCAAGACCTTAACAAGAAAAGCATGAGCAATACATTTTGTGCACAATTACAAATACTAATATATACATGCATAAAGCAAAGTTTTTAAACCTTTTAGCAGTCATTAGCGAAATTCAATAATAAAAGAGTCTCCCCATATGGATCATGTAACTGGTAACTCTTGATTGACCGAAAGATATTCTCGGTCGGGACCCACCATCAAGTTAGTAGCCCTGAATAATCGCTCATTAAGCCCACTACTCCACCTATAAATACAGGCTTAGTCACCTTAAGAAAGGTAATTCTAAACTCTCACTCTCACTTAAATCACCTGCACTCTCCACCCAATTCTAACTTGAGTGTCGGAGTACCTACAGGACCCCTCTCCCGGGACGGTGGAATTTGGAGCGATTGAAACATCAAGAAAGAAGCAACATCAGAAGCGAGGTGCAACCACTGAATATATTGTTGTTGTTGGAGCCAACCGATCCCTTGTTGCCCTCATGTTGTATTTTATTTGACCTGTGACATTTTCTTTAAATTTAAATTAAGAGAATAAAGTAAACTATGTGATTAAAACTTATTTTCTAAATTATATTTCAATTTCCATTAAATTTTCCGGTCAGCACTGACATAATGTTAAGGTTTAGGGTTAAAATCTTTAGTTATAATTTGATATGGGTAAATTGGATTTTTTTAAATATTGTCAAGATAGATAACTCACCTTTAGATGACACTAATTCAATATGAAAAAACATAGCTAACATGATTTTGTGATACCTTTGACTCTCACTTTTTTACAACTAATCAGATTTCATAATAATCAGATCTCATGTTTTTTACTTCACTAAAATTATGTATGAAAAACATTGTTTTATCGACAAATGAATCATCTTAAAAAAAAGTTTACTTCTAAATTCATTTATATATCTTTGCCACGTTACATATCTTTAGTAACATCAATTAACATTATAAATATGTTTTACTAAAAAATCACAAACTTTTATTAGATTCATCCTCACCTAAAGTCTTAACAAATCAAATTTTTTTTCTAAGTTATTGATTATTGCTCACACAGTAACTATTCAAATGAAAGATGACAGTTCACTTATCAAATCTAAGTCTTTTCCCAATGAATATATCCGTATATCCGTAGGTATCTATCTTCATGGTCCGTAAACATTTGAATGCTACAAAATATAACTTGCAAAACGAAACTCATATATAAAACTATGCTAAATTTCAAGACGGCAGATTTTAAGGGAATGAAATGCGTGCAAAGGGAAATAGTTTGAATTTTTAGAATGATGAGCATTTCCAAGAGCTCAATCCATTTCTTAAGAGGCAAATACTTCAGATCAAGATGAAGTAAATCCTGAAAGTAAAATCCATGACCTTCATCCAATTCTGAATATGCATTTCTAATAACTAACAATCATGAAATTAAAGTAATACTAATGTTTTGAAGAAAACGTAATAAAATTTATACTTGTTAAACCTTATAAGTGCAAAGGAAAATAGTTTGAAGTTTGGAATAATGATTGAGCATTTCTAAGAGCTCAATCATGAACTAAATTCTGAAAGTTAAAAATGACCTTCATCGAATATATGCAAGACACACAAAATAATATAAAAACATTATAAATCCATTTCCTTGAAAATTAACATGAAATGAACATATGGTAACCATATAATAGCAATAATCATGAAATTAACGTGGAAAATTAACATGAAATAGGAGCATGCAAAACTTGGAAGGATTTGTGAAATGAACATATGGTAACCATGTGTGTTAATTCAATACTATACTTGTAACTACTAATACTATAAGATAAATTGTATCTTAATTTTTTTAATTTTTTATTTTAGATATCATAAACTCTTAAAATACAGATAGAGTTCATCAGTTATAAAAACACAATGAAAATCATCATTTTTGAAATATATAACTAAGATCTAACTTCGGTCAAACTGAGTTTAGTCCTTATAATGATATCCTAAGCTCTCCAAATAAAATACAAAAGAGACACTATTCTATAACTGCTTTTGGTGTCACTTTTTAATTAAAAAATTATCTTTCATCAAATTAAAATAATTTTCTTATATGATAAATATATAATTGTATAGTCTTTTCTATCAATAAGTAAAAGCATAATTCCTAAATTTAAATGTTATTATTTATTTTTTATATTTTTTAAAATATAATATTTTAGTATAAAAGAAATGCGGAAAGAGTGGAACATGTGCTCTTGTTTGTTGTAAATAAAATATTAAGATTATAATTTAATCAAACCAAAATAAAATACATAAGAAGTTGAGAATTTAACCAAAAAAAATTACAATTTTTTAAATTTGAAATTAAAATTACAGAAAAAAAAGTGGCAGAATCGTGTATAAAAATTAAAGAGTGCCAATGATACCAATTAGCTAATTTTATTTTTCTTTTTAAATTCTTAATTAACCACTTTACCATACTTTCTAACATGTTTTATTTATAAACAATAAAAATAGTGTTGTTTTGTGGCCGTTTAAATCATTAGTATGTTTAAATTACAATAAAAATCGTGGTTTAGATGTGATTATTTAATGTGGACTCCCGTTTTAATAATGTAGGATTATTTTAATATATATACATATGACCTCTACCTATGATTTCTTTTAACTTTTTCTTTGTTAGAATTTAAACATGTCTTGTTAAATAGATAATGAGGTGAAACTTTTTATCTTTATAATTCATTATTGTATGAAGAATATTTTTAAAGATTTACATGGCTGGTCATATCGGACATTCCTAGACTTAATACTAACATGTTCAATAAAAATAAATACTATCTGATTTAACAATAAATAAAAGTAACTAAATAAAAATAAATAGAAATTAAAAAAACTAACCTAGACTTAGAATGTAGAACATGTTGACGAAGTAGTTAAAGTCCACAAGGTACATGCAAATGGATTAAAATATACTTTATTTTAATAGGATGAGAAATAATCAATGACAATTAACTCCTTCTTTTAATCCCAAATAAAATAAGAATTTATAAGTAAATTTATGGCAGGGTACTTCATTTGACACAACATTTATTGTTTACTTACCCGTAGAAAATTTCTTACCTAAATGTGTTTTTGGATTGGTGGATACATAAATAAGTTCTTTGTTTCTTTATTTATTATATTACTTGAGATATTACATTTGACAATACTTTCAATAAGCATCTTTTTAACTAAAATTAGAATCTAATAATATAATTAGCAAGTATTACATAGTATAAACTATGATTAAGAAAAGATTAAAAATTATTTTTGCCATTAAAAAAACATTAAAAATTATTTTAGTTATCTTTATACTATAAATCTAACAATGAAAATACCTATAAAATATTTTATTTTATTCTCTGTATTATTTATTAATATTTTTATTTTATTCAATTAATAATTATAATTTTTAATAACTGTTATCAACTAAAAAAAATTACCAATAATCACAATTGATATATTAAGAGTATAAAAATAAAAAAGTATTATTTCTGAAATTAAAAAATAAAAAGGTCTATTAAAAAAATAAAAATATTAGTAGAATAAAAATATGTTGTTTTAACCTAACAAGATATCACAATTAAAAATTATTATTATAAAAATCAATAGATAATAATATGTTATGTTAATTATTATAAAATTTTGTAAAATTTATTCCTTTTTCTTATTATTAGATTAGCATATTTTATAAAACCATTAATATCATACCTTACATATTTATTTTTACATTGCATAAGATGAATAATTAAAGCATTATATAATTTAATTTATAATAAATAATTTAAGCATGCTATAAGGTTATTTTATCTATACAACTTAATTTAAATGAAAAATAAATTAATCAATTAAGAAAGATAATGCTTATAAAGATGATGATATGATCCATATAATCTCTTGTATCATTTCACTCCTGTCTAAAGGAATTTATTTTTATTAATATCTTCTTACTCATTTATCATGTGGTTAAAAAATTTTGACAAAATTTAGAACAAATTATATATAATTTAGAACAATTAAAGAATAAAAAGCAAATGTCAAAAGCAATGAAAATCTTCATACTATATACAACAACAGTTGATAACATGTTTCATGAACCCAAAATCTCATGCAATATTCTGTTTTTGTTTTATGATAGGGTCTTAAACCCACACCCCGTTTGAATTTTAACAAAATAAATTTAATTTAAGCCTTCAATATTTTGTTTTTCATGCAAACCATGATCTGAAGTAGAGACTACCAGATCATTTTGAATTTTGTCCTAAATTCAATTTTGAATGGGAGATTGAAAAAAGTTTTGAGAGAAGCAGAAAAAATACTAATTTGACATCACTGTTCATATTATATCTCTATTTGATATTACATTTTGTTAATAAAATATTATATATAAATAAAATAATAATATATATTAATATTAAATAATATCAAAAATAAATAGTAGTGTAAAAATATCATCACCAAAAAGAAAGGGAAGAGCAAACGGTGGAAAGGAAAAAGACTCGAGCCTATCTATGATTACTATTCCAACCCCCTTCATTTCACGTACACACCACCTTGAGCGTGCTGAGCCTATTTGGATTAGGCGTGGGCTGTTGCTAATCACAATGGCCTTTCTGCATCTCCAGCGGCATTCTTTCTCCATTTTCAGAAAGACAAATTCTTCCTCCACCTCATACCCTCTTCCTGCACCCCTATATAATTTTTTTTTCCATAACTGCCTTTCATGAAATTACATAAATACCCTCTCCTTCGTTTTTTGAAATTGTGAACTGGATGGGAGTGCATCCGGTTCTCATTTAAAAAAAAAAATACAAACCGGACGACTCCATCCGGTTCTCAACCCAGCAGATCGGAAAATCTTCAAATTCGCCGTCGACAGCCCCCCAAATCCCAAATCAACTACTCTAATCATCAATATCACCTACTAATTGCTAATAAACATCACAAATTGGTTACCTAATGCTTCTATGAAGGATTAATTGAAAGATTTTGAATAACGAAGGAACAGAAGTCGCGAATGGCTTACCTAAACCGGACGAAGGTTCTCTTAATCGGACGGTTTGTATTTTTTTTTTAAAATGAGAACTGGATGCATCCCCCATCCGGTTTACAGCCTTTTGAAATTGTGAACTGGATGGGGTGTGCATCCGGTTCTCATTTTCAAAAAATTAAACCGGATGGCCTGGTCATCCGGTTGGGTAGGGAAGGAGTTTTATTAAGATAGAGGTATTTATGTAATTTCATGAAGGGCAGTTATGGAATAAAAAAATTATATGGGAGTGCAGGAAAAGGGTATAGGGGTGGAAGAAGAATTTGTCTTTCAGAAAAGGAAACCGAGGAGTTTGGGTTTCTTTTAGTTAGCCCAACGTTGTTTTCTTTTCAGAGCACCACTTCTCTTTTTCATAAATGCCATCATAATATTTTGTTTTTTTATATAAGCAATAATTGAAAAAAAAAGGTTTTGAGAATAATCTTACTTGATTTTTATTATTTAAAATGTTTTCATACGATGAATATAATAATTCAATTTTAATATGTTTTAATATGATGAATATAATAATTTTATTAAAAATATAATTCAATTTTAAAATGTTTTGATATGATGAATATAATAATTCTATTAAAAATCTAAACGTTTGCCCGTGTTATGTTATATTTAATTTGAAAAATTTTTTATTTCGTTTAGATATTCAAATGATTATGTATTAGACGATATTTAATACAAATTTTTTTAGAAAAATACATAAAAATATTTCAGATTGATAAAAATATTGAACACAGTCATTCACACCTGCTTGTACTTCACACCTGCTTGTACTTGGGCAAACAAATTACAAATCTCCAAAATTTACGTATCTAAGTCTATCAGACCTTATTTTAGAAAACGTTTTTAAATATCTTAAATACACAATTCTAACTCTGTTTTTCATGTATATGAACTGTTTTTACAATTTTATAGTTTGACACATCCATCTATTTAAATTGACATTTATATTTTATTTCATATAAGAGAAAAAAAACAAGAAATATCATGTAAATAGATTATATAATAAAAATAAATTATATATATATATATATATATATATATAAATTTTTTTGTAGCTATTAGTAGAGAGAAATGAGTTTTACAATGATTAATATAAATGTACAATGTCATCTTACTTAAAATTACTCATTTAAATCTCTAATATCAAACTCCCAACTACAAATTCTCTAAATTTTTATTTTAATATTATTATTATTATTTAATTCTATTTTATAATTATTTTGTTTTTGAGTGTGTTAACAGTCCTTATTATAATACATTATGATTAATGTAGAATTAAGAATCATCACCTTTCTAAATATATAGATATAGTTTATATTTATTTATCAACTAAAAGTTTACATTTTAAATTAATGTAAAAAAGATGTTATAAATAAAAAATATAATGTTAATGAAATAGTCAAAGACGAGATTAGAGATATTTTACTAAATAATGATAATTATGAATAAATAATATAAAATAACGAAATAAGATAGAGTTAAAGGTACTTCAGTGAATAGTGAATAAAAAGAATTAATATAATATGATTCAAAATTCTATCACTCAATAATTTCTTTTTTCTCTTAGATCTTTTCTTTGGCTTACACTTATGTTGGATAGAGAAAACATGACTACATATTTATAGTAAAATTTATCAAGATTAATTTAGCTAAACTTGTTTTGTAATTAAATTTTAAATTTTATTTAGTTATGAATTAGTATAGGGAAGAATAAGCTTCCACCAAGCGGGGAGAATTATTATTTTTTTCTTATATCAATTAATATTGCTTTTTATTTATATGATATATTTGGAATTCCAAAATAATAAAATATTTATATTACGTGATTAAAATACTGAATCGGAAAATATTATTTATAAATTTAAAATGTTACAAATACTATTTATTAAAACACAATAATTGTGAAAGTGTATTTAAAAATAGAATAAATGTAATTGTTATTTTATCAATAAGAAATGTGTCTATTAAACAAAATGCGAATGTGGATTGCTTAAAAAATTAAACATATTTAAATAGTATCAATATTATTCTTCGGAACCTTTTAGCAATCAATCTTTAAAATATGATAGTTGATAAAATCATCGAACGAGTGACAGTGTAATCGAACTTGTATTAAGTTCTTTTACTGAAAGACCAAATTCTTTTAAAAAATCATTATTTTTTTTACTCATTTATTGCATATTTCCAAAATGGTTAAAATTAGAAAATCAAAATTGAGTATAATGCCTAAAAGATATTTATCTACTGTACTTTGAAATCAGATGCATTTATAAAAGAATATTTTCACAATGTGCATATAGATACCAAAAAGATAAAAAATATAGGAATGAAAATGTAAAGAAGAAATTAAACTTGAAGATC
>Ga0209489_105800_pt1 | contig 20848 bp, 9 predicted proteins | sample SiratrowhiteBW_FD_187527 | JGI IMG/M metagenome (GOLD analysis project Ga0209489, IMG submission 187527) | Root nodule microbial communities of legume samples collected from California, USA - Siratro white BW (SPAdes) (version 2) | ecosystem: Host-associated > Plants > Roots > Nodule | place: USA...
TTTTTATTTTTTTTTTTTTTTTTTTTTCTTTCTAACTAATGTCTTCAATTGATTTTAAATTTAAATCACTTAAACAATACTTCAAATTAAGACAAAGTCACGTAAAAATAGATAAATATGTACTTAAAAGTATATTAAAATTAATATTTATTATTATATAAAATAATCAAAATTATAATAATAATAATAATAGTAATAATAATAATAATAATAATCAAATTTTAACTCGATAAAATAAAATTACAGTTAAAAATCCAAACATACAATAACGTCAGTATTTTCTCTGGTTAATATAGATTTTTGGTGTAGACATATTTTTTACAATTTCATTCTTAATTGCAATATTTTAAAATTTTATTTTCAATAAAAATTACTGTTTCGATTGTTGTTTTTATTTTGATAATAACCTTAAAAAGAATATTAAGATGCAAACGCGTTAATAACAGGTCAAACTCATTACATCCCCTTCTTTATCCTTAAGGCCTAAGGAAACTGAATCTACGAGTGCAAGAAATTATATCAGAAAGTGACCTTCAACTAAAAATGTTTAAATAACTCAATTATTATAGTGATTAATGTTCACATAAAATAAATATTTATTTTATACCATTCATAATAAAAAAAATATTTTCAGATACAATTTTTTCAATAATTATCAATTAAGAGAAACACGAATCTTACTTATTATATATATGTGTGTGAATTATGTAAAATAAACTTTTAATCTAAAGTTTCTTGATCAATTAAGTATATGTTAAGAAATAATATAAGAGAAGAAACAGGTAGTCCTGTAATCTTATATTAACATAAACAGAATACATGGTGAACTTCACTTCCACATCCTCAGTTTTGCATTCTATACTTGTCTGGTTTTTTTCATGATCAATTTTTGGCATCTGGGTTTGCACTGATTTGGTCTGAAAAGTTTCAGACTCTGTTAAAACCCTAATGCAATTGGGACTCTCTCACCATGCTCTAGCATTCTTGTTTTCACAGCAGCTTTTTCTTTTTTTAATTAATTAAAATTTTCAACCTTTTTTTTTTCTTTCTTTCTTTTGACCCATAAATGCGGCTAGAGAATTGGGGAAAGCCAAGTGCTTGTAGAAATTCAACAATTTTGTAGTGTCGACTGGATCATTGTGGTGGTGTGCAGGGTTTAAGGGGTTCAAAATGATGCTGCATTTTGTACAACCATCAAAGCTGAAAACTAAGAAGGTAATTTTGCTAAAAGGTATTGTAAAAATTTTAGAGTTTCACTTCATTTGATTTCTGGGCCAGTGATATTGGTTTTTGATTGTTTGATCAATATATAGTTTATTAAGTACTGGGTATTTGGAAAAAATAAGAGGAGAGGATTATAATCTGAAATCTTCGATAAAAGATGGCAACTTTCCTTGAGAGTGTCTTATGGTATAAGATGATCGTAGGAGCTTGTTGACTACACAGTATGAGCTATTGAGTATCTATGCTTTCAGTAACTGTATATTGTTATATCGTTTTGACCTTGTTTCACTGAACAAAATAGTTTTACTTTTGAAGGAGGGAGAAGGGTCTAACAATTTGTTTCTAAGCTATGAATGTTTTACAACAAATTTAAGTTTTCATTGTTGAAATGCTCACTTAAATTGTATACCTCAACATAAATAATCTTTTCTATATAAATACTGGTAAAAGATTCAACTTTGCCAACGAAAGTTGATCCAATTGGTATGGATTATAACTGTGTGCCGTTAAAGTTGAGTTCTAATCCCACAACTAATATAATGATCTCGTTGGTAGAAAATTATAAGTATTTCTGTAAGCAATTTTTGAGTCTTAAGGCATGTTCTGTCTCTGGTAAAACCCTTAGACCTACCTAGATGACCTTAAATTTCATGTTCACCTAAAAAAATTGAACTTTTGGTGTATACATGGTTGTAACGTTGTCCCTGGAAGTAGTTAGAGCATGTTAGATTTTGGGTGATTTTTTGCCTTTTAAAATTAGTGGTTTATGTCTTGTATCAGGAATGATGATTTCATCATTGTTACTTAGTAGCACTAATTGTAGATTTTCATGCTATCAGATAGTGTTTGAGGATGCATATGCTGCCAGTGATCCTGTAACACTTGAACATCTTAAGGAATTAAGCTCAAAGCGTAAAGCGATTGAGGATTCCATTAATGAGAGCAGCTTCATCACAGAAGCTATTGCAAAAGAAATGTCTGGAGGGTTGGAATCTCGCTATGAACAGGTAACCGTTTATGCTCTGCTGTCTGTATCAGCTTCTCTTTGTCCTTCTGCTTCAATTTTGTTAAATAGTCTTTTTTCTTTTGGTAAGTGAATGTTAACATCAACCTTGTGGAAAAGGGAAGGAAAAGTTAGATGTGTAGTTGTCTGAACTTTCCTTATGAGTATTTCATTAGGTTAATATGAAATGACTTAAGTATGGTCCTATTATGGAACTGATAGTTTCTGAGCATTCTCTTGCTGCTAGTAATGTGACAGTGTGAAATGAACTGTGAAATGGTGTTTTTATGTGTGACCAACTAAGGTTTATACCCAATATTCGGTAAATCATCAAATTTCAATTAGTATTGACAAATTGTTCTCATTTTCTGTCAATAATTTTTTTTATGTCTGCATCAGGATATTCTCAAAATAGAGCAGTATCTACCTTTACTGGAAAATTTGATTTCCCATGTTGATGTAGCAAGCACCAATAACCCAATCCAAATGACTATATGGACAGTGGCTCTTAAGATACGTTGGAATAGTTCCCTGAGCACATCTTCTTTCTTCAATTTCAAGGGCCCTAAATTTTATCAAGTTGATAAGTTGCAATTTGAGCTTGGTATGACCCTTTTTCTTTGTGGTGGAATCCTGCGTGAGAGAGCTTTAGAAGTTCTATCAACTGGTACGTTTTGAGAAACTCAAAATACCATTTCATATGATGAACTTGTCCAGTTGAATATGTTTGTACATACCATCATTTTTGTTCTTGCAGATTTGGTTCAGTCCACCACCATTTTCAGACAAGCTGCCGGCATTTATCATCACCTAGCACAAGAGGTTCTGCCACCCTTACAGCCGAAATTGCCACCGGAAAAGCCCCCTGAAGCTCTTCCTTCAGTATCCACCATTATGAGTCTCATTTGCTTAGCTGAGGCTCAGGTTGGTGTTATGTACTTTTCTGTGTTGTTTCATTTTTGTCTCAGGTTTTGCATACTGTCATATCATGAGTCTTAACTCCATTATTTCTGACAGAAATCACATTGTTTATCCCAGTTTCTAAACATGAAGTTCATTGAGTTTTTTGGTTTTAAATAACGAACGTTTAGCAACTGTATAGGCAGTAACTACAAGGAAGGCTGAAGAGAAAGGTACTTCTTCAAGTCTACTGGCAAAGTTGCATCATGGTGTCACACTTTTTCTTGAAGAAGCTATTGGAATTTTTCATACTGTTGTCACACAGTGCAAAGACATTTCACCACGCTTATTGGTATGCATAGCTACTCAACCTGCGAATGTATAAGCTTATTGCGTTCCTTCTATCTCATTATAGAGTTTCAGTTGATGCATTCTGACCTAGGTGTGTTTGGGAACAAACTATAAGAGCTTCTGAGAGCTTCTCTTTGAGAAATAGTGTTTTTTTTTTTTTTTTTTTTTCAGTAGAGAAGCTCTCAAAAGCTCTTCTAACTTTGTATCCAAAGAGATCCTAGTATCTTTAACTATGTCAAAATAACAGTATGCAGTGCTTTCTCTTTATCCTGAATTCATTTTAAACACTTTTTTTCCCCTAATCTTACTCAGGGTCAGAAAGAATAGGAGGGGAATGTAACTAGTGAACCTTGATATTCTTGTAATGGTGACAAAGAAGAAGATTGTATTTGTAGGAGTGAAATAGTAATGTTACTTGTCAAGAATAACCTATCTCAGTACTATATCCAAAGATTTTGTTGATGTTTGCCTATTCTAGTTAATCATTTTGTTTGTTTTTCAATTTTGATCTTCCATTATGGTGTTGAGAAATTCTCAAGGTACCCTTATGTGTACAGGAATTTATGTATTTCTGCAAGTGTTTACATGAGTTGAAAGGTCAGCAATATCTTGCAGAAAGCCTGAAGGGGTGTGGTCAGATAGGAGTTGCTATTGGTGTTCTTTGTTCTGTGTTGACTAGTGTTAAAAAGAAGATACCAGGAGAAGAGCCTTGGAAATCTCTTTACCAGAAGCAAATTCAAGATGCTTCTGAAATGCTCAGAAAGTTTGTTCATGAGAATGATTTTGTTTGGCATCAGAAGATCCCTTCTGGAGATGAGTTACCCTTGCCTCAGGGTAATAAAATAGTCAATTTTATACCATATAGTCCCAAAAAATGGGAAAGACAACTTGCTTTCAAGATAGTACTATAGAGAGAGAAGAAAATGTTTGGTTGAGATTACAAAAGGGAAGAGATTCTTTTCCAATGTAAAGTAGGTTTGAACAAATGTGATGTGAAACAATTACTTGTTGAGGAAATAAAACTTTTTGAATCATATCTGAACATACTTTTAGGTACTTTAGAAGAAAGATGTCAACTTTTTTTATCTTTTATTTTATCAGTATTTTTAATATTTTATATTTTATTATTATTATTTCGAAGAATTTAAGGATAGAACAATTCCAAAGAATTCAAAGATGCTCACTTAATGCATAGGATTGAGAAAATTTACATCTATGACTAGAATAAGGACACAAACATAATAAAACAAGAAGACAATAATGGAAGAAGATAATAAAAAGAAAAGGTGAAAAAGACGGAGGAGATGAAAAATGATGTGTTACTTGTTAAAGAATAAAAAATAATCATGTTTCTCTAAAATAAGTTTCTACTTCAGTCTTAAAATTAAGAAAAAACTCCAAAACTTTTTTCATATGTTAATACCGAAAATATACTTTTTAAATTCAAAATACCAAAATAAGAAACATGTCTAGGAATATTAAAATATTTAAATATGTTTTCTCGTGTGATAGAAAAGAATGCTTTCTTAAAAATAAAAAACATTCTAAAATATTTGTCATTTTCTTTTTTATTTTACATGAAAAGTTCTTATGATAAATAAATATTAATGTATTCTATTAAAACTTCAATATGATTGCATATTTTATTTAAAATTTTATAAGTGTTTTAAATGTTAGAAATCTATAAATTTATGTTTTATTTAATTTTATAAAATTATGATATTACGTATTTTAATAATATTTTGTCTATTTGTTTAATCATTAAACTAAGTTTATTAATACGGCTGTCAATAAATCTTGAATCAGACCGGTTTTAAAAATAGAATTTTTTTTAATACTTTTAGTTTATATTTTCCTTCTTTTTAAATTCCCACGCGCCATATACCAACCAGGAACGAAGTGGTGATCGAATCGACAGAAAAAGAAGTTAGAGAACCGTGTAGACATGTGACACGTGTCATACTTAGGATCACATGTTACAGATCACATGTTACACGTTTGTTAATAAAACTGTCCTAAAATAATTATTTCACCTTTAAAAATAAAGTTCAAAATTTATGTTCTTATTAATTAAAAAGATACTTATAGTGGTATAAAAATAACTATATATTATATTATGTATATATAATATTATCCTTCACTTTATAATTCGAAAATTAATCTCTTATTTTACAGAAAACTCGTGCTGCTCATATTCCTTTGATTCTTTCTTACTTAATTCTTTAATAAAATTATCTTACTTTAATTAGTAATTTTGATTTTATCTCTCAAAGTAATTATATTAAATAATTGAGCTGAATGCCGTGTTTTCTTATTTACAATAATTTTATGTATAAAAACTAGTGGAGGAGTTCAGTTACAATACGAACAAAATTAAGTGTCCTAAAATAATTATTTCACCTTTGAAAATAAATTTGAAGCTCATTAATTAAAAAGATACTTATTGTGGTATAAAAATAACTACATATTTTATTATTTATATAATATTATCCTTAGGATCACATGTTACACGTTTGTTTATTTAACTGTCTTAAAATAATTATTTAACCTTTAAAAATAAAGTTCAAAATTATGCTCTTATTAACGAATAAGTTATTTATAATATGGTATAAAAATAACTACATATTTTATTATTTATATAAAATATTATCCTTCACTTTATAATTCTAAAATTAATCTCTACAGAAAAAGTCGTGCTCCTCCTATTCCTTTGATTCTTTTTTACTGAGATTCTTTAATTAAATTATCTTACTTTAATTAGTAATTTTGATTTTATCTCTCAAAGTAATTATATTAAATAATTGAGCTGAATGGTGTGTTTTATTATTTACAATAATTTTATGTATAAAAAGTGGAGTTCAGTTACAATACGAATAAAATTAATTTATAAATTATCACGAATGAATTAGTAAGCTTGGAGACCACCTAATTCTAAAAAAAATTAATAATTTATTTATCTTACATATTTTTTTAATTTCGTTCTATTAATTTAAATATTATGAATTTGATTCCATTTTTTTAAAAATGAATGAATGTAAATTTTTCATATTTTTATGTTTAACATCTTATTTTTACTAGTTCGTTCATCTGTTAATTTTATTAATAAATCAACTTTGATAATGAAATATTATTTGACAGTTTATGTCACATATAATAATAATAATTATTATTATTAATTTAACTGTTATCATTGATTTAAAGTAAAGAATATATTAACTCACTTGTAAAAAATCTATCAAATTAAAATAGTTGAAAGTTTGAAAAAATTGAAAAATAAATGAAAAAAAAAACTATTGCACAAAAAAAAAAAACATAGTAACTAAATATAATTATTAACAGACAAATGTAGCAGGTGGAGGGCGAGTGAAGCAACAACGGTTCAACAATGATCACGTTACAGTGCAACTGCAATTCTCTTGCTCTCAACAAACCCTGTTACCCCAGAAGAAGAAGAAGAAGAAGACCCTTATTACAACCCTTTTCTTCATCTACCCGTTTAGTTTCAACCACTTCAATCTGCACTAGTTCCAATTCCTCAACTTCAAGGTCAGTTTTTTCTTCCTCATCAGTTTAAGATTGGACGAATATTCAATCAATTGCGGTTTATTTGCAGGTGGGGTAGGGTTGTTGCTTCTGCTGTCTCAGAAGAGAACGCAGTTGGCTCCACTTTCTCTGCAGCTGATGTCTTCAAACTCACATATTTAGAGGTGACATTTTTTACTTGTGTACGCACAGCTAAAAAGAAAAGGAGTTGCTAAAGTTTGAAAGTTTATATTATGGAGAAAAGTATAATTTTTAAATTCTTCTTCTTTGCTCATTTTTTTTTCTTTTTGAGTCCGACCATAGTGTTATGGCTCTTGTTATTATATACTTGACATGCATTTTTTCTTTATTTTTTTTTTCTTAAAAAGATTTGTGGGAAACTAGCTTTGTCTGTCCTCAACCTGGTTGAATGGTTGAGTACAGGCAACACACCTGCTTATTACAATACCATTTATGGGTCCGAGGTTCGAGCAAGACAGTTCCTTCACTTATCCCAAAAGGGTGTGTTTGATTTATGTTTTTAAAAACTGTTTCAAGTTTTCAAAATGCTGCTAAGTAAAGTTGTTTAGGCGGTTGGTGCAGGGTGGTGCTGGGCGCAGAGTAGAGTGTGGATTTGCGAGAGAAGTTTAAAAAGATGGAAAAATGAGAATGAAAAGACATATATCAGTTGTTTCTGTTTTTTGTTTTTTAAATACTTGTTTTGGAAATAATTTTCACAACTTGATAGATGTTGGATGAGAAGTTGATTGTTGAGTAATGTAGAAGTTTTTTTAAAACCAAAATGTTGTAAGATAATCAAATGCCCTACATTATTGTTTCCAAAATTTTTTGTGTAAATCTTTGAACAGAAGAAATAAATTGAAAATAATGGAATATTTTGTAGTTATTTGTGATACTGCTTTGCTTTTTCAAATTTAAACTAAATTTTGGCTTGCTTTAAGTTTGGTACTTTTCCCTTTCCTTGACATGGGTTAAGTGTTGGATTTAGATAAACAGTTGGATCTGGAATGTGGGTGGAACAAACATATTGGTTGATCCAGTTTTGGTTGGTAACTTGGATTTTGGAATTCCTTGGCTATTTGAAGCTGCCAAGAAAGTGTTAAAGCAATTCCAGGTATCTTTTGATGGATGCTAACTAGTTACTAGTTGATTTTGTTACCTCTTTGTTATGCCTGTGTGTTGTGTTGTGTTGTTCTTTAACTTCACCTTGCGGAATCTCGTGAAATGGCTATAACTGTATGCTTCTGTAGTGCAGCTCAGTGATCTTCCGGAAATCAGTTGCTTACTTATTACTCTAAGCCTTGATGATCACTGCCACTTGAAGACATTAAAGCCCTTCTCTCAGAAATTCCCAAATGTTAGAGTTATAGCAACCCCTAGTGCCAAAGGCTTGTTGGATCCTCTTTTCAGAAATGTAAGTATATTTTCTTTTTTTCCTTACTTTTCTTTTCTTTGGCTCATGAAAACTCCAATGTGTGTGTATTTGAATTTGAATCTTTGGCTTAATTACATATTGATATATCCAATCTATATAGTTTGATTGCCTAAAGATGTTGGTTAAAGGCTTTTGAATGATTTTATGTACTTAATTAAATTATTATATTGTATTGAAGTGGTTTAAATTGTTCCAAATGAGAGCCTCCACCGAAATGTCCACGATTTATTACACTTTGGAGGACTTGATATGAGAACTTTTGGTACAAAATCTATTGCTTAGTATTCATTATTCAATACCAAGACAAAGTGCAGGAACCTAAACCTTGCACATTTGAATGAGAAACTTATTGTTTCAACATTTAATTATTTCATAACAAAGCATATATCCCTTGTTTGAATATTTAACCAACTTGGAAATAAAATTCAGCCACTGATCCTAAATTCTTCTCATCTTGGTGAGGCTCATAAAATTCAGCGGCCAATTTGAGATATTTGTGCCACACACTGTTTCTATGGAGTCTTATACGCTCGAGAGTGACCCAGTCATCCACCTCATAGGATTGAAAACTCCTCTTCCTGTCTGTGCATACTTCTTAAAATGTCTTGTGTGGTAGTGAATTTATTCACTACGCACAGAAGTGCTTTTCTCCTCTTTCCCTCGACTGCTTCTATAGCTGTGCCTTCTTTTCCCCAATCCTTCATTTGGATGTTCTTTACCTGACAATAACCTACCTTAATTCTGCTCTTCACTATATCCTGACTACAGATAGCATACACTAATTTACTCAAGTTTTCACATAGTTTCAGTTATTTTCAGGTTACGTATTTAGAGCCTGGTCAGAGCTCTGATATTGAAACAGATTATGGTTCCAAGGTCAATATTAAGGCTATAGCAGGACCAGTTCTTGGACCTCCTTGGCAACGTCTTGAGAATGGGTAAATACTGTCAAACCTTTTCTATCATATTTTTCTTTTATCTGTGTTTTAGGTTTTGTATCCACCTTATTCGTTGATGTACTATCCCTTTGTATTTTCATTGAAATGCGATTTAACAGAATTTAATGGCTTTCTCCTTCTCGTGTAATAGGTACCTTGTTACATCCCCACAAGGCCAATTGTCTCTCTACTACGAACCCCACTGTGTATATAATGAAAGTTACATCGAGAAGGAAAAGGCAGATATTGTGATAACGCCGGTCATAAAACAGCTTTTTTCCAATTTTACCTTGGTTTCAGGACAAGAAGACGCAGTGAAACTTGCAAAGCTGCTTCAAGCCAAGTAAACTTTTGTATTTACTGGCAGCATCACAACAAAAAAGCTCTTAATTTTATTATGTCATTATAACAGACCCAAACAATTCGTTTACTAAATATACTGAAAGAGGAAAAATTGTTAACTGTGAGAAAACGTGTAGGCAGAAGACAATAATTGTGGAATTATTTTCCTTGATTCAAAACAAAACAATACATGTGTATTTAAAGGAAAAACGTAATTCTAACTAAAGGAAATAAATCTCCTGAAATAAAGGAAATGAATATCTTGAAATAAAGACTCTAAATTAGGAGCAAATCTACCAAATAAACTCCTAATCCCAAACCCCTTAATTTTAGGGATTTCGCACAACCGAATCTATAAATGTACAAATTTGCATCCATATTTCGACACCCCCTCAAACTGAGGAATAGATATCCGCTATTTCCAACTTGTGGAAGCTTGAGCTATTGAGTCCTTTTTTTAATAACAACAGCCACCTGCTGCTGGGAAGAAATGTATGACATACATACTAGACCTTCGTTTAATTTTCCCTTAATGAAGTGTCCATCTACTTCAATATGTTTTATATTGTCTTGCTTAATGGGATTATGTGCAACATCTATTTTTGACCTATTATCACAGTAGAGCTTCATGGAACCCTCCAAATTAATCTTGCAACCACATTTTGTTTTTTTCTCCCCCATGTCACTAAGTTCCCACCTAAGGAAGTACAATATCCAGTTGTTATCTTTTATCAAGAAGAGAATCTGCATAATCAACATTAGTGTAGGCTTCAATATTCAGTCTTCCGTTCCTTTTGGACAATATTTCCTTTCCATGGTTTCCCTTCAAGGTACTACAAAATTCTAAAAGAAGTTTGAAGACGAGATTCCGCCTTTTCATGCATGAATTGGCTTATGACACTCACTGAATGGGCAATGTCTGGTTAGGTGTGAACAAGGTATATTAATTTTTCGACTAGTATTTGGTATATCTTTTTGTCTAGTGTTTGTTCCTCTTCAACTCTACATAATTTGTGATTAGGATTCATTGGAGTTTGTATTGGTTTGCATCTAATTTTTCCAGGTTTTGCTAACAAATTATTTATATTGTTTTTTGCTAAGATATGAAAATTCCTTGGCTAGAGTACAATGTTTCAATCCCTTGGAATTACTGTAGTCTTCCAAGCTCTTTTAGTTCAAATTCTTAGACTAGCCTCTGTTTCAGGAATTTCCTTCTTTCTTTTATAATTTCCAATCACTATACTATCATCAACATAAACTAGAAGGACTATTACTCCTCTTTCCTTGAATGTTTAACAAACAAAGTGTGGTCTCCTTGGTTTTGTTTGAAGCTCAAACCTATCATAACTTTAGTAGACTTTCCAAATTATGCTCGTGGTGATTGTTTTAGTCCATACAATGCCTTTATCAGTTTGCAAACAATATTGGTAGCAGTTTACCCACTGTATCCAGGGGGAAATTCCATGTAAATATCCTCTTCAAGTTCCTTATGAAAAAAGACATTTTTCACATCAAATTGTTGTAAGTTCCAATCATAATTAGCCAATAGAGATAATATGACCTTGACTGTATTCATTTTTACAATTGGAGCAAATGTTTCCAAGTAATCCACTTCATAAGTTTGAGTGAATCCCTTGGCTATCAACCTTGACTTGTACCTTTCAATGGATGCATCAACCATGTATCTTATAGCATATACCCATTCACATCATATTGATTTTTTTTTTCCATTTGGTAGAGTAACCAATTCCCAAGTACTGTTCTTTTCTAGTGCCTCAATTTTGAGGTCCATGGCCTGTTTCCATTTTCTGTCAGTCAATGTCTCAGATAGGGAGCTGGGTGTTGTGGTAGTGTTTAAGCTTATAAGGAAGGCTTTATGAGTAGTTGAGAAATGTTTAAAGGATAGGTAATTGGCTAGAGGGTATTGTGGCTTGGTGGTACATTTTCTAGTTTCTTTCTTAAGGGCAATTGGATTGTCTAGGTCTTCATAGGTTGTTGTCAAACTGGATTCAGGTTCTGGGCAATTGCGAAATAAGATATTGATCAACTAGGGATTATAGGAATAGGAAAAGCAATTACCAATGTAATGTTGGATTGGATTCATGGACATGGTCAGATTCTGGAATGACCTCTGTCTTCCTTTATATCATCCCTATCTTGAGTGGATTTTGTGGGTTCAGTGGGTTGAACTTATAAGAATCTATTTCTTTTTCAGTCCTTGTTTCTGGTCCAAGTCTAAAATTAAGAGGCGGTAGAGGAGAATCATCTTCCTTTCTTAAGTCTCCCCTTGAAGATGATGTAGGAGAAAGTAACTTTGTTGCTGAAAAAAGTGGCATCTCTAGACACAATTAAGGGTTCAAGCTTTCCTCTAGCACCGCTATGGACATGGACAAACTATTCACACCCAAATATTCTTGGAATAGTTTATTTCATGCAGTCACATTGGGATAGAAAGAAGACAGAACCTCTATAGGACTTTTTGAGGCTAGAACACTAAAAGGTCCCTCCCCCCCACAACAAAAAAAAAAAAACATTAAAGAACCCTATGCTGAAAAAGAAGAAACCGAGTTTGGTCAAGTGGCTGCCCATTTTTCCTTTCAACAATCCCTTTTTATTGGAGTGTTTTCACACAAAATGATTCATGAATGATACCCTCCTTACTACAAAAGGAATTAAGTTTATGATTAAAACAATCTTTGGCATTATTAGATCTTACCATTACGAAAAAATATTGAACAACAGAGTTGACTTCGGATTTTTGTTTTAGAAGGAACACCCCTGTAACCCCAGTACAGTCATCTATGAAGGTAATGAACCAATGAGAGCCAATATATTTGGGATATTTGAGGAACCCCACACATCAATATGAATTAAATAGAAGGAAAAAGTGCTCATTTTATTACTGACTGGAAAAGGTACACTCTTGTGTTTAACAAATCCACACACTTTACAATGAAGACTTTCCACATCTAATTTATTATAAAGGGAAAAAATAACAATTTTATGATTCTAAAGGAAGGATGACCAAGATAACAATGTTGTAGAAGGACCTTCTCTCTGTAGGTCTTTATTAAATCAAAGGAAGAGGAATAATTGTTGTGTAGTTTTGGGGGAAGATTTGAGTTGTCCGAATAATAGAGACCATTTCACTCTCTAAAATGTCCAATCATCCTCATCAAATGCTTGTCCTGCAACATACATTGTTATAAAAACAACATTACATGGTAGGTCTTTTATTAGTTTTTTAATGGAAAATAAACTGCTGGACTATTGGGGAATATGAAGACCATTTTTCAGAGTTATGGATGAGCTTATTTTAACTTCTCCTTATCTTGCTGTAGTGATGGAAGTGTAGTCTGCTGTGAATATTTTCTTATTGTTTGGGCAAGGGGTGTAGGAGGAGAACTTTGTAGGTAGGGTGTCATGTGATCATTGGCACCCAAAATCTAATATCCAATATTCATTATAGAATATATTTGAGGCAGAGTCCAACAACAAAAGGAAAATTTCCAAATGTACCTTATTATGAATATGCTAGAGAACAAGTACACGTTGGTTTATAAATTTTGTTATGAAACAATCTCATTTTCTCTATTTCATCTTGACTAGGTTTAACCACTTCTCCCTTTTATTTTCTTCCTTAGTTTCAGAAGCCATATGAGCCTGTCCTCCCTTTCTTATGTTGTCTCTTTTTTTTTTCACTCCTTATTACGGTTTTGGGGAGCCCAATCCCTTAACTTTAGGGATTTCCTACTATCAAATCTATATTTATGATGCAATAAATGAACAATATTTACATCTATATTTCCTTGATAACGTCTAATACTAGAACTGAAATTACTACATTTACATAGAAATAGCAACATTCAAACGAAGTATTTGCTGGAATAAACTTTTGGGAGTTGGGAAACAGGAAATTCTATTCTAGGTAAAAAGTATTTCCAATTTAGAGACAATAAATCACTAATGCAAATTACATTAGTTAGTATTTTCTCCTTAACCCCTCGTTGAATATTGTTAGCTAGTTAAATGGTTAATTGTTCCTTAATTGAAAACGTTTTTAAGAAGTCATTTTGGTAACCTTCCCTGTAATTTTGGTTCCTTTGGAAGAATACATGTGAACTTAAGCTCAATTTAGTGGTTTTGACCTTTTATATTTTCTTGTTAGAAGTTTATCAGTATTTCATATTCTTCTTAACATAAATGTTCTTTCCCTATTTGATAGGTTCTTTGTGCCAATGAATAATGGAGACCTAGATAGCAAAGGGCTTCTTGCAAGCTTAATTAGTGGTGAAGGAACAGTCGAATCATTCAAGGTTAGCTTCTTTCAAGAATATACTAAATATTTTACTCTTCTCAAGTATTGAAATAAATGCACCTAGTTCTAGAAATGTATGAACTGGTTTAATAGTTGACAAATAGGGGTTCATAACTCTTCAAGGATTCTCTTCAGACATGACAGTTCACAAACGCCCTTTGCCATAGCCTTATAACACTGCTCCTTGCCTCAACATTTTGTTTTTAACTACACAATGTAACTAAGTTACCCTAAACTAATATACAATACCTTGATGTAGATCTCCTATCAGTAATTGATGTTGGTCAATCAGCATCAGAGTAGGCCTATATGGTGTGTAGTCTTCTTAAAGGATAAACTTGTTGTATATTCCACATCGATTAGGGATATAATCAAATTAGAATATATAAATGGGGTGGAAATCTCACCTTGTAAGTCGTCTTTTTGCAGTTGGGATAGGTATAAATTCACTTATTAATATGATATTAGAACCTATTTTATAGAAGTTTGTTAGACCTATTTCGGGTTGCTATTAAACCACCCAAAAAATATCTAATCCCACGCATGGGATGTCCCTTGCTCGACGTGAAGAGGGTGTGTTAAAAATTTCACATAGACCAAAGATAAGCCAATTTATAGTATAAAAGTGGGTGCAAACCTCACCTTATAAGTCGGTTTGTGAAGTTGAGTTAGGCATAAACCCACTTACTAAGATGGTATCAAAGCCATTTTGTGTCACCCGCTATTGGGCTCTTGTTAGACCACCTACAAATATCTCATCATATATTCGAGATGTTCATTCGTCAACATAAGAAGGTGTGTTGGAGATTCCACATTGACGAGGGATATAGTTAAATCATAATATATAAGTGAGGTGCAAATCTTACTTTACAAGCCGATCTTGTGAGGTTTAGTTTGGTAGAAATCCACTTACTAAGTTGGTATCAAAGCGTATCCTATCGAGGTTCGTTGGGCCTTTCGTGCCACTTGCTATCAGACTGTTATCTAACTATCCAAAAATATCTAGTTCCACGCAAGAGATGTCCGTGGCTTTGATTTTCAGAAGAGTTGGGTGAAGTTTGAAATATGTTGGTTTGCATTAAGATCAAGAAAAATACTTACTTTGAGAAAGGTCAATCCTTTTTTTCGGCATGCTATTTCCGTTCCCAAAAGGATCCCAGATCCTTTATGTCAAATTTTGGAACAAGAGCCTCTTTCAACCTACTAATTTTTGCTAAGCCATCTCCTAGGGCAATTATGCATTCGCATACATTATCGAAATTGCAATGTTTCCATTGTTTCTTTTAAAAATTGTATAAATCTATCAAACCATGCTCATGGCATATAGTGGCTTCTTTAGCTTGCAAACATAAACATTTGAATCAATCTTTTGCTCTCATGTGTCTTGAGTGCTTCCATGTACACTGCTTTCTCTAAATCACAAATTAGGGTTGCAATTTTTACGTCTAGTTGGTACAATCCAAATTACTAGGAAAAGATAAGAAGACTGTAATTGTGTTCCATTTATGTAAATGGAGCAAATTTCAAAGTAGTTGATCCCATATGTTTTAGTGAAGCCTTTGGCAACCAACCAAGCGTTGTATCTTTCATTAGATCTAACAAATTTGTACTCAGTGAATATTCATTTGCATCCCATAATACTATTCCCTTTTGGTAGCTCCACTAATTATCACATTTGATTCTTTTCAAGAGGCTTCATCTCTTTTAAGGCATATTTCCTCCACTCTGGAGTTTCTAAGGCTTCATCATGTATATTTTTTGGTATCTCAATACTGTGATAGTCATTAAGGAAAGGGATGATATTTTGGTGACAATTTTCATATGAACAAAATAAGATAGAGGACGTGTGGTACATGATCTATCACTTTTTCAAGTGGCAACAAGAAGATAACAATAATCCAATTTAGTGGGTTTGGAATGCAACATAAATTCAAAATCATTCATTTCATTGTGAAATTTCAGGATAACTATTAATTGATGAGTCCTTGGATTCATGTCAATGTAAAGGATGAGCTTGACTACAATATGCTCCGAATGACTCTGATACCATCTTAGTAAGTGATTTTATGTCTAACTCAATCTCACAAAATTGTCTTATAAAGTAAGGATTGCACCTTACTCATATATTATAATTCGGCCTTATTCCTAATTGTTGTGGAATCTCCAACAAAATATATATTAATAACTGAAAGGCATAAAGGAAAGAAAAAACATGAATCTGCCAACTATGCTCCATTTGAAGGGATATAAATGATTCAATTCAAATTCTAAAGAAAATTATGTAGGTATAGATGTTACCTTCTTTCTTAAGTCCAAATCTTTTTTCAATCTCATCTTCAGGGGAAATAGCAGAAAATCGGAAAAATGTATTCAAATTGATGAGTCAACATGTTAAATAATGAAACAAGTGTTGTGAATGATGAAATTTCAATTGCCAACATTGTCCCAAGTGGCAAAATATCTATCATTCTTGAATTAGTACAAGTCTGAGAATTTTAGTTCTTATACCCACCAAAAAGCAATAAAGTTGAACATAGAAAGGAAATTGAAACTGATACAATACACAAAGGCATAAAACCCTTTGGACTTGTGTCAAAAAGAAAGACGTATACTCAAAATATTTAATCCCGTGCTCGAGATGTTCATTCCACGACGTAAGGGGATGTGTTGGAGATTCTACATTAATCTAGGAATAAGGTCGAATTATAATATAAGAGTGGGTGCAATTCTCAACTTACAAGGTGATTTTGTGAGGTAGAGTTAGACATAAACCAACTTACTAAAGATATTTGTTGACAAATTTTCAAGGCTAAGTTAGATGATAGCCTGTTTGTAGGAAAATGCTTCTAAAGGATACCATAGGGATATTAAATTTTAAGACCCTACTAGATCATGCATAAATTGACTTACCATACTAACTCCATAAGCAATGTTTGGTCCGTGTGTGATAAATAAATAAGTTTTTTTTTTTAATAATATCTAAAAGTAGGTTTTTTTCTAAAGGAGAACTCTCTTCTCTTCCTATTGTATGATTTTGTTCCATAAGAACTCTTGAGGTCTACATCTTTATATGTTAGAGGGGATCAAGTACATCTTTTCTTTGGGAGATGAAAATCTCATCTTTTTGAATAAGCAACCTATATTCCAAGCAAAATACTTAAGTTTTCCCAAGTCTTTTATTTCAAATCGGGCTACCAATTTTTCCTTTAAAGTCAAAATTTTTGTTTCATTATCTCGTGCAATAATCATGTCATCTACATAGACTAATAGTAGTGTAAGTTTACTTATAATGGAGTGCTTTATCGATAAGGACCCGGGAAATACTTAAGTTTTCCTTAGTTTTCCATTTCAAATTGAACAACCAATTTTTCTTTAAAGTCAATTTCTCTGTTCATTATCTCCTGCAATTATCATGTCATCTACAGATATCAACAATGGTGTTAGTTTAGTTGTAACAAAGTACTTTATGAATTAGGTATGATCTCCTTTGCTTTGCTTTGCTTATGTATTAAGGAAACTATTGTTTTTGTAAATCTTCCAAACTGTGTTCTTGGAGATTGTTTAAGACCATATAAGACCTTCTTTAGGAGGGATATCTTTTTCCTTCCATTGTAAGTTTTAAATCCTAGAGGAATCTCCATGTATTCTTCTTTTAAAACTCCATGATGAAAGACATTCTTCACATCCAACTAATGTAATTCCCTTCCAAAATGAGTTGTTGGAGCAAGAAAAAGTCTCCTCATAGTCAATTCCATAAGTTTGCCTACACCTCTTTGTAACCAATCTAGTTTCATATTTGTCTATTAACCCATCTGCCTTATGTTTCACTGGAACAAAACTATCTTTCAGAAGAACCAAATTAGAGTCAAATGAGACGTCACCACCCCTTCCTGGTCAAGAGCTCCCAACAAACCTTGGGACAGTAACCTCAACGACGATGGAAAACAATGATCATGACGACGGTTAACGAGACAATAGAAACAGGACTCCCAACATCGGAAGCTCTCATATCAACATGAACTATGTAAGAAAATAAAAAATTATTTTATTGATAACAATCCCACAATTACATTTTCATTATTTCTATTTGTAATAATAAAAAATCTTTAAAAAAAGAAATAAAAGTATATTGAATTGAATAGGAAGATTCTTAAGGTATTTTTTTCCTAATTACTATGGAGATATTTAGAATTTTTTTATCCTGATAATCTGCTCTTTACAACATTGATGTATGTACCATTTCTATGAAGTCCATAAAAAATTTATCACCTTTTGGCTCTAACAATAAACCTATTAGAGCATGGAAAGAAGGCGGGTTGAATGAACAATGATGGAAAAATTGCTTGATCAGGGACCTGTTATGGCTTTGAGAATAGAATGAAAGTGTCACTTTTCCATTGCTTCTAGCATGACCATGGGATGGGTGCTGTCAAAGTTACTTATTGTGAGTAATCATTGGTGGTGGTCTACAAGAGCCATAGGAAGAAAGCCTGTGGCAATAAATTTGAGGACACCTCTTAATTTTCTAGATTTTGTTCAATCGTCTACTAGGTTGGTCATCTTTACCTTCTCCTTTCCAGCTTAACAAAAAGCTTGTTATTGGGTGACTTTTTATGGTTGTTTGGTTCTATTCACGTCCTTTGGAGGAAGCCTTAGACAGTGAATCTTGTCACACTTTCTGCTCTTTTATCTTTTTAGCTCTTCTGTTCAATCTTCAACTGGCTTTATCAACTTTTAAGTTTTTGCATCATGCTCGATCATTGCTAGAAATAGAAGCCTGATTGGAGGTAATGTTGATAGTGAACTTGATCTATAAGAAACTTTTGGAATGAATCACGCGTCTTTGATTGTCTAGAGAGGGTGAATATGAGAAGGGTTATCTTACTAATGCCATCTTATTATGCGCAACTTTTTCTAACCTTTTTAACTTTACCTCATTCCTGCCATCTTCATCCTTCACCACAGTTTAATTCCCTTTTTGTGTCTGTCGTTTAACTCACAGTCCATCACAGGCTCACACAAATACAACAATTACCATTTTTACATTCATTTTTTTGAAAAAAATTTTAAAGCTGAAAGAATATGGTGTTTCTCATATACAACTAACTATGAAATTATAGTTAGAAAAAACGTAATTGGCTAAGCATTTGTTTGAATAAAGTTTTCTTTAAGTACGGACGAAAATAAGATAGAAAAATAGAAGAAATTTCTCAGTAAGTTTATGTAAAAGTTATTCAAATAAACACTTATTGTTATATGCTAAATGATTCTATCTTTGGAACAATTATGATTGCAGGAACTTTTATCAAAAGAATTACCAGATGCAAAGGTTGTAGAACCTACTCCAGGAGTACCAGTCGAAATTTCAGCAAATTAAAAATTCAGTAATTCTAGTTCCCTTTCCCCCTCTCTTCCTCCTTCATTACTTCTTCACCTGCATGTGTGGTAGCTTATATGTTATATGCATGACATGTTGAAGATAGAATCTACTTGCTAATTTGGTTAGATATATATTCAAGTAGTTTATTCTATATCTCTAACTGCAGTCCTGTTAATACACTAGCCAAGGCATTATTGTATGTATATAAAAGAAGAAACAAGTAGTAAAAGTCCATTGTCTGTGTTGGGTATGAAACACTATTATTACTTGGACAAAATGATTTTTGGAATCTGATAATGGATATGGAATAAATTGGGACAACTTATTGACCACTTTAATGGAAACATCTTTTCCAACAATTTTAGATTTTGTTTTCTTTCTAAAATATAATTAAAATCCACATTGTATCACAATGAATAATGTAGATGCGGTTATTTCTTAGGCCTTCATCAATCTTGTTTTGGCTCATAGTTTTTCCTATACCACCATAAATGTAGAAAGGGTTGAAATTGATGAAAATATATTTTAGACATTAAAATTTGAAAATATGAAAATGTATTTTAGATGGTATAATATAAAAATATAATTTAGATGAGGTGATTCAAAATTTAGAAATGTATTTCGTACTGTGTAATCTGAAAATTGAACTCGTGAGCCATTAGGCACTTTTTAGTACCATATGAACTTGCATGAAGATAGAGTGCTTCTTCCCAAACCTTCATAGCACCTCTATAATTTTTATCATGAGTAAAAGACAAAAATGTTATTCATAAACTCACAAAAATGTTATTCATAAACTTTATGTTGTAAAGACGGCTGAAAAATTAATAAATTAACTTTCGGAGGCATGATAAAATATCACAGTCCTTAAGGACTTATCCGCGATAAATGCACAAGTCCCCCAGAATACAACATGAACTTCTCAGTTAAAAACTGAGGATCTCAGAACTAGCAAGTTTGTTCTTTAGAGCAAAAATACCCAAGATATCTAAAGAAAGAATAAAGAAAGAGAAGAGAGAATATGAAGAAGAGAAAAAGAGAAGTAGAGGAACTCTTGGTGTTGTGTGATTTTCGGAGTAAGGGGGGCCTCTATTTATAAAGAATGGGAAGTGAGAGGTTTGGGCTATGAAGGAGTAGTGGAAGAAACGGCCTCCACCATCCATGCCCAAGTAGTTGCCCCTAATGTTCACAAAGTGGTTCTCAACGTTCAAAATGCTGCAACGTTCATGAATCCACGTTTGAAGCTTCTGAAACTGCATCCGGAAAAATTTCTGTGGCACTAACGGGCTGGTGCTGAACGTTATTAGATATTCCCTTTTTTTATTTTGCAATACCTCTAACAATCCCCCACATATTGCAAAATGTTTAAAGAATAAAGAAAGAAATAAATCTTGGGTCTCATAAGATGTAATGC
>Ga0209489_105802_pt1 | contig 20826 bp, 10 predicted proteins | sample SiratrowhiteBW_FD_187527 | JGI IMG/M metagenome (GOLD analysis project Ga0209489, IMG submission 187527) | Root nodule microbial communities of legume samples collected from California, USA - Siratro white BW (SPAdes) (version 2) | ecosystem: Host-associated > Plants > Roots > Nodule | place...
CCACTTTACCCTCTATCAAATTTTCTATCCTTTGAAAATTTCTCTCCTACCCATAAAACCTTTCTCACAAACTTAAACTCTACACCCACACCTTCCACTGTATCTGAAGCATTATCTAATAGGAAATGGAAACAAGCCATGGATGTGGAAATTGAGGCGTTAAACAAGAACAATACTTGGGAACTTGTTACTTTACCAACGGGAAAAAAACCAGTAGGTTGTAAGTGGGTATATACTATAAAGTATCGGGCTGATGGGACCATTGAACGTTACAAGGCAAGGTTAGTGGCCAAAGCATTCACTCAAACATATGGAGTGGACTACTTGGAGACATTTGCCCCTATTGCTAAGATGAACACAATTAGAGTAATATTGTCATTAGCAGCAAATCATGATTGAGATCTGCAGCAATTTGATGTGAAGAATGCATTCCTGCATGGAGAGCTTGAAGAAGAAATATACATGGATTTGCCCCCTGGTTATGATGGACAGGTTGCTGTTGGAATTGTTTGCAAGCTAAAAAAGGCTCTATATGGGTTGAAACAGTCCCCAAGAGCATGGTTTGGAAGATTTACCAAAGTTATGACAAATTTAGGCTACAAACAGAGTCAAGGAGATCACAATTTATTCATCAAACATTCAGTTTCAGGGGAAGTAACAATATTATTGGTGTATGTTGATGATATTATAGTAACCGGAGATGACAAAGAGGAGCAGATAATATTAAGTCAATGTCTTGCTACAAACTTTGAGATTAAGACATTAGGAAGACTTAAATATTTTTTGGGAATTGAAGTGGCACATTCCAAGAAAGGAATTTTCATATCTCAACAAAAATATATTACTGATTTGCTTAAAGAAACAGGGAAGACAGCCTGCAAACCAGTAAGTACTCCCGTTGATCCAAATATAAAGTTGGGAAGTGCTGAGAGGACAATGCAGTGAACAAGGAAATGTATCAAAGACTGGTGGGCAGACTTATATATTTATCTCACACTAGACCAGACATTGCTTTTGCTGTGAGCCTAGTCAGCCAATTTATGCACCAACCAAGGGAAGCACATTTGTAAGCTGCCCTTAGAATTGTTCAATATTTGAAAGGAACTCCAGGAAGAGGGATTTTGTTCAAACGAAACAAAAGTGTAGCTCTAGAAGCATATACTGATGCTGATTGTGCAGGGTCAGTTGTGGATAGAAGATCAACCACTGGATACTGCACCTTTCTTGGTGGAAACCTAGTGACATGGAAGAGTAAAAAACAAAGTGTAGTAGCTAGATCGAGCGCTGAAGCAGAAGTTCGAGCAATGACCCAAGGAATATGTGAACTTCTATGGCTGAAGATTATATTGGAAGACTTGAAGCTAAGGTGGGTTAAACCTATGAAGTTATATTGTGACAATAAATTTGCAATTAGCATAGCCCATAACCCAGTCCAGCATGATAGAACTAAACATATCGAGGTAGACAGACATTTTATTAAGGAGAAGCTGGATAGTGGCTTGATTTGCACCCCATATGTTTCTACTCAGAGTCAACTTGCAGACATACTCACCAAAGGATTGAATGGCATCAACTTTGAAAGAATTATATCCAAACTGGGAATGGAGAACACCTACTCACCAGCTTGAGGGGGAGTGTCAAAATCACGTTACTTTTATATTTTAGGAAGTTTTATATTTTATCCTTGATGTAATTTTATTGTGTATCACAGTAGTATCTTTATATTAATATTAGGATTATGTATTTAAGGACAATCCCACAATTATAGGGATTTGAGCACAATCCCACAATTATAGGGATTTGGCTCCTTAGGAGCAGTTGCTAATATTTCCTAAAATAGCCAGCAGGCTCATGTATATATAGGTCCAATGACCTCATAATTTAATATGAGAGAGAATATTATTCCTTCTAAATTTTGAGAGAAGCATTTGTAGAAAATAGGAGGATCAACCTTGGGAGCGGTAGAAGACACCACGGGTCACAACCTAAAAGATGGAAACAACCTGTAACAGTAAGAAAAAAGAAAGTTAGAGGCCCTATAATGGGCAAAGAAAGCATAGAACAAGGTAAGCACAGTGGGAAACATTGATATTCGGTAAGAGTGGTAGGTAGACTGTGGCACAATTACCCAAGGTCAAAACATGCCTAAAAATCAATGCTAGAAAAAGTATGACAGCACAACTCGGGAAACCGAAGAGACATTATTTTTGAATCCACATAGGATCGAGTCACGAGCCTAAACACGAAATAATCTTCTTGTGACTTATGGTTGAGGCAAGAAGCATACTCCTCCTTGAGTAGGGACTAATGTAAGTTTTTTCTGAAAATTGTATAGGAAAGAGGAGGAAACTATATACACTAAATACATTAATATTTGTGAAAAAATGTGTAAGCAATAAGCAATAATTATGGAATTACTTTTCCCTTCTGTTTAGGGAAATAAATCTCCAGAAATAAGACTCTAAATCAGGAGCAAATCTACCAAGTAAACTCCTAATCTCAATCCCTTAATTTTAGGGATTTCTTACTAACAAATCCATATTTATCATTGAATCAATCTATATTTATTGTACATTAAATGTGCAATATTTACACCCATATTTCAATAGTATTTAAATGAAGAAATACAATAATCTTAATTAGTGGTCCACATCACATGGTTTTCCTTGGGGCCAAACTCATCTCCATGAGACCAACTTGGAAGGTGAGAGTTTCCTAAAGCCTTATAAGCTCTTTCTAGTCGCTATCTATTGAAAATGTGAAACATGAGATTTTTTCCACTATATCCATCATATCCTGCACTGTTGAGCTCGATAGGTAGATGATATGGTAGATAACCTAAGAATTAATGTAGGATAAACGTAGATATTATCCTAGAATCTAAGTTTTGGCTTAACTTCTTCAAAAACTAGTTCATAAGGTGAGGTCCATGCAAGTTACTGCCTACTTATATACATTATGACCATATTACTAGTCAATGGTGGTATCCTTAACACCAAAAAAAATGACACCGATGGCCAAGAAGGCACAAGGTAGGGTTGTTTCTTGTTAGCCTTTCGATACCATGTTGAGAAGAGAGAAGGCAAGACACATGATTAAGAAAATAATTGCCTAATTACTATAAATCCTAGAATTCCTTCATTACCGTAACTAAGATATCTACAATATCTAATAGACTCTAAAAGTATATCGAGTTAAATCTCACAAGTGGTCCTGAGTCCGTGTACCGTCACAATTTCACATAACTTGATAAAATGAAATTTATAAATGAATAATCAATATTGATGTTGATACATGTCTTCGGATACCGTTAATAGCAACAGGCTGTACAATTATAGTCTCTGGTCCTGTACTGCGAACTTCCTTAACTATACATGATTTATAGTTCTCTCCCAAGGTATTTTGCTGAGTAAAACTATGAGGGCAGTAATTTTCAGGCTGGGGCCATCAATTGAGACGTCTTTTGACTAAGAATAACAATTTTTCGCATTGGAACTGAGAAAAGTTTAGAGATTTAAGTCTTGCCTGATACAAGTGTCAAGATATGTCTCTGATACATGGGTCCTTTTTAAAGGTGCCAATTTTTATGTTTTTAACTTTTAATTTGGTCAACTTATTCCCACCTTTCATCTGCGCAGTGTAAGACAATTAAAAGCTGTCCATTATTACAAGAGTACAACAAGAAATCTATTTCAAATAGGCACAAAAATAAACCATCTGCATAAAAAAATAGTAATGATCTCCAATTCCTTGGCATATCTCTTGAGAAGATTTCATTAAATAAATCATGACCTGAGCACTCAAGGTAGGTCCTTGGAGATTTCACACCAAAACATTCTAGAAGAACGATTAAGAGTATATGAGCATTTTGTTAAAGAGAAGTAGACTCGAGAACAGAAAATTTAGCAGAGCTTAATAAAGCTTTTCCTTACTCCTGCTAAAGCCTTTAAAATTAGTTCAGAGAAATTTGGATTGAAGGACGCAACATTCGCTGAGAATTTCAAATTACCTACTCTATAGGATATATGCATCAATTAAATGCACTATGCCTTGACTTACATCATGGTCTATGTCATTTCTTCAGGCTCCACATCGATTTATGTCATTCATTATGAGCCCGAATTATTGCCTCTGTAAAACCAATTCAGGCTGCTGAAGAAAGTACTTGAAATACCCATCTCAATTAATTCACTTTTCCTTGATCCATCATGTTCTGAAATTACGTATTGCTTGAGACAGGCAATGAGATTTACCCAGAGTCTCACTGCTAATTTGTACAATCATGCATGTTTAATGAAAATTTGCTTTGTACTTTTGCTATTCCCAAATACCACATTTTAAGTAACTGATTGACAGATTTCAAACATGCTAGTATTGATAGATTATAGAATTATTTTCAAAAAATAAAATTCAAATTATTTTGTAGTTCTAAGTTTACGGGGATTTTATCTCTTGTAAAAGAAAACTGTGAGAAAGGATCCTATTTGAGCTTCTAAGTTTATGTATATGAATGTTTGAAACAGATGGTGGTGTCCCTGGGAAGTGGACCATGGGATCAGCTATTTGGTGGAGGAAACTCTCCAGCCTTTGGTGTGGCAGCTGTTGCAGCCCTTGTCAGTGGATTCATAGCTGTCTTGGCTATTCCCCGATCTGGCGGTCAAAAGTCTAGAGTCCAAGTATGAGGTATCATGTTCTTTCTACATTTGACACGGATTTCTTTTGAAAGAGGGATGAGGAAAATGGACAGGTAGCAATAATTTGTAAATAGTTATGTTTTACTTCTGTTTGATTGTAGTCTTTTTATTGAGCCTTATATTCATTGAGATACCCCAGGTCCAATCTTTTTGTAATACGAATAATTGATTACATGGACGTGTTTTCATTTTATTGATCATTATTTATGGCCGATGAGCTAATTTTTTAGTGCTATTATGTTCTGATGTTTTGGAGGCTTTTGACTCTCTCTGTCTCTCTTTTGTCATCCTGAGGAGTGAGTGGTCTGTTTTAAACAGTGAGAATGTTCTGCTTTGTTAACCATGAGGGACCCTCTACTGGCCGTAAGAAAGGATGATTTTTTCTTGATGTATAAGGAACAATGTAAAAGAAGAAATTCTTATAGCGCTACTTTTCCAAACATCCTGGCAACTCATATAATCATAAAAGCTGCCACCAAATACTGATTAGAAGATTATCTGCAATCAGTGGAGAATTTCTTCATTGTAAATCAGCACCCCCTGTGTAGATGTTGCTTTTAAAGGCTAATGCGGTGGGAAGTAGTTGGGGCATCTTCTGTAGGTTCTAAGATTACTAGTGGGCGACATCTTCTTTCCAACCAAGATGAGTTGCTGCTGTTTGAGAATTATTCCACATGAAAAATTCTTTTATTTTGAGGATTGTGCGTTGATGCTTCAAGCATGATGTATTGGAATTTTAATATTTGTGTAATTTTTTGGTATTAGTTACATGAATGTGCTTAGTGGCCAACAGTGAATATGTTAATTGTGCTGATGGAAACCTTGATTGAGACACGGTTTTTAATGTCCCGTTTTTTCTTTTGGGTATAATATATTTCCTTTTAAATAATTTTTGAACATGGATTTGATTTATAATGGTCATTTAATGTGTACATTTAATTTATCTTACTTCTTTTGAACATGGAATAAATTCTTGTTTTTAATACACTTCACTATTCATGAAAGTCTGATTTGCCTTCAATTCTTCGTACATTTGTCTGTTCCTAAGACTCAAAGAGCATTTAAAAATATCAACCTTTATATCATCATTGTCCTAACTATTAGTGATCAGATCTTCCAACCACGTGCCAGCTGCGCCACTGGAATTTATCCGTCTAGCCAGCCAGCAAAATTTTCTGTAAAGATTGGATTGAATTTTGCAGGTTTTTTATAATTTCCAGGAAAGGAGTTTTTACTGTTGCTGAGCGGGTTGGATGAATGAATTCTTACTTATTTTCAGTATATTATGCTCATTTTATACAAAAAATAAACCATGTTTATTAATTTCTTTTCATTGCTGGTAATTATTGGGCACACCTTTCCATACTACTAGATTGTATGCCATGCGTATTCAACTGTTGCTAGCAGGTATGATTTCTGGATTTCGTCCATATAACATGCAAGTGTATGCCTCCATAAATGATAATTTATGTCGTGTAGCGACGGAATTCAATAGTTATATGTATCTCTTCATTAAACGTATTTACTTGAACTGGTAGAGAAAGGAGTGGGCGGGTTCGGTAGAATAGTTTGTCGCAGTGACAAGTTCCTACATGAACACATCCCATCTCTCTACATAATTGTGGAAAAGGTTCGGGGAATACAATTAGCGAATCTGTTCGAGCGTCTTGAGGACCATGATCGTTGTTAATGTCAAAGTGAAAACAGTAATCCTATCATTCTTTTCCCTTCCATTAAGTTAAAAAAAGTTGTGGCTGATCTCCAGTATGGCAACTTGTTTTATGATATCTCTTTTATTGATAACAGTAAGTTTGTGCGCCATCATGACGTGATCCTGAACTCGTGTCTTCTTCAATTCATTTAATATAATGTCTTGGTGTTAGAGAGATATCTAGAGCTTACGCAGCTGCACTTTGCCAATCCATTTAGTGTGCCAAATTCGAGATAGGTTCCTCCCATTCATATTTATTCATTCTTTGGATGAGACTGGTTTTTTCAGATTGGCCATTGTCAGAACTTTCACTGTTGCTTTATAAATTAATTCCAAAGCATTGGTTCCCTTTCATGATACATATCTTTCATTTCACATCAATTGGGTAAGCTACAGACACATGGAATCTGACATGGGATGGCCTTGAGTTACAAGAGATTTTTAATATATTTTGTTTTATTATTATACAATGAAATACTGATGGCTGAAGTTGCTCAGACGGCAAGGGAAAAAAGAGAGTTTATCTGCTGTGTTTGGGCTAATGATGATACAGAAGTTTCTGTTTCCTATTATATAACGCCATGCTCTCATATTCACAGACAGACTCATCTTAATTCCATCATATTCTGATATAGATTAAATGGTTGTAATTTGAGCACGTAATTCTCTCTAATGTCTCCTATCTCCCATCTGTCTCTTCTCCATACGGCCAGCTACCATCATTCCCCATTAACACCCCTGGTGGTCCCTCCATGACACCAACACCTACCTCCATAATCCACACACATATTTTGCATATGTAAATAGATATACATACACATATCCATGAAGATAACCTTTATAAAAGGGGAAGTGGGGAAAAAAGCGCAATATAATATACTCTGGATTTTACCTTTTGCAGCTTAAAATAAAATCCCAGGTAGGAACACAACTACTTTTTTAATATGCCATGCCAAATCTCAGCTTTGTTTGAAATAAAGCTTCTGGAAAACCAACCTATGAACTTGACAACGGGACTCGTAACTTTGATTTGCAACCATGTGTCTCGCTAAGAATTGTTAATAACTTTTCATTTTCCTCTATTGTCAGATGCCAAGAAATGTCCCCAAATATAGCTTGATACACATAACATGGACTAGTGGACACCCGTCCACTATATATTTGAACATATCTGCTTGGTAGGGGATAAAACATTCAACTAAGTGATAATAGTGGTGGGAGTACAGCAAGAGGCATAGAACCATGTGGGGCCTAAATTGGATGCAAGAAAAAACTTGCTTCATCTGTTAGATAAAGTAGTAGTCAAGGGAATGTTTCGGCCTTCGGGTGCTTCAGATGGTCTATATATAGACAATGGATGTGTTAGGAATGGAATTTATGACATGGGCTGGAGAAGATTGAGACATGCATGGCTTGGCTTGGTTGCCTCAAAGAACATGCAATGCCAAACATTTGCCAGCACTACAAATTAGCAACTACCAGCCACTGTCCAAAACCAAACAAAATATGTTGTAGTAAAAATTTGTACAAACAGTTGTTCTGTTCTTATTATATTCTTTTATATCTGTTTTTTATCTGTTACTTTTATTTGCGCTTTTTTGCTCTTCTCTTTCTACATTCCTTTTAAAGTTAAAATAATTATAAAAAATATGAAATGTAATAAAATTTTCTTGAGTACAAACACCAATGCATAAGCATCGTGTGTGCCCTTGCCATTTTAAAAGTATCACTTGCCATACCAAAATAGAAGGGAATAATAGTAATAATAGTAGTAGTAAGTTTCTTTGACAAGTAGGGGAATTTTTCTTTGGTGAATTGGGTTGCCCAACACTTCCACTTGGCATTTCCAGTTTGAGGATAAAATTCTGTGTGTTCCTTATACAGGGAAATGGAAAGCCAAACGTGTTGTTTTAAAAGATTATCCACACATAATCCCTCCATTAATAACTGGGGGAGTTTAAACCACTACTATGCCCATCATTATCAAATCAAAGCGTGTGATCGATTTGACGGCTAAAATAACCATTAAAGCGAATAAATCCGTCCATCCTTTTTTCGTGAGTTTCACCATCCAAAAGATAACACCTTTTGCTTCCTCTCCACACTCAAAGGTGCAATTTGTTTTTCACCTTTTTAAATATATCATCATTATTATAATCACATATTCTTCTATTTTTTCTAGACAAAGAGAAGGTCGGTTGCCTCCCAGGACCTCCTTCAAGCATTTCTTCCGTTCAAGTTTCTCTCTCTCTCACCATTTTTTTTGTAAAAGTTTTTCTCTTTCAAATAAAAAATCGCCCCGTAATTTCATACAGATATACTGTATAGTTCAGCAGTATTTCTGTATAAGGACACGTAACCTTAGTAGGGCCACCTTTTCATTCATAAAAACACATTCGCCTTCACCCTTTCCCTCCCATCCACACACAAAACCCTCTTATTCTCTGAAACAGCTTCAAACGCAGTGCACGATCACTAAGCCCAAACCAAGAGAGCAGTAGCAACATTAGCTACCTAACTCTTGTGTATTCAAGCAACCGTTCGTCACATAATATATCCAGAAAGAAGCACACAGCTAGTGATCATGTGTAATCCCAAACCATCCTCATCATCCCCATTTATCTGTCCCACAAAAGCCCACATCATAACTCCTGACCCCAAACTGAAAAATCACCCTCCCCTTGACGATCAACTTCAAGATGAACTTCACAGATGGCCAACTCCGAAGGAGGTAAAGAGAGAGAGAATATTAATAAAAGGGGTGGAAAATAAGCATAGTTTTTTGCGAATGTAATTTAAATGAAGTTGCGGAAGTTAGTATCTCCATAGTCACATCAGATAGTAACGATATTAACATGTGTTTGTCGTATTTTATGTAGTGTATAATTTTGGAGTGCATTGGTGCAGGTGATAGGAGAAATGAAGGCCCTGGGGAAGATATCAGGACCAACAGCGATGACGGGGTTGGTCTTATATTCAAGAGCCATGATCTCAATGCTCTTCCTAGGGTACCTTGGAGATATGGAGCTGGCAGGAGGGTCTCTTGCCATCGGCTTCGCTAACATCACCGGCTACTCCGTCATCTCAGGTCTTGCCATGGGAATGGAACCCATTTGCGGCCAAGCCTACGGCGCAAAACAATGGAAAACGCTGGGCTTAACCCTCCAGAGAACCGTCCTCCTCCTCCTCTCCACCTCCATCCCCATCTCCCTCACCTGGCTCAATATGAACTCCATACTCTTATGGTGCGGCCAAGACCACCAGATATCCTCCACAGCACAAACCTTCATCCTCTTCTCCATCCCAGACCTCTTCCTCCTCTCCCTCCTCCACCCTCTCCGCATCTACCTCCGAACACAAACCATCACATTGCCCCTAACCTACTGCTCCGCCCTCTCCCTCCTCCTCCACCTCCCCCTCAACTTCCTCCTCGTCGTCCACCTCAAAATGGGAGTCTCCGGCGTCGCCATAGCCATGGTCTGGACCAACCTCAACCTCTTCCTCTTCCTCTCCTCCTTCGTCTACTTCTCCGGCGTCTACAAAGACTCCTGGGTCCCCCCCAGCTCCGACTGCCTCCGCGGCTGGTCCTCCCTACTTGCACTCGCCGTTCCCACGTGCGTCTCCGTCTGCCTCGAATGGTGGTGGTACGAACTCATGATTATCCTCTGCGGCCTTCTCCTCAACCCCAAAGCCACCATTGCTTCCATGGGAATCCTCATCCAAACCACCTCCCTCATCTACGTCTTCCCCTCCTCCCTCAGCCTCGGCGTCTCCACCCGCGTCGGCAACGAGCTCGGCGCCAACCGCCCCGCCAGGGCCCGCATTTCCATGATGGTCTCACTCGCCTGCGCCCTCGCGCTCGGCCTCGCCGCCATTGCTTTCACCACCCTCATGCGACACCAATGGGGCAGATTTTTCACCGACGACGCCGAAATTCTTGACCTCACCGCCTCCGTGCTCCCCATCGTCGGCCTCTGCGAGCTCGGCAACTGCCCGCAGACCACCGGCTGCGGCGTCCTCCGCGGCAGCGCCCGGCCCACCGTCGGCGCCAACATCAATTTGGCCTCTTTTTATCTGGTGGGCATGCCCGTCGCTGTTCTTCTCGGCTTCGTCGTGAAAATGGGCTTTCCCGGGCTCTGGCTTGGGTTGCTTGCGGCCCAAGCCTCTTGCGCTTCTCTCATGCTGTTCGTTCTCTGCACCACTGACTGGAACGCTCAAGTGCAGAGGGCCAATGATCTTACTACGGCTAATTCTGCTTCTTCTCCCAAGTTACCTATCACTCTCACGCCGACCACCGCAACTCCACCCTCTAACCATGTTTCTCTTCCAGAGACTCTCGTCACCCATGATACACCCTCTCTTGAAACAGACCCTCTCATTATACACACCAAAAATTAATTCACTCATTATTTAATTAACCACTTCGTCATTCCTCGGCAGAATCCAAACCAGATTGGATTGTACAACTTGTACTGTGGAGAACAAAAAATTAATATTTATCTTTTCTCCCCCTGTTTCTCTCCCATTCATTATCCACTCTTTTTCAGGTGGTTGCGATAGTAATCATAAAATTAAACTCGGTTTTATTATGTAAAGCAACCTTCTTTTCGATATTTTAGTGTATTAAGGTTTTCAAGATATGAACTTTACACACGGGTATGTGTGCATAAAAGAAAGAATGCGTCTTTTATTGTTTTTTTCTCGGAACCTTTGGGAGAAAGAGAAAAGCATCGGGTTCAGATGTCGGTTTTTATTGAAGGAAAACAAAAGGGGTTTCTGAGTAACGTTCGTGCTGTTCCCTTCCGCAAAGGGCAAAACTCTTGACTGTCTAAAAATGGAAAAAGGAAATTCCTCTAATAAGACCATCAAAACCAAGCCCAAAGCGTGAATTTAAACTCGATCGCTTTCGTTTCTTACTGTTCCTTCTAAAAGATAACAACAAGAATTATCTGAAAGAAAAGGGTATTTGGTGCGTGAAGGAAATGGTTTTTATCCTCACATCGCTCAATGACTGTATGATAATGATGGTTATGCATTAGGGTTGGTGATGAGTATCTAAGACTGGAGCTCTAATTGTACATTCTCGTAAATGGTTATCGTACAATTCCGTAATGTGCGTGTGATGCACAGAAGAAAACTGGCCCCATGAGTGTGTGTGTGTGTGTCATTATTATTTTAAGTTTGCGCTTCTTCTTCTCCTCACACACAACCTACCGTGTTGTGTGTTGGTGAACAATGTATTCTCCTCTCGCGTTAACTTTTATTAGGACCACTGTATATGATTGAATGACACATGTCTGTATGTGAGAAACATTACATTTACGAAATGATATGTTTCTGTGATGTTTTTCAATGCACGATGCACATATGGCAGACTGATTAGTGGTGGACGAGTTGTGACAGTGGCAATGAAATATGCATAGAAATATATGCTTCTTACTTAATGCTCTTTTCCATAGTGTCTGTACGACAAATAAAGAAAGGATGAGCAAGGAAACAAATAGACACAGACAATGACGCGAAAAGACACAAAAACAAAATTAAAACAACAAATTCAGCTCATCTGTTCCACCTTTTTAATATATATTCTTTTAACAACTTAAAATCTTTGATGCATAAACGTAGATCAGCTTGTTTATAAGTTTTTCTTGGTTTATATTGGTAAGTCGAAAGTCATTTTTAACTTTTTTGACACTCCCTCCATCCATGACTAGATTGGTTTAGCATTTTCTTTTTGTTTCAAAATTTTGGTTATTTTTAAAATACTAGTAATATTCTGTTATTAATTATCTTTTTTGTTCCTTCCACACTGCCTACTTTCTTAGTGAAATTTATATAAAATTACCACATATATTTAATATTCTAGTCAACCTAAAAGAGTAAAATATCAATAATTAAAAAAAATTACCAATAGATTTATTAAAGCAAGAAGATAATGATGACTTCAAAGTGTATTTAATAAATATTATTTTTTAAATAAAATATTTGACTTCTACACTGCATAAGTCAACAAATCTGTTGAGAATATCATGAAGTTTCTTGTATGCATTTGCATGAGTAAAAACAATTTAACTCTAATTATTTTTTACTTGAGTTGTTTGTATAAAATATAAAAACAAAATGTTCAAACATTAACAAACAATTCAAAACTACACAAAAAGAATTGATAATCACTTTGAAAATTGTCAAAAACTGATTAGCCGTATTTAATGATATGACAAGTGGGACTTTTAACATTTGAAAATATTTAATAATCTGGTCATCGTCATTTTCAACATGTTAAGCATAGGTCAATTATCGATTTTTTTTACAAAAGTGGTGAAGATTTACCTGCAAATTACATATATGGACAGATTTTTAAAAAATTATATAATTGGGTAAGTCGTGCTTAGGAGCACATTTTAGGATGAAGAAGTCTTGTTTGATAGCACGACTTCACTATGCAACACTTTTTTTTTCTTATACAAAGTCGTGTGTGCAGAGACAATTTTTTGGAGTTTTTTTTGAACAATCAGAAGTCGTGCTAAGAAGTACGACTTCTACACTAACTTTTATTTTTTGTTGAAAAAAAAAAAAACTCTCACAGTTACACTTCATTATGATTTATGTATTTTTTTCTCGCTGTACGAAATGGTCATGCAATATTATTTCATATTGCTTTGTCAGCCTAGTACAGGAACAGACAACCTTCAAAAATTACCCAACAAAATGATGTCATGCATAGAGGGAACTTACAATTGTCCAATACAATAGGATGAACACTAAAAATAAATAAAAAATATTATGAACAATAATTAAACATCCATGAAATAAAGATCTTAGAAAATCAAATAAATAAAGATTTTACACAAAAGGCTTAACAAAATATTACAATAGAGATCAAAGAATGCAATTTTTTTTTTTTTTTGTAATTTTTGAACATGAACTAACATACCCTTGCACGTTTTTTTAGGATCTAAGTAGAGAAAGCCGCGAACTGGACAGAGCACTTCAAAAATGTCATAGAATAAGAGGAAATTTTTCATATATTTCATAGGTGTTTAATTATTGTTCGGAATATACTTTCTTTTTCTATTTTTAGTGTGTTCAATCCTATTGTATTGGATAATTGTAAGGTACTGTTCTCTCCATACATGACGTCGTGAGAAAAAAATGCATAAATCATAATGAAGTGTATCTATGAAGGTTTTTCTAAAAAAATTAATGTAAAAGTCGAGCTTCCTAGCACAACTTCTGATTGTTCAAAAAAAAACATCTCTACATACACAACTTTGTATAAGACATAAAAAAGTATAAAAAAAAGGTATTACATACTGAAGTCGTGCTACCAAGCACGACTTCTTCATCCTAAAACGTGCTCCCAAGCACGACTTATCCAATTATGTAATTTTTTAAAATCTGTCCATATATGTAATTTGTAGATAAATTTGCACCACTCTTGTAAAAGAACCTCAATGATCTAAGAACAACTCAAATATTATATGCATAAATAATAGTATATTGCAATTTAAACCATTAAATTGTAAAACGTTCATTACATTATATCAAAATTACATGTTAGAAAGTCTTTGAACCAAAATTCTATTTGATATGAACTAAAATCTGTTACTCAAAAGCCTTGAGTTAGAACTTGATTTTTCTATTCTGTCACATCATTTTTTTGTGGTGTATAAGGAGTTGTAGTCTCGTGGACTATTCCAGTTTTTCAAACAAATTAAGATCATAATATTCTCCTCCTCTATCCGACCTTAAATATTTAATAAATGTCTCAGGTATAGCCTTTTATACTTGAAACTTTACCAATGCTTCATCTTTTGAATGTAATAAATACACCTAACAATATTTGCTATAATCATCAATAAATGTTATAAAATATTTTTTCCTCCTATTAATGGTGTACTATGCATATCACATATATGAGAGTGAATCAATTCAAGTAATTTTGAATTTCTTTCAACTTTAGGAAAATGATTTCTTGTAATTTTTGTTTTCATGAATGTATTGCATTTTTCTTAACTTTTATTAAAGAAAGACAATAATTCCAGATTCAATATCATATAATTATCTGAAATTAATATGTCCTAATCTATGGTGTCATAAAAATGAAGAAGGCTCAACAAAATAAGAAGAAACAACATTCTTATTTGAAATTGTAAGTACATTTAGTTTAAACATTTCTTCACACGCATAACCTTTTCCTACAAACATATCACCCTTGGACAACACAAACTTTTCAGTCTCAAACACGAGTTTAAAGCCAAGCATGTTCAATAGACTATCTGACATTAGATTTTTCTTCACTTCTGGTACATAAAATAAATTAGTTATAATTTTTCAGAAGTAAATTTTAATTCTACACTACCAATTCCTTTAACATGAAAAATAGCAAAATTCCTCATGTATAAAACAATATTTTCATCTACTACCTCCCTGGTCTTGAAGAATCTTTTATTATTACAAACATGTCGAGTAGCACCAGAATCAATCCACCAAGCCATGTCATTTTCAACTATATTAATTTCAGAGAGAACAACAATGAGTTTGTCATCATTTGTTGCATTATTAACTACATTAGAAGCAAGTTGCTTCCCTTTCTTTCTTTTCAGCAAATTCTTGAAGTGGTCATCTTTTCCACAGAACCAACAAGTTATCTTCTGCCTCTTATGACTCTTGTTTTTGAACCTTGACTTTATAGACTCGCTAGCCTTGTTGAAAGGTCTCTTGTGCAACTAATTCTTTGCCTGTCCAGACTTTGCTACATGTACCTTTGAAAATTATTGAGCATACTACTCATCTCAATTTCCTGCATGTGACATTCCTCTTCTACACGAAGATGGTTAACAAGATCATCAAGAGAAATATTCTCTTTCTTATGTTTCAGAGTTCATTTAAACTCTTTCCAAGAAAGTAGCAGTTTACCAATAATAATCTCATCCATCACAGGCCTTTCATAAACCATTTTAAAAGTATTGAAATTTGAAACAAGAAATCTTTTACTAGTTGCATTCAGAATATGCCCCATGCATATGTAGTCATCAGTTTCCCACTTATACATCCTCCTTAGTTGATCAATGATTTCATTTTCGTATTCATCCAGCCTTGGTGTGTTCCCCATCAAAACGATCTAATTTGATGATGTTAGCAATCACGTCCTTGATTGAAGTCATCACACAAAATATTTTTTTAGGTTGTTAATACAATAGGATACTTATGACTTTAAAACGTGTCGCAAATGTCATTTTTCTAAAAAAATATTTGTCCCCTACACTGAATGAGTCAACAAATTTATTTAGGATATGATGAAGTTTCCTATTTACACTTGCATAAGTGAAAATAGTTGCACAAGTATTTTTGATTATTTTGCAGTTGAGTTGTTTGTATAAAATATAAAAACAAAAAGTTCAAACTTTAAGAAATTGTTCAAAACTATCAAAAAATTGAGTAACTGTATTGATGATGACATGACTAGTGGGACTTTTTAACATGTGAAAATGTCTAACAGTTAATTAGTTGTAAATGAAGTGCATGTTTGAGGCATCATTTCTTGTTGTTCGATTTAAGTTTACACAAGTATTCTTGTAATTTCATTACAAAATTATGTGTCGTAATGTATAAAGCAAGAAAAAAATATTTATAACTTTTGAATTTTGTAATTTGAGCTTACTTTCACTATTTCAGAAGTAATTTGAAAATAAAATATATGAAATAGTTCCTCCTTTAAAAACATGTTTTGAAAATAAAAGATACAAAAGCTTTTTTTTTTTTTAAATATCAATGTGTTTAGTACCCTCTAATAGAATTCCAAAAACAATCCAAACATAGTTGAAGAAGTTGAAAAGAGTATAAAAATAATAAATGAAAATAACATAGTCAAAGCAGTAAGGAGTGGTGTACTACATAGCTGAGATTTTCTCAGCCAAAGATGGGTTTTCAGTTAGTTATATATCAAATACAGTGTACTATAAAGTCGAAATGTTCTTGACCAAGAATGAGTTTTCACTCAGTCGAACATCATCATTATGCCCTCTGCATTTCATGTCACGTTTTTAACAATCAAACGAGAAAATCATTATATGTCAAATCAATCATATCTTAAAAATCACTATAAATAACCAGAGTTGGACTAGAGAAAGATATATATTTTTCTTACTGTTCAACTCATAAGTTCTAACGTCGTAATAATTAACTTTGGCATCAGAATGCCTTTTCCAGACACCTCCCCTTTTGACACAAGACTGAAGATGGGAGATTAAAAATCAGACCAGAGAAGATCCGAGATAGAGAAGTTATTAATACCGACATCTAGGAAAAATTGTAATACCCTTCTAAGTGGTGTAAGAACAAGTGAAAATGGGAGAAGTGATAGATTTCACTTAATAAACGATTGATGAAGTTTTTGTGGCAACGAAGCAAAAGTGCAAAAGGCAGACTGGCTGGTGGGGGTGAGAGTTATAATGGTTTGGGGTATGTGTGTGTGTGTTTTATTTTACATGGTTAATGGTCTCTAGTGTACGATAAAAAAAGCAAGAATGAGGTTGAAGACAAGGAGACCGAGACAAGGGCACACGCAAATGGAGAGAGGTATCAACTGAGAGAAAGCAGTAAAAGAATGATAACAATAATTGGTAGGAGAGAAGTATCTACTGAGAAGGGTTTGGATGGGGGGTATTGGAGGGGCCCTGTTTGGAACTGCAGAAACAAAATCCAGCTATTATTGCCTCTGTCTACTTCTCAGATGACAAAAATATTGGAACAGTGCCTCTGCATTTGCCACTTCCCCACCACCTCATTTGTTTTTCTCTACCCAAACCAGACCACTACTATCAACACAAAACACATTATTCAAAAATTTTCATTTCTACGTGCCATATTTTGTTTATATATTCAGAACAATGAGTATTGGTTTGTATGAGAAGAGATACGGTACAGGGCCCATCTCATATTTTGCAGTTTGGAGTGGAACGCCAAGGCCATGTTTGTCGTGTTGGCCTTCTTTTCCTCCCGACCTAGTGCTTCATACCACTTCTCTCATCTCACCTTATCTTCTTTTTTTCAACTTGTATACAAATAATATCTCCATCCCTATCTATATATCTATCTATCCTAGTATTACTTCTTTACTTATACACTTGTGGCAAAGAATTGTCTTTATAATGGGTGGTACAGCATCAACATTTCCCACATTTCATCATGGGTATCCAACATTTTTAGTTTCCAACACAGATTGTGTGGATATATGCCACCCCTCCAAAGCCCCTTTTTTTTTCTCCTACACCTTTGTGTTTTCCATCTGAACATAACCCTTTATTCCTATTCGTTATTCATATTATACATATTCCTCGGAAAGACATACAAATATGGTAAAGCTTCTGAAAAAGTGTGGCCGCACAGGGTAATCAATTCCACTTATTTTGACTATTTGCAACCATGCTGCAAATCCAAACTTAACAGACCACCAATTTCATAGTAAAAAACGTGTATTGTTTCCTACTTTCTACAGTAATGTAATGGGACTTCAGAATAAAGTGCAGTGTCATTGAATAACTTTGAAAGGGTTAAATTAACGAAACTTGCATACAAGATTTCCACTTACAAGGATTTGTGCAAGTTGCTATTGCCATCATATATTTACATTAGTGAAAGCTGTTTCTATGCCCACCTTTTTTTCCGTATTGCCACTTTTTTCCCTTTCATCTTTCATCACACATAGGTTAGATTTTAGATGTATCATATATGTGCATGCTTGCATGGTATGGTATAGTATAGATGTAGCCACTGCCATAAATCAAAATAAAACGTAAGAAAGTGTGTTGGTGAGTATATTGGTGGATGTTGGTACACACTACCCTCCTAAATTTTATCTTTGTAGAATTGCTACTTCTTTTGCTGTAGAAAAGGTAAATAGTCTTTGTACTGGTGTGGTGGGGTTCGCATATTCTAAAACTTCCAAAATAATATTGTACAAACTTGTAAGGGACAAAGCAAAGATAAATGTGCAGTTTTTTTAACCTTGTCCAATACTACATCGGAAAATACTAGTTTAACATTATTGTTCATAATATATTTTTATTTATTTGATATTGTATTTTATTAATAAAATATTATATATTAATAAAATAATAATATATATTAATTTTAAATGATATAAAAATAAATAATGATGTTAAAATATCACTACCTGCTACCTCACCTCTCTCTCCCAATATCATCACATACTTTCTTTCTTTTTCTTTTTCTTTTACATAATTTAGGCTTTTTTAGAGCTATTCTACCCTAAAATCCACCAATTTACATTATAATAACTGTTTAAGGAGAATGATAAGAAAAAATAGATAAATATTTAAGAAAAAAATAGTCGATTTACCAGAAGGGTTAGACATATATCATTTTTAGTATAATATGAAAAATAATTACAGTAAAAACATCTTCATTTTACTAATTTTATTTCTATTAATTGTTGAAGTAATTAAATTAAATAAAAAATAATTAACGTTAACATGTAATTAATAATAATTTTCTCTTTAATAAATATTTGTGACAATTATTAATTATTAAAGAGTAAATAATTATATAACTATTAATAAATTTTTAAAAATTAATACAAGTAAAGTTGTTGAATTAAAAATGTAAATTTTTTTTTTATTATACTAAAATAAAATATGTCAATATTTTTTAATAAATTAGTTATTTACCCAATACTTAACAAAAACTCATTCTTGTCCGTCGTATCTGAATACGTTTATCTATTACATATTTATTGCTAATTGACTATCCATTTAAAATATAGATAAAAACTTTTTGACGTCTACGGCTGTAGATATATACTTTCTAGCTTTTTTTTAAAACAATAAATAAAATAAATTCTATTTAAAATATAAAATCTTTTTCATACTTTAATAATATAATTTTAATAAACAATAAATTAAAAATTTAAATAAAATTATTTTTTCTAAAACAACGTTAATTCCACATGGAACACATAAATTTATGAAAACAACTTCATTGAATAGGGAATTTTATAATTTGTAAGACATTCAAATATGTTAAATTTCATCTCATTTTAAATTATATATTTTTTAAAATATATTAGTTGGATAAGATAATTTAAATTTTTTAAATTTTAAACTTTTTATGAATATTAAAAATTTTAAATTTTAAATAATTATTAAAAATTAAATAATATCAATATTAATAATCTTTTAATTTTTTTATATTATTTTTTGGATAAAGTTCGTAAAAATATTTTTAACTAAAATTGACAATCTTCTCAATTGACGTCGACCCACATTGTTTTAATAAGTTGATATTAACCATTTAGATTGATATTTATCAAAGTTATTTTCAAAATGTTATTAATTAGAGTTTATTTCGTCAACAGTTTATTTAATGTTGTCTGACATATTTTTCCAATTAACAATGACAAAAGATCATTGAAAAAAAAAATCATTATAGACTTAAAAAAATTCACAATAGACATCAATTGAAAAAAAAAAACTCATGTTCACATAGAAAGAGTCTTCTTAACTTTGGATTAAGTTAAGAAAACATTTGACTATTGAGTAAGAAATAATAATTATTTACAATAAGAACAAAAATAATTATTATAATATAAAGAAGAAATAATTCATTTTAATATTGGTCCTAACGTTGTCTAGAAAAATCTTAACTAAGATTGATCGAAAAATATATCTTCAACCTATATAATAAAAAATAAATCTAATTGATACAAGTTGATAAACATCATGACTAACATCAACTAAAAATAACTTCAATTAACGTAAATTGAAAAAAATATATCTGTAAAAAATATCACAAACATTAACCGATAAAACATTAATTAACGTTGATTGAAAAATAACCTTAACTTAACATCAACAATAAAATAATTTTGATGATTTCAGCCAAAATCTTTTTCCAACATACCTCAATAAATATTGAGATTATGACATCAAAATACCAGTCAAGCTAACAATGTCTCAATCTTAATCTTAATTAAGAAGATGATACTCTAACCAAAATCGAATTGAAAATAAAATACAAAAGAATAATCATAAATTTGAGATAGAATTTGAAAATTTTCAATTTTAAAAATCCAAATACTCTAATAAAATTTTAAATTTTCAATTTATTTAAAAAAAAAATTGTCCATCAACAATACATTTTATTATAAAACATTTTAAATTATATACAATCAATAAATTACCTTTTTAAACTTTTGTTCAAATATACTATAAAAAGTTCTTTAATTAATGCCCACAACTTTATTTTTACTTTAATTATAAAAAAAATCTAAACAAAAATTACTGATCATCAATGTAAATATATTATTGTTAAAATTTAAGTCAAAGATTATATATATATATATATATATATATATATATATATATATATATATATATATATATATATATATATATATAT
>Ga0209489_105803_pt1 | contig 20826 bp, 8 predicted proteins | sample SiratrowhiteBW_FD_187527 | JGI IMG/M metagenome (GOLD analysis project Ga0209489, IMG submission 187527) | Root nodule microbial communities of legume samples collected from California, USA - Siratro white BW (SPAdes) (version 2) | ecosystem: Host-associated > Plants > Roots > Nodule | place: USA...
AAAAAAAATAAATATATATATAATATATATATATATATATATATATATATATATATATATATATATATAGATGATAAAAATATTAATATTTTATACCCAAATAATAAAGAATGCATCTATAAATTAAATTATATTAATAATCTCCAACCACCATGTTCAGATTGCACTCTACCGGCTGTCTTCTCTTTTTCACGTCATTTCAAAAATTACTCTACACCTTCCTCTCTTCCCTTACATTTCTACAAAACTAAATTACTAGTTTAAAATACAAAACTTATATTTTTATTTTTCAACCAAACTAAAAATCAAGTAGGTGCCTTGTTTCATTTGATTTTGCTGGTAAAAAGTAATACATGGTGTGGGACTTCCCTATCCATACCCATATTGATATGAAAGTAACTTCTCACAGTATAAAGTTTATTTAACAGTTTAAGAAATTGATACGTTGATTATGAACTGCAATGCTGAGATTGAAGTTCTTACATTGTTTCTGTTTATTTTTACGTAACTTATCTCTCTTCTTAAGTGTCAATCAACATCAATCCGAGTACAAAAAGAGAAGTTGAGAGCGGTAAATGTAATTATTATGGGTGAAAAATTTTCCTTCCACCATGCGCACAAGGTATGTCTGCAGGTGGGGGCCTAATTCTCTGTTTTGGCGGCACAAACTGTCAACATAACTGACCTATAGATACGTAATTTACATTTACATGTGCATCCTTGTTGAATTGAATCACAGGTTGATGAACCGGAAAGAAAAGAATAAGATTCACTGAGGCATGCATGATGCATGTCAAATTCAGGGTCAAATCTAAAATACCATTATACATACGAGGACTCTCTCTAGCTTGCACACATAACAGATCCTGCACCACACTCTCCAAAAACAGGTTATTTATGATAGTGGCCTAAGTGTATATCAGGAACTCACAAAATCTTGGTAGAAGAGCCGAAATCTGAGAGTCTGAATTGGGTTTGGAAATGAGGAGTTGATTGCTTGTGTAGGTCATCATAGATATGATATTATATACTCCACTATTAAAGAATGTCCACTTGAATACTCAATGTCTTAAACTCACACAGCAACTCTGTGTTTGTCTCTCTCTTTACAACCAGTATATAAATGCACTCCTCCAGCCTCTTTGCCACTCTCAACTCAGGCGTTTCTGTCACCATGGTTCGCTGCAATCTTCATTGGTGGCTAGGTCCTGTTGGAGAAGCAGGGCACGTGCAACATCTCTCTCCAACTCTCTTCTAGTGTAGTTCATCTGAGTTTGCACGTGCTCCCCTTCTCCAACACGATTTTCCTACCTTTTCTTTGCCTTTTTTTCTGCTTTTTTCTTCCTTTGGACAACAGTAAGTGAGAGTGGAGTTGCATGCATGAGATTTTCATATTATAAGTTCAATATGCTTCGCTTTTTTCCTTTTCTTTTGATTGCACACCTTACTAATCCCTCAAAATACATATGTATTTTTAGAGGGTTAACTTCAAATTCTCTTTTACCGCAGGATTTGAAGATTGTAAACCTGATCACTTGTTTAAGAAGCAGGCTTAACACTTTGTATCCAGAAACACAGTTTTTGCATGTGATTGTGATTTGTATTCTGCAGGGTGATGTGGAAAGTACGTACTTGCCAACTCCAGCATAGAAGAAGAAGAATGACAAGGATTCGCAATTCATACAGATTTCTCAAGTTAACTGCAGCTAAAGATGACATGTGCTGCTCTGCACTGATCATTACAGACTATATTTCCATTTCTTGGGTTCTGCTCACATCTCTGTTTTTTCGTTTTAACTAGGACAGATTCAATTTTGGCTATGTAATTTCTTTTTCACAGTTCAGTGATGTGTCTCTGGTCAAATTTTAAGCGACTGTTGTTTCCCGGTGCTCCTTTATCAATGTAATCATCTCTTGGAACTTAACAAAACTTAATTTTTTTTCTTATCATTGTCCATTGTTTATAATTCCTGTGTTGCTTCAACCTAAAGCGCGCCATAATGGCAGTCCTCACTCTGTCAAATATCCATATGAATATATGTTGCTGACCTTCATTTTCCTTTTGTAGAAATGATTATATAATTATTTGGAGTTCCTATCACCAGCACTAGTTACAAAGTTTACTTTTACAAAAAATATCTAAACAAAAATTCAAAACAAATCGCTTACCCCCATTAGCGGCAAATGTTTTCTTGCAATCCCGTGTAAATAGTTATCTATTATCGCTACCTTTTCTGTGTTTCAAACAAACTATTTGAGACTAATTTTCCAAAGCTTCCTTTCTGTTATCAGTGAAAGTACGGAAAAAAAAAAAACATCAACATATGATGAATTTTCATTTGTGGGAGGTGTGTCATGCACCAGTGCCGTTAATATTATCATTTATATATGCTAAGTTTGCTGTTAAGATTAGGTATTTGTTAATGGTTAGAGATGACGTGAGTATAACGAAAGATGATAGTCCAAAAGGAAACACTAAAGCTGAAACTTCGGCTTAGGAAGTGGGGGACTCTACTCTTCTTGGTTAGTTCTGCATGCAAGTACCTCATTCATTTATGTAAGTTGGAAATGTAAGTGTGGAAAAAACAAGAAACCAAGTCAGTGCTGGCAACGCAGAAGAACCTTAAAACGCAAGCAAATGGAATAATGAATATGGCCATTTCAACACGCAATGCACAAATATCAGAGTTATGGCATGTAACTCTGCTCTTTGATTATGTCACATGGGCTGGAGAACGAATCGCACAACACTGAACAAAAAAATTTGCAGGAAAATTACGTAACTTGCAAAATCGACAGTGAATTGTTTATTACTGATGCCGAAAGAAAGATTGAACCACAAAGATTGACTTTACCATTGCATATTTGGATTTAAGCTTATAAACATAAGTTTCAACAAACTTTATTTTGTAAATTAAGTTTGAAAAAAAAAATTACTTTCTTTTTTTCAAATTTGATTATTGTAAGAAAAAAAAAAAACTAGGTGAAAAGTTAGTTTCCCATCGGTTTCATCAGAAAATTTAACAACAGATATTTTTTATTTTTATGTTTTTAACATACGATTGAAAAGTAAACACATGGGTGAAAAGAAGAGAAAAAAGTAAAATAATATTTAAATTTATTTACTTATTCGACCAATCAGGAGAGCACAACCATACAAAGTCCTAGGGAAAGTAACAATGAAATTAATAAAATTTGTACATTGTTGTTCAAAGCATGCTATTATTACATAAAGGACAGAGGTTGAAAATTAATTTGTAATAAATATTTTGCAACTTCAAATGGTAGCAATTCGCCATCTGATTGTACTGTTTATGTTTTCCTTTTGTAGGTTGTGGCTGGTTTAGAATTATATCTCATTTTGCCAATTATAAGGTTGGTTCAGCTGGAATACCTGGAATTGGTGTGTGACAATATTAAATTTATAAACTTACGTGCAATTATCAAGTTTGGGTGGGTTCACATTGATGGTATGTTTATTGGAACCCAAAAACTCATCTTACTATTACTGTGAGGTGGCATTTGATGTACACAATACAAACAAGATCATGTACATCAACTAATAAAGATATTATATACTGCATAATATAAATAATTCTCAAAAAGAAATGATGAACTAGAAAGGTAAGATAAAAACAAAAAATTAAGAGAAAGTCTTGTGACTATAAAGATAAACAAAACATAAATAAGGATGTAAGTGGAAATCATCTCGATAAAATATAATCTCTGTAAAACATAATGAAGTATGTATTGCTCAGGGGAGATTTTAATTTTGTAAGGAAAATAGAGGAAAGCAAAGATAAGAGTCCATTATTATAAGAGAAAGAAGGAAATAATATTAAAATGGAATTACAAGCTGAGGTACAAGGTGGTACTTTACAATTAGGGAAGAAGATAACACATTCTTAATCTTAGAAGTCTATGAATGAGATTAAAAGTAGGCAATTGCTTCTTACAACCCCTCATTTGCTTCATGCACCACCTTATTGACAATGTTTGTCATAGTCGAGAGGAGGGTGAGTCGGACTTCTGTTTTATGACAATTTCTTTAGCGACTTTCATGTCCGTCTTCCTTTCGACGAGTTTATCATAGGCGTCTTATGCATTTTGAGCATTGCACAAACTCAGTTGCATCTCAATTCCTGGGGTTACCTACAAGCCTTTTGGCTTTTGTGCGAGATGTACGACTTTCGCCCTTCTCCATAAACATTTCTTCATTATTACGGTTCTAGTCCAGCAAGTCTCGTAGGTTGGTTTTCCTTGTTTAGTCAGTCGGGGTATGCCTTGTTCTCTCCCTACACAATTTCTTATAAAAGGTTTGAAACTGAATTTCTCTAAATATCTATCGAACCTATTGATGGTAAATATTTTTCCAACGGGGATACCCCAAAGTTCCCCTTTTTATTAGACGAGGGACTCCATTCAATATTTTTATTGGCCAATGTCCTCAATGACCGGTAACAATTAGAAAACTTTTTGAAGTTTTTGATAGATTTTCAAGGAAGATGTCTACTCAGCAAATACTTAAGCTTTATCTTTTCCCACAATGCTTGGTAGATTTGAGTGGTATGTGTTATTATACTTTTGTGTTATTACTGATGGAGAATTGGTCGATCAGGATCTGGACTGGTCCGAGGACATGTTAGCCATATATTGTTGTTTTGTATGATCGGTAGCTCTATCGAGGCTGGGAACTTTCTTGGCCGTATAGTACAAAACTCATTTTGACATATCTGAAATGATGAATAAATTTTTTTAAAATTCTTGAGTGTGTCATATCTCAAGTGGTGTTTCTCCTTTGTTCATCATAGCTTATCTCTTGGTGGCACATCGAGGTTCATCAAAGGGAAGTAGAAAGTTTATCTTTTGGGTTTCTTATCTTGTGAGCTAGGTCACAAGTGGTGTTCATCATCTTGGTTATCCCATAGATTTGAGGGACGCAAAGTTCTTATTTTCTAGAATTGATTCTTATCTTGTGGGCTAGGCCACAAGTGACGAATCACCATTTTGCTTATCTCATGAATTTGGGTGGCACAAGGTGTGTTTTAGTTCCTAGCATTATCTTTGTTTCAGGCATTTTCTTTAACTGTTTTTCTTTCTGAGTTTTCCGCAATTTTGAAGTTCACATTCATCCACGAATCATTCAAGAAACCATCCAAAAATTCATCCAATAGCTCTTTCTTGAAGCTTGAGTGTAACGATCTTAAAACCCAAGCCATTCTCCATTACCATAGGCATTTTTTACTTCCGTTTTGCACCTTCGGCTTGGGGAATCCGTATCAGGTGGTATCAGAGCTTTGGTACACTCAAAGCTTTTGGGTGTTATTCAAGGAGTTGTTCATGCATTTTATTGAACACGTGGAGGACAAGTTGGGTTTTTAAAGATTAGCTCAACTAAAATTCGGGATGAATTTTCTTGAAGAAGGGAAGGATGATATGATCTAAAAATTAAAAATAATTGTAATTTTTATTTTATTTTTCTATGTTTAGTTTGGACATAAAAATAAGTAAGGAATGAGTTTGTCTATTCCTCTTTCACCTTGAATTCTATATAAAAACATTTATGGTACTCATTTTGACAGATTTGGAATAATGAATAAAAAATTTCAAAGTCTTGAGTGTGTCATATCTCAAGTGGTGTTTCTCAATTGTTTATCCTAGAATGACACTTCATAGCTTATCTCTTAGTGACGCATTGGGATTCATTATAGGAAAGTGGAGAGTTTCTTTCTTGGAATTTCTTATCTTGTTAGATAGGTCACAAGTGACAATTCATTATCTTGCTTATCTCATGGATTTGAGTAGCACAAAGTTCTTTTCAATTCCTAGCATTGACTCTTATCTTGTGGGAAAGGTCACAAGTGACGAATCACCATTTTGTTTATCTCATGAATGTGGCTGACACAAGGTGTGTTCTGATCCTAACATTATTTTTGTTTCTTGCATTTTCTTTCATTGTTTTCATTTCCAAGTTTTCCGTAAACTTTGAAGTTTACGTTCATCCAAGAATTCTTCAAGAAACCATCCAAGATCAATAATACAAGAGTCCTTCCTTAAAGCTTAAGTGAAACAATCCTAAAACCCAAATCATTCTCCATTGCCGTAAGCGTTTTCGGCTTCCGTTTTGCACCTCCAACTTGGGGATTTCGTATCACATGGTATCAGAGCTTTAGTACATTCAAAGCTTTTGGGCGTTATTCAGGTAACGATTCAGGCATTTTATTGAACATGTGGAAGAAGATTAACTCAACTAAGATTCGAGATGAATTTTCTTGAATAAAGGGAGGACGATGTGATCTTGAAAAATAAAAATAAATATAACTTTCCTTTTATTGTTCTATATTTAGTTTGGACATAAAAATGGGGAAGAAATGAATTTGTTTATTCCTCTTCCACCATAAATTCTATATAAAAATACTTATTGTACTCATTTTAGTTATTTGAAGTTTTGAGTGTCTCATATCTCAAGTAGTGCTTCTCCTTTATGTATCATAGAATGACACTCAATAACTTATCTCTTAGTAGCGCATCATGGTTCATCAAAGGAAAGTGAAAATTTTTTATCTCGCGAGATAGGTCACAAGTGTCATCTTGCTTATCTCATAAATTTGAATGACGCAAAATTCTTTTCAAATATTAACATTACTTCGTATTTACAAGTTATTGTTTTAATTTCTAATATTATTTTTATTTCTTGTAATTTTTATTAATTGTGTCCATTTCCGAGTATTTTGCAAACTTTTTTGAATTTTCCGCAAACTTTTAAAGTTCATATTCTTCCAAAAATCCTTCCTTAATATTTGAATAGAAAAATCCTAAAACTCAACCATTCTCTATAGCCATAGGCATTTTTGACTTTCCGTCATCCAAAAATCCTTCAAAAAACCATCCAAAATCCTTCCTTAATACTTGAATAGAAAAATCCTAAATCTCAAAACCATTCTGTATAGCCATAGGCATTTTCGACTTTCCGTTTTGCACCTAGACATGAAAATGAAAATTGCGTATCATCCATGCACCAGGTCCAAGTGTTCACTTATTAAGATTTAAACCGTGTTGGGGCAAGATTTGAAATGATGCGGTAATTAAATGGGGAAGCATTGAAGAAATCTTCACTACATGCATTTCACACTGAACGAGAATAAGGAAAAACAATTTTCAGATACGGAACCCAAGTATAGGCAGTGCAAAGATTTAATAAATTTCATTGAAAAAAACAAACGTCAACCTCAAACAAATAGCAACGGTTAGTGACCATTATAAATTGTATTTCATAATATGCCAACAACCTAGTAATTTTCTATCAACCTACAATAAGCTTCAATTAAATAGCATAATTTAATCACAATATTGCTTCAACTTCCGCTCTTAAAACAGATGTACAGCGGAACCTTCATAGTGCTGAGCAAAATCATGGATCATAGTGGTTTTAATATAACAGCCTCCAAAGATAAGAGCAAACTCCCCAAAATAAACGGTGCCGAATTATCCATTCAAGCCGCATATTACTTACACAAAAGCACTCTAGGCTACGAAATTAATAGTCTCCTGTTCCAAGGAATTTGATTTTCCTTTCCCCACATCAGAAGAAAAATTTTAATGTAAACAAACCTTCAGGATGTATGATTGACTTTCACAGTTGAAGATTTGTCTACCAAGAAGATGGAAAGCAACAAAGTTGATAATTATATCTAGACACCATACACTGCTTGTATATGTTAGTAATTCTCATCCAATCAATTGGTTGAAGATTGTGAGGGACTTATTGTAAACATCTGATATAGGAGTTGACTCCTTTGAACAAAAAGGAAATTCTCATCCCTACTCCGCACGAGCACAATGCCAAATTCAAGTCAACAAGCAAACCAAATTCTATATGGATTTTCCAGAAGCAATTAACCGATATTTTGATCAAACATTCTTCAATTGCAAGACATAAGAACAAAAAATAAGGGACTGCGGGTGGCCTTTGAGATGATCTCATATTAGTTTAATAACGCAGCAACAATATCAAATGCAAAAATATAATGTGAACTCTATTCTGAATCACAACTTTCAAAATAAACAAAACTGTTAAATTGCAACTAATGTAAATAGAGCTCAAGCCAAAAGAGAATCTAGCATTGAGAAAAAGGGTAAACAAGGTTCTCAAATGAATAAACCGACAACATGACTAATCTTCTTCCTCTCCTTCATTCTCAGCAATGTTGAAGTACCTCAGTTCATAAACGCTTCTATCTTTGTTAGAAGCAATCACTCTGAGCCAGTCACGAACATTGTGCTTCTTCAAATACTTCTTAGTCAAGTACTTGAGGTACCTGTAATCAGTTGTTATGTTAATAACACATCAAAATCAAAACAAAATTCCTATCCAAAGTCACATTCAATGTATGTGTCTAATATAACAATTCAGTCCAAACCCTAATTCGAGAAAATAAAAGTGAAAAAAATAAGGTTACCGTTTGGAGAAGTTGCTGTCGGCCGTAACAACGATCTTGGTCTTCTCCCGTGCGACGGCGACGGTGTCACCGAGAGCACCGGCCTTGCCAGCAACCTTGATCCTCTCTTGAAGAAACTTCTCGAGAGACGCAATGTCCATGATCTTGTCCTCCACTGGCTTCGCGCAGTCAATGGTGAAAATCACCACTTTCTTCTTGCCCTTCGGAGCAGCTACACCTCCTCGACTCATTCTTTTCACTTTCTATTGCAAACCTATGAATTAAAAAACGCAAAAAGACAAAGAAGAATCCCTTATTAGCTTCTGCGGTTCCTAGAAAACTAACTGCTCAAACGAAATTCATCGGCTTCTAATTCTTTCTGTGCGTTGAAGAAGATTCATATGGAAATTACACAAAGCGGACAACGGAGGGTAGAAAGGGAGAAGATTACCTTAAGCTACACTGAAATAGCACAACCCAGTGTGCGGAAGCAAGCGGCGTTGAAGTGTGGTCGATAATTAGGGTTTGGATTTCGCTCTCATTTTATACGCTAAATGAAACGCGCGTTTATACAGGGCAAAAATTAAGATGCTATTGTTAACTGGTATTTTGACCTGTTTGCACTGTTAAATATTTTTTATATGCTTAAAATTTATTAATTATGTTATAATTGAATTTTTTAACATTTTTAAATGGATTATAATAAATTTAAATTTTGATATAAATTTATATAGATGGACAACTAAAAGTTAAGAATATAAACAACAGAAAATGCAAAGTAATTGAAAAATATGCTGTATTTACTATTTAAAAATATGTAAAACGCACCCTCAAAGAAGGTATAAATCAAAAGGCGTCACTTTTAAATTATGACTTCTAAATTATAACACAGAAGTACATGTAAATTTTTATATACATTTCATTTGATGATTTGTCCAGCCCTTTAAAGATTTTATCTATAAGTTATTAATTTAATATTATAAATATATATCCTGAATAAAAAAAAATATTTCATATCGTGCATTAATAAAATCCAGAATTACATTGTTAATTTACATCCAATTGTTACTTTTTTTTTTTGTCTCTTCTTGTTTTCTTCTTGCATCTTGATGGATACTAAGGAATGTCAAAAATATTTTTATATGTAATTTGCTGGAAAACTCTAATCTATGTGATTCAAAAAAAATTCAAATTACACAGCTAAAAAGAATTAGATATTGCGTTTTTGAATTTTATCATTTAAATTTTTCATAATGTTGTTCAATACTTTTAGTATGCACAGTTTTTTTTTTTTTTTATTTTTTTTTTTTTTTTTTTTTTTCATTTTTTCATCATTTCTTATTTTTTTAATCAAAATTTCATGTCATCCATAATGATATTAATCTTTAACTAATGAAATTTGTTAGTTATAAGAATCCGGAAAATAATTGTAAAATAAAAATAGTATAATTAAAATAAAACATGAATATTTTATTGTTAAAATATGTGATTCAAATTTCACTCCGGAGTGTGTAGCAATAAGATAATAAATAAAATTTTAAAAATATGTAATCGTTACTTTTTTTTCCTTAACTAACAATTTATATTCTTAAGTAAATAGATTCAGTTTAAACATAATTTAGCAATAAGATAATAAATAAAATTTTAAAAATATGTAATCGTTACTTTTTTTTCCTTAACTAACAATTTATATTCTTAAGTAAATAGATTCAGTTTAAACATAATTTTAATTAAAAAATAATGTAACTATAATTTTAAGTGAATAGATTCAGTTTAAACATAATTTTAATTAAAAAATAATGTAACTATTAAATGAATAGATTCAGTTTAAACATAATTTTAATTAAAAAATAATGTGACTACAATTTTATTCTATTATGTGGGTTATGAATCACTTAATTAAAATTAATATAATCAAAATTCAAAATTAAGTCTTTTTCTCTTGTACCGTTCACCTTTTAATTAAATATGATTTTTAATTTTAATTAAAATAAAACTATCATTTAATTAAAATTCAAAACAGATTTTAAATTCAATTAAAAAATTTTAAAGTTTTAATTTCAATTAAAATAAAATAAAATTAAAACACTTTTAATATGCATATTTTTTATAACATCCTCAAATACTTTTACTTACCGTCAAAAACATGCATTAATATATATATATATATATATATATATATAATATTTTTAAAAAAGCAAGATGAGTCTCTATTAATCTAAGATCCTATTGATATAGTAAGAAAAAGTTAGTTTTATCTTTTAATAGAATCCTAAGTGGAGAAATTAATTTTGCCTTTTAATGCAATTCTAATACAACTCTAAGTTAGAAGATTTAAATGTGAAAGTGATAATCAATTCCAAACTTATTTATAGAAATTGATTGTAAGATTATGCATATATGTTTGAAATTTTAAATTATTCTGATTAAGAGTTGATTTTAAAAGTATAAAAATAGTAAATTTTGACAAATTTGATAGATATATGTAATTATAATATTAAAGAAATTTTTTTATGATATTTAATAATAAATTGATAGTGTTTGATGTAGTTAGATGACAAAGTTTATGAAATAAGAACAAAAATAGACAAAATGTGAGAAATGAAAATATTCTCTATTTTTTTTTTTGTTTTTTAACAAAAACAAAAGGCTGAAAAATAGACAAATTCAAACAATTCGGACAAGTTTATCTCACATCTCTACTTAATCTTGAATAAGTACTTGAACTAGTGTTAATAAAGTAATAATAATTAAATAAAATAAAAAATAATATCATAACTTAATAATAATACTAAAAATAATATACTATTACCAAACTTAAAACACACATAACAATAAAAAAATATATCATAATGTTAATACATATTGATAGCTAACTCATTTCTTTCTGCATGCGGAATGTGGAAGTTTACAACTAATAATATATAAGATGTTCAATCTTTCTTTCTGCAGCAAAGTGCTCTTATCCTATAAATATATAGGATAACTGTGAACTGACAAAAATTGCTAGCAAATGTGCGAAGCAACTAGCACTATAAGCAATCCATTCTACAAGGAAAAAATAGACTCTGCCGCAAGCATGTTTAACATTTCAATGTAGTATTTTATTTTGAGAATGAATACAGTAAGTCCAATTGAAAATTTTGAAATGATAATTCAGATGTGACTAGTACTGGGATACCCTACTATAAAGAATTCGGGTTACTCTGGTTGCGTTATATTTCCCCAAGTTGTTTATGAAGCCCTTGCTCCTTTTTTCTTATTATGATCATAATATTCTACTAGTGCAGCTCCGGCTAATGCTCCCAGTGTAAGTGCTTGGGCGTGCAACCTGAGATTAGACAGCTCAGAAACATTAGAAAGAAGAATAAGCTTGAAATTATGGAAGGTGTCCCAAAGCATGTCCAAATTTTAATAAAACAAAACCCACTCAAGTTGTACAGTAGATTTTGCAACAAAGGGGAGAAATATGAATTAAAACCAATATATACATACATAGAACTATCCCAGTCCAGTTATTCACATTCCAGACACTGTTCATTACTTTCAAGAAGTATAAAGATCTACCGTAATCCTCAAGGGATTCAAATAAGGGTCATCTTTTCAGGTCCCTCAAATTGAATGATGACAACTCAGACAATAACAGGGATAATCAGATAACCACGCAAAATCAGTTAAATGGATTGCAGCGTCACTGGATTTACATAAAAATGAATTATCGGGGATATTATTCCCCATACCCCTTTTAACAATTTCATGTAATATACTTCTCATCTCAGTCTCCCTTTACCCTTTTTCAAGGAATGAAAACCATGACAAAATGGATACTGATAAGTTTATAAAAAAAAAGAAGTACCTAATTGAAAATTTTAAAAACAGTGGGACGAAATTGAGACTAGCTCAATAATAATAGGACGAATTAGTATATTAAAAGCTAAATGTTTGAAGTTTGTCTCCAAAGCACATGTTTAGAGCTAACCCCTTAATTCCGTCATTATTTTGTAATATCGATCCCACACGCTTGAACTCAAAAACCTATGGTATGGCATATTCTTCAACTTTTACCTCTAATTCATTTTCTTTTATTTTTTGCTAAATTTAAATGCATGTAGTTTGTCTTACTGTTGCTCAAGAGAAAAGCCCTTGGATCCTAATGAGTCTCCAAAGCTGGTGTTTAGAGTTAATATTTTCCCTTGAATCCTCAATCAAAACTAATGCGTCAGAAAAATGCATTTAGGTATAATTTTGCGTATCCCTGGTAAGCTCATCCAGGACCAAATTAAACAAATGAAGACTCAAAACTGAACCCTGGTGTAAACATATCCTTGTAGGAAAATACTTAGTCACACGTCCAAAAGTTCTCACACTGTTCTCGCAAAAACTGTGAAGATTTGGTTCAATAAAATCTTTGTTCAAAGGTTCCTAGACTGTCTAAGAGACAGAAGGCCATCTATGACTGGTAAAGGGTCTAATGGACCGTCTACTAGTGGCTTTTAGTAGTATAAGACCTTCTTCCTTGACCAGAACTTCTTACTAGATCGTCTATTACATCAGTCTAACTTCCAGCATCAGTTGGCGTTTTTAGCTCCTAACTGAATAACTGAGCGTGGCTTTCCCAATATAAATCCAAAACAATGCTCTCCAACCCTGGTGTCTCATCTCTTAGTACGTGCTATCACTTTTCCAACAATTTCATAGTGCAGCTCATAATCGTTATATTCATTTATAATTTACAGTATTCTAAAAGGAATACCATTACGACCAACAAATCCTATTATACATCCTCTCAACGGCCTCTGAGACCTGTCGAACTCAAATTTTGCAATTGTAATACTTACTCTCAGTTGACGGCTTTACGCTGAACTGTATGCCATCATTTAATTGATGAGACAACGAACGTGAGACAAAAAGATGAAAACAAACTTGATTACACCCGTAGAGTAATTGCAAAGGGAAAGGCATATGTTTATACCACATGAAATACGAGAAAAAAAGAAGGCAAATCCATTGAAAAAAGTAATCACTAAGCACTATATTATTATTCAAGACAATCAAAACTCCAACTACATTATTATTGTTCACGACAATCAAAACTCCAATGTATCGCAGTTACAAACACCTAGTAAAATAGTAGTTAATGCTTCCTATAGCCATCCTAAAAATATAGATAAAATGGCCTGTACTTCGATCTTCTAGCTGATTGACATTATTGACTTCGTGGAGAAATGAAATTGGCACCACATCAAAATGGAAATTAAAAAGATGGCAATGGTACGAAAAAATCAATAAAGGGAAACTGCAAGCATACATTTTCAGCAAAATAGTGTAACACAAATACTAGTTTTGAAGCCAAATTTAATCACAAATTGTTCAACTTGATCTAATTCCTAGGCTATATCAGGATAGATGAAAAGGAATTGAATGTCACCACCATCCGTTGTAAAAAAATATATTCAATTCTAAACAAAGTAATTTCATTCCATTCTGCTGCACAGATGGCTCCAATTTATACACTGGTTGAAAAAAGTGGAAACAAAATGCAAGTGCCAACAACAGGGCTCGATGAAACAAATCATATTAGCAAAACATCAAAGCAATCGTAACATTCAGTTAACACCACACAAACTAATGGCTCAAATAAGAACACAGAACCACATCAAAATCACAAACACTTTTCCTCGGTATCAAAACCACGGATTGCACAGTTTGCATGTCGCACCCAGTTAATCATATTCAATCAACAAGTGTATACCAAACGAACAGAAATTATAACTAACCTTGCGTGAATGATCTTCACACTGGTTTTCATGTTGGGTCGAGACCAATTGTACGCAATTGAACCCGTGATACCGCTGAGCCACAGACACCCTGAATCGAATATCATCCGCAAAACCACAAAGATCGAAATCATTAAAATAAAGCATCCACCGATGTCATAAAAAAAAGAAAAAAAAAAATGGCAAAACGATGAACAGTTAAAAGAATCTAACGGAACAAATGAATAGGGATACTGAGGAATTTACCAACAGTTCGAAGCTTATGCTCGACGACCCATGTCCTCAAGGATTCAATTTGAGTCTTCGCTTCCGACATTGTTGAGAGAGAGAGAGAGAGAGAGAGAGAGAGGGTTAAGGTAAAGGGAATGAAATTTCAGAACGGAACGAAAGGAATGAAAAGGGTATACCAAAGGGTTTGCCTTATATAGGATACTCAAAATTTGGTGAGAGAAAAAAAAATTGAAAAAAGAAAACAAGAAGAAGCGAATATAAACTAAAACTCGTAATTTATAAACCCAAGACTGCGATTTCCAAACCAGAAAAGCGCGTTGAAAATACGTCTGACGCACGTGTGTCTGTTGTGCAATGTGGTTTTTATTTTCGCCCACAGTATTAGCGAAACTGACTTTTCTGGTTCAAACTTGGAAGGACCAAACCGCCATAATAATGCATTGCCTAAACAACGAAACCCCCTTCCTAAAGATTAAACTTTTAGAAGCTTGAAGTATAATGATAGTGACATCTTCCAGTGAAACATCAACAAAATTCTTAATTCAGTGTCATCAACATCATAAAAAACAATGTTGTCATTATATGACATTATTAAGGATTAAACTTAAAATAATAATAATTTTATAAGGATTAAAATAAAAAGTATTGTATTTGTTGAAACTAAAATAAAAAAATGGAAAATTTTCGGAACTGAAGTTTAAAAAGATATTTACACGGAATAGAATAAAAATAACGTGTTTTGAAAACTAAAAAATAAAAACTAACGCATTATTGGTAGTTTATTACTATATAAAAATATTACCTTTAGTATTATATTTATTAATGTTGTTATTATAATCAATATTATTATTAATATTATTATTTAAGATATTAATATTATTATATCATCTATTTATATAATTAATAATATTATATTTATTAAATTTATTATTATAATTAATATTATTAATATCATTAATAATAATAATTATAATAAAAATAATAATAATAAATATATGATTGTGAAGTTGATGTTGGTATAATATATATGTGTATATTGTTCAAAGTGTAATGAATTTTTATTCATATGTAATTTGTCTAAATTTTGATAGAATTGAGAAACGTAAACATAGAGATGCATGATGAGGATCTTGTAGCTATTCTTCTTATAAGTCTTTTCCCTTTTTTAAAAAAGTTTTGTTAATTCTTTTAAGTGTAAATAAAGACTAGGTCACTTTGTAGAAGATTTAGAGAAAGGAAAAAAGAATTTGGTTGTCATTATTGAAACTGGTTAATTTTTTTTATGAAGATCTTGTGGTATTTGTGATAGATTGTAAGTAGGATTATTTTGAAACATAAATTCCGTTTATCTATACTACATGTACTCAATTAGAAGTTGGTCTAAAGTTAGTTGGAAGTTCACGATATTATAATAAATAATAGTTCTTGTGGATTTATCTATACTATTAAAAAAATTTAAATACTATCTTTAATATTATTTTGAGAGGGACTATATCTAATTTTAAGGTGATTAAGTTTTTTAGCATCACTTAGGCGAATTGGTTGGGATTATCCTGATCATGTTACTAGCTCGGGTATTTTTCATAATGGTGTTGGGATTTTATGAATGATTCTGTTTCCTGTAGTGACATTATCATGTTTCAAGCAAAGCTCCTAAGAGTCGTGTTACCAATTGATTTGACTTCGCAAAACGGTTGGAATAAGTTATAGTTTCAACGCATTCCAAATTCGTTTTTCTGGATTTGAGATATGTTTCTTTATTTTCTTTTAATGCTTTTAACTAACTCGTTTTAAAGTTTAGAAGATGTTTGGTTGTAAAGTTGTTTAAATTTTTAGAATACGAAACTCATTGGATCAACATATAAATTTCATCCAAAGCCATTTTGTATCAAAAGAAAGGAGTACACATATAACTTTCTTTAGTTCATAAATGGGAGTGTAATTTTGATTAAAGATATATTCAATCTAATTTTATTCACTTATTAGTATGTTTATTTGTAGAATATAATTAAATATTTTAATTTCACATACTTTCAATATAAAGATTTTTACATTATAAACTAATTAGCAATTATTTTAAATATAAATTATTAATTAATCATTATGAAATTTGATAAACTTTATATAATTGATAATTTAATCATTTTTAAAAATAAGATTTAAACTAATTTCAATATTAAAAATATATTATTAATAAATTAATTTATTTAACAAAAAAAACTTCGTTATTTTCCAATAAAGTGTTGAATTTGAATATCATTGATAATTTAACCTTTTTTTACCTCTACAATTAAAAGCTTTACTCAATCAAAAATTATTTAGCAAATAGCCCTTTCGACTGTTTTTCATTTTATTAAATGCTGAATTTTAAGAATTAATTAAAATTAAATTAAAATCGCTGGTGTCTATTTAAAATGAAATAAAGTTCAAAAGTCAGTGAAAAATAATTAATTTACAAGGTGTGTATTTTGTATATGGAATACAATTTGATGATCAACTAAAATAAAAATACAAATTTAAAGTATTTATTTATCAAAAGGATAAAGTTTAGGGGAGGTTAACTACTTTTCCCTAGATTAACAACTCAATTTTGAACAATATATTTTAAAAGTTGAGCAATTTAGCTTTCAAAATTCTTTTTTTATTTAACAAACACATTTGAAGAAAGGACAATTTTTGTTTCGTTTTAAACTTATCAACCAATTTTTTTGATGAAACAATCTAATTAGTTATTTATTTGTAGAGTATGATATTTCATGATTTTACTTTATTTTTAACAAATTTAATATTTTTTTAATGTTAAAATTTTTAGTATTTTATTTTAAATGGTTTGACTTGTAAAAATAAAGTAATAAATGTCACATAAATACCTGTGTAATTTATCATGTCATCGCAACAATTAGAAAAGTTATTGACAGCATTAAAGTAGTACATCTTTTGAAAATGTTAAAAAAGACCAAAGGTTCCCATTAAAAAAAACCAAAAATATAATTAAAGTTTTAAAAAATCTAATTAAAAATAGCATTTGACTTTAGGAGAGACCACAACTAGTAGAAGTTAAATTCCATCAAATAAATATTTATAAACATTAAATTTTATAAAAAGATATCAATAATTTAAAACAATACAACATAATTGAATATGCTTGCATAGACAAAAAGAATACTAAACATGTTTTAGAGATCCAATATTACAATTATCAAGCCATTAGTTTTACATGTCATTATTATGCTAATTTATCTTAAAATTAATATTCATACTACCCACTTTTTTTAACAAAAATCTCCGACTAATATACATACTAAATTACGTTACTATACTTAATTACAAATACAGAAGTAATATTCATCCATTATTTTTCTAATATATATGTAACGAATTAATCCAACCCATTCTTTATCACTAGATATTTCTTAAATCTATTCTTTTTTTAATTCAGTCATTTTTCAAAATTTATTTTATAAAATTCAACTTTGAAATTTTCTTATTATACAATTTTTAACAAATATATATAATGTCTTTAAAATATTACTTTTATAAATGAATTAGATATCCATGCTTGAAAAAAAATTTAATAAAAATAGATTATTTTTTTTAATTCAATCCATTGAATCCAAAATAAAATATATCCAATCTTTCCACAGTACTATTCACAAGGTTAAACTAAAAGCTCTATAGCCAAGTTGGAATGTAGCTCAACCACAATTGATATAATGCAGATACAATTCAGTTTTAGTTCAAATCATTCACTTCAAATTTAAATGCCTAAAAAGTTTGTTTCATGGCTTAGCTATCACATTTAAAAAACAAACTAGAGGCAGCAATAGAGTATATTGGATATTAGATGTTCTAATGTTCAATTATCAAATTAAAATGTAGCACAGAAAATACATGCCCATGTAGGGGTCTCCTCCAGATTCAAAAGTCCAGCTGCGTTCAAATTTTCCTGTAAAATGAGATGCCATTAGAAAATAAATGAGGTTTTGAAACATAAAAATTGGAAATTTCTAATTAACTTCATGAATGACTAGGAGTTTTGATGACAATTTACTCGAGCCAAATGAGATTATGATGAGTTGCTTGGACTTCGCCCAGGACTGCGACTCTGGTGAGGTCGGGGCTACAGTGCACAAATGATATCAAAGCAGAAGATTATGCGAAGTACAAGAAATAAATCAATACAACTATCCTCCCCTACCCAATTCTTAATTCAAGTCAGATAATACTTACCGATGAATTTGGAGATCCAGATCTTGACTGGGATCTGCAAAATTTTTAATGAACAAAACTAAATTCAATATCTACGAGATGCAATATTCCACATCAAAGTTAACATAACCAAAATGAAGAAATTAATCAACCACAAATCCTCCACAGCACCACCCAATCGGAAAAGCTATTGAAACCAGTAGCACATGTCTATAGTCTCAATAAGGGTTAAGAATTCTTTTGTCAGCATCGCTTGATATCTTGAACCGAATATAGAGATATATCCATCACAATATAGGACAATTAGAATTCCCAAAGAGAAGGAATAGATCAACCAGAACTCAGAACATAAGTTAAGTTGTTTTCTGAATCGTAACACTGCTGATTTCCCATGATTTGTACCAATGGCAATTAGTTCATGATGATCCAACCTTTAGAATGCAACTCATCCATCTACCATCATCCAGTCTACAACAATTGCAAAGCATGTTGGGAAGTCTTATATCATCTAGCTCACTTTTGGAGTGTGGCTTATATATTTTTGTTAGACAACTTCTCTTAATACGATGAAACTTGACATGGTATTAGAGTCAATAACTCATTGGTATCAACTATTCTGATAGGTTTGTCCGATTTGACAGGCATCTGTGGAGGGGAGGTGTTGAAAACTCACATTGTCTGTCTCAATTGAAATGCTGACTTATATATTTGTTGAATAACTTTGCTTAATATCAATTGATGTTAGATGAATTTGAGAGATCGTGATTTTAATCAATATATCATTATTGTCATTAGTTACAACATTCAGGTGTACTACAGGTGCTCATCAACAAAACAGCATTACCTCAAACAAAAAAGGTCGGCGTTTGAGCACCACATGCCATCAAGATCCTAACATGCAGTTCCCAGGTCGCCGCATAAGGCCACATCTAAAAAGCAAAAGTCAACCCTAATGAACATTTGTATATTTAGTGGCCAAGCTGACAATCCACTTCAACATTGTCCCCTCCACCTTTCCACCTTTCCACATATGACGGGTTATGCTGATAAGTCTATGGTACAATATTAGGCTTTATGAGAAGAAAAAAGTGGAATGCATACAATAAAAAGCTCACTGAGACAATTAATCGGGAAATACAAGGAATTAAAATGTATGCTACAACTTGTAAAAAAGAAAGAGTGAAGCTCAAAAAATTTGAGACAAAAAGGAATATCATAACATCGTAGAAAAGAAAACATGTAAGTGCAACCCATCCCCAAAATAAAACTGAATGCAATTCATAGATACGGACCCATACAATCACGCATAGGAAATGAAAATTTAATGTCATTGTTAATTAAAAGTGAAATAAAGAAATGTCATTGTATACTTGTAACAACAGTTGTTCCATCCAATGAATTTTCTTTTCGATCAAGAAATAACGTGGTAAAAAAACTTAAAAAGCAAAAATCGCACTGGAACAAGAGAATTGTGGAAGGAAAAGAGAAATGACAGAACTGACATCATTCACCTATCACCTATACACAGAAGTGGAAGGCAAAGAAAAATTACAAAAAACGTAGAAACATGATTGAAGCTCAAAGAAAAAAATGTAAAATAACTAAATATGAAATCATCTAATTGTCATCATATTCGCAAGCTAATATCAGTAATTTCTACATTAATTGAGTCCCCAAGGTGGGTAGTAAATCATCACACGTGCTATTTGTTCTAGCCCATATGAATGAACTATTTTGTAATGCATATTTAACAAATCAGGTTTCCATCTCTCCTTGTTTGGGAACAGGGAGCAGGAATACTTAGTGACTGAAATATAGTTTTAAAATAAACTTGTAGATAGAAAAAAGAATGAATTCTAGCAAAGACATACATACAACCAAAACAGGCAAACACTCCTGACAAGGACAAAAATTGACAGAAGTTGATTTTTTATCAAAAGATGTAGGCAACCATGGGCTCAACCAAAACTAATAGACAAAGGAGTATAAAATGAGTGACAAGTAGAAATAAATATCACAAAATTCACCCAAATAAATTATATTATTCCTGCTGGTGGTGCATCACAAAACAAAGGGCCCTCTGGTAGAGAGGATCCTTAGTTATATTTTATTTCCAGCTGGTGCATGCATGACAAACATAGAATACAAAATATTGTCCCCCGCGCCGCCCC
>Ga0209489_105804_pt1 | contig 20819 bp, 7 predicted proteins | sample SiratrowhiteBW_FD_187527 | JGI IMG/M metagenome (GOLD analysis project Ga0209489, IMG submission 187527) | Root nodule microbial communities of legume samples collected from California, USA - Siratro white BW (SPAdes) (version 2) | ecosystem: Host-associated > Plants > Roots > Nodule | place: USA...
TGTTAGTTTTGTGCCTCTCAAAGTCCCACATCAGTGGGTGGAGAAAGGGTACCACCTTTGCTTGCTATAAATAAAGGCCTTAGGCCTTGGTATTAAATATCCCACACTTGAAGCATTTCCAAGTGTTAAGTGTTTAAGTGTTATAGAGTGTGAAAGAAAGTTCCAAGAGTGTTGTGAGGATACACTGGGAATTTCTTGGGAACTCTAGTATTTCACTGGGGATCCTATTGGGTTTACTATATTGTAATTATTAAGAATATAGTGAAGTAAGAGGAGTTTACAAGGTGGAGTTTTCCACGATAAATTCGGTGTGCAGTTTTCTTTATTGTGCTTTGTTTTTCTCCATGAAATTTGGGCTCGCTTCCGCTCACATCCAGAAAGTGTGTTTCTACTCTGAAAATTATAACAAGCTCCTTCACTGGCTACATCAATCATTCCTTTCTCTGTTGACAGCAGCCCTCATAGAAATATTGGATCAATAGTTGTTCGTTGATTTGATGATTTGGGCGAGTTGAACACATTTTATTGAACCTCTCCCAGTACTCATATAGAGTCTCTCCCTATAGCTGTCTAATACCACTGATTTTCTTTCTTATAGCAGTTGTTCTTTGAAGTTGGGAAATTTTTTTCTAAGAACCTTCTCTTCGTCTCAGGCCAAATAATGATAACAGTTGGTTGCAAGTACAACCAGTCCTTTGTTACATCACATAAAGAGAATGGGAAGGCCTTCATCTTTACTCTCTCTTCAAGAACATCTATAGGCCTCATGGTAGAACACACCACATCAAACTTCATCAAATGTCTGTGAGAGTCTTCTCTATGTAATCTATGGAACTTGGCAGCAAATGAATCAACCCTGACTTCAATTCATAACAAGCTACAACTTGTTGGTGCTGTGACAACTGTGGCTAGCCATGATCACAGGTGATGATATTTCTTCATATTCAGATTTAAATATTTATGGCTCAATTTTCATGAAGTTATGATTTTGTACTTGAAGAGGCTATGTCAAGAATCATATGGTTGTCTTCTAATCCTCTTTGTCGCCTGATGATAGATTACTTTGGTGTTGGCGCTGGTCATAAAACCCTAAAAGTCGAGCCAATACAATACAGTACAAAGAGTAACATAAAAAAAAAAAAAAAAAAAAAAAAAAAACAAGAAAACAAAGAGTGAAAATCAGTGAACAAGATCAATGGTGTGAGTTTTCTTAATGAACCGTTTAATCGCGTTTGATTTTCAAAATAAAATTAAGTTTTTCTAATGTAGTAAAGAGTTAAATTAGATAGAATCCAAAGAAATTAAAAAAAAAAAAAACATCTATTTTATTAATAAATTTTTTTTCTTTGCCAAATTAACAATTGAGGGGTTGTTTCTTCTATATACGAGAAAACAAAAATTAAAAGACAGCCAAAATATAAAATACAATACCTAAAATTAAACTAAAGGAAAACTGAAACTCCACTACATGGAGATTAAGGATTCTAACTTCAATATCTAATATTAACTATGAATTGGAGTATCTAAAATCAAATTAATATTTACACATCATCACATATTGTAACTCCATAACAACAACACACCGAAATACCACTAAAACTATAACAAAATTTAAATATTGATAAAAGAAAATTTTCTAAACCACTACTATTTCATTTACTAAGATCACTGAAAGATAATAAAAGAATTCTATATAAATGAAAAATAAAATAAAATTCATCAACAGTAAATCTAACTAGTAAAACTATACACCGAAATTGTGATCATCAATATGAAATACAACTATAGGGAAATCATACAAAAGAATTAGAAATTAAAGAAAAAATCTCTCCAGATCAAGAATCAATATTCATCAACTAAAGCAAAAAAACACTAATGCTAACAATCTAACTATTTCTCCACTAATATGTGAACAGCAAGTAAAAAGACTTTTCTAGTCAACATTATAGAAATCCCAAAAGACAAACAAACACAAAAACATTAATCCAGAAACAAACGATTTCAAGAAGAATAAGAAACCAGAAAAATTGAGGAAGCATGGAGAACGTCGTATAAAGGAATGCAAGGAACAGTAAAACCCTTTCTCATTTCTCTCTTCTGGAATGTGAAAATGTAAAAGAACTGTTAGATTGTTCTCAAAGTACTAATGGTGTCCTCTCTTTTTAGTGTACCCAACGTTGGTTCTTTCGTATCTAAACTAAAGTTGACTAAACTGACATTCTTGCCCCTTTAGTTCCAAACAATTCTCAGCAAAATCTTCTCTTCCACTCTTCCTTCAAACTTTAATATTTTCTTCTTTTTATGCTTTCAATTCAGCTGCATCATTAAATCCTAAAAAGAAAAATTCAACAAAAATATGAGTTAGAATTCTGCTCAACTAAAATATCAATCTAAAAATAGAAAATAACATGTTTTTTCTAAGGTGTCTAAATTCTATACAACATATACATCTTTACGAAAAAAAACTAATAATAAAACCAGAAAAAGCACTTAAAATATACAATTAGGCCATAAAATGTGAATCAACAAAGTACTATCAACTACAAACATCATTATCAACACTGATAAAACAACCTGTATTGATGACATAACCAAGTCATTTCCACAGCTTCACAAACTTGTCATGACTAGCCGAAGCAACCAAACCATTTACAGTAGAAACAGCCAATGCTGCAATAAGACCTTCATGAGTGAATAGAGTCATTGACTTGTTCTCAGTCATGTTCCAGAGCTCCATTGACTGCACATCATGGTATCTCAATTGTCACAAGTCAAAATTACAAACCTTGTTATGAATTATATGTAATACTATTTGTCAAGGACATGAAACATGCTAAAATACAATCAAGTCAGCTCCAACATCTTCCTAAATCACCACAGAATCTGCTTGAATGCAAAACTAGAAGAGCTTGAGAGCTTCTCTACTGAAAAAAAAAAAAAAAAAAAACTTAAAAGCTCCATATTTTCAGTAAAGAAGCTCCTAAAAAAAACTACCAAAAAAATTACAAAGCTTGTATTACAGGTCCGTATATCTAACTAAAATTGAGATATTCATAACTGAATGAATCACATTTAGAAGAAAAATATGAAATGGATATATTTGAAAGCGTAGTAGCTGAATTGGGATTCAAATCCAGAATCAGAATACCCATTTTCCAAATGACGCATTAGAACTCCCAGATGTTTTCAAAACAGCAATTACCCTTTAAAAAATAACATTTTTAGCCCCAGAAGTAATCTCATGAAAACAATATCTGATTTGTATTAATTAAAATCATTTACCAATCAAATGTTATGTTTTGAGAATTCATTATAAAAAGAATATGATTTGAAATTATTCACAAATCAGGTTTGGAAGGTCTAAACGACGAATTGAAATCAGGGTTTGAAAGGTCTAAACATGCTAAAATCTTCAATTCCCTTGTGAAGGGTGGTAAGGTGGGTAAAAACTAATGAGAATCAAATCAAACCAAATTTGAGTGGATATCTAACTACACAACTTAAATCCAAAAGGATTTCAAAATCAATTATACTTCATAACATTTCAAACATAGAATTCCATTCATGAATCAAATTAATTTTCAAAAGTTGTGATTCCAAACATACTGAAAAGGAAACAAAATAAGAAAAGGATGTAATATACTTGCCTTGTCACAACCAACCACCAACAGAGAAGAATATGTTGGATGGAAAGCACACGAGTGAAACTTAGGGCCAAAGCAGCTAAGCTAGTGAACACACTCCCCTTCACTCCCTGATCCAAGACTCCAAACCATGACAGAGTCCTCACAGACAGATGCCAAGAACTCCCCAGAAGGATCCCAACACACAGAATGTATAGATTTCATATGTCCCTATAATCATATTAAAATCAAAGATGCATGAGTTTGAATAAGACAAACTTACAACAATCTTAAATTACTGCTGAAGTCACCAAACCAACAAATATCTAAGCTCCAAAGTTGTTTTTGAAATATACAATGTTACAGATATTTGATTCTTATAGAAAGAGTAAACAAAATAGGAATAAGAATGTCTGAAAATTTATCCTAACTCTAGCAATACGTACAAAAGTTCAAACTAACCTGTAGTGAATATAGACATGCTTCTGTTTCCACATCAAGTATTGAAACATCAGTTCCAGCAGCCGCAGCTAGGTACCTCCCTAGACGAGGTTGAAATCTCGTCTGAACAGTACCACCCTAACCAGAAGGAAGATCTGTCAGTTTACCAAACTGAATTGAAAACACATTGCACAACCAATTAAAGATATGAATTTGCTAAGATTCTACCTTTGAGACTCTAGCACAACTGCCATTGTTAATGCTCCAATATCGTATCTCACCATCAGCATCACAAGAGCAGAGAAGATCATCTTTATTAGGGTGAAAATCGAGTGATATAACAGATGAAAAATGACCACTCAAAGTACGAAGCGAATATCCAGGCTGCATTGGAAATTAAATATCAGCGGCAGAATACAGACAAAGAAAAACACAAGCACATAAACCATCAAAATCCGGATAATCTGCAATCATTAGCAACATCCCAGCTTACAAATAGACCTAGCATTCAAATCTACCCACTAGACAAATTTCTAGATTCCATATAACTTTAAATAGACGAAAGCAGACATAGATGTGTACAAAGATCATTTAGTGTCATCTCAGTGCTAACCCTAAATATCATCGAAAACTGAAATTCCTATGCTTCTCTTCTGAAGCGTTAAGCTTGCACCTTAAAACCATATCATTTTATCATCAAAGGAGTTCAATAACTTCATAACTTCCTAAGCATTTATAAAGAACATCAAAGCATTGTGTCCCCGTCACAGTGATAATTACAATGTTTTAATAATCCAGAGCCATGAATAAACATTTTTGCAACATCCTTGTAGCATTATACTACAGTAGAATCACTTTTAGGAATATGTTTCAAATCCGTACTTACCAAGGACAGGAGTAATTTGATGTATTCTGTCCTCCTTTATAATGTAAATAATTGTATTTATAATAAGAAACCAGCACAAAAACTGTAATTATTTCAATAAGTACATATTTTCGGGAATAGATAAGCAAACACATTTTGTAAGAAAATCTTATTTGAGTGACATGCTTAGCCAAGTTATTACAAAATATAGATATAAATTCTATAGGATTCTCAAAAGCAGTAATATTAGAGTAAAATAAACATTATGAACTAACATTATCAACATCCCACAGTCTGACACTTCTGTCATATGAAGATGTTGCAAGGCGAGGCATGCTTGGACTGAAACGGACATCAGTTATTAGAGAAGAATTCTTTCAAGAGTAGCCTTTTGTTTTAGAGAATCTGTGAACCATAAAACAGCCTGCATTATGAAAAGAACAGATTAAGTAACTACGTTCAGTGCAAATTTGAGTAAAATGGGTTGAAAAAGGAAAACAGTAAATAAAATTATTTCCCAGAATAATGCATTAAGTAACCTTTTTGTCATGCCCACCACTAGCAAGCAATTTCCCATCAGAGGAGAAATGGCAACAGACAACTTTGTCACTGCTTGCATTTACAGAATTGATTTCAGACAATGTGAAACCTGAAACTAAAGTGAAGACATGGCCGAGTTACAAAGTAGGTACGGAATAAGCAACATGTTTATGTTATTAGAGACCGGGATTGAGTAATACCAGCGGATGATGTTGACCCCATATGCGTCATTTGTTCTTGATCTGAGTCACTAGCTACCTCTTTCTAGTTTCTTGTTCAGTGTGCTTTTTCTTCCAAACTCTAATTTGTTGCTATACCCGCCATTTCTAGTAAGTTCGAAGCCCTTAAACCCTTCGTGTGTATCCATAGGCCTAAGATTAGTTAGGTTCATTATTACTAAGGAAGATTAGTTAGCTCCGTTATTACTAACAACTTAACAGATAGTTTCTGTCATAATTAGGAGGTGAGCGTTGTGAGGGTTGAGTCAAGTCTCAAGAACCAAGACCCACTGCTCCGAGAAAGGACTTCACTAAGTTGTTTTCATGCTAAAGTGTCACTTCGCACCACTATGATATGTTAGCAACAACTATGAAATTTAACTTCTTTCATATTACAACAATTGCACAACGTAATGAGTTTGTTGATTTGTCTTTTATAGGATGGAAAAGAAATTACAATTTGGATGTTAGGATTACGAGTAAACTTATAAAAATATCTAATAAGGGAATGATAATGTTATAAATTATGATTTAATCAAGTTTTAAATCTTTTAATAAACTTCCTATTAGAAAAATATTCTATTGAGTATTTAAAATTTTTTATTTTGTAACTGAGTTTCTTTTATTTGATTTTATCATTAATTGACTTGACATGACTGTTACCTCACATAATACTTATTTATGTGTCTCAATATAAAAAATAAAAAATAAAAAATAATATAATTAAATTTTAAGTTTTTCGTAAATTTAAGTGCTTTTTAATCAAGTGCTTATTAAGAAAATTTGTTTTTTAAGTGTCTAAAATTTTTATACTTTTTATATATTAGTATATGCTATCAATTGAGATGAAATATTCATCATAATATCACTTGGACAATAACAAAAATGAAACTTTAAAATCTTATTATTATTTTTATTTTTATCAGGCTTATTTGTTTCGTTTTATTATTATTAGAAACTGTTCAACACTTGTTCAATACTTTAGTATGATACAAAAAGTCTGGATCAATGTAATAGGTGGATAGGGTTATTGGGTGTCAGGCATGAGTCTTCACTAGTTAATTTTCAGAGTTTCTATTTATCTAGTCAAAGATAGAGTGTTAATAAAGAGTCGAAAGGGTTATGGGTGGCTATTGTTTTGGAGATATGGAATCATAGAAATAATGTGGCTTTTAAAGGGAGTTGTGGATGTTGAGGAAATTTTTAGTTTAGCACAGTTAAAGGGTTGGCTTTGGCTAAAGTTTAAGTTGAAGAGAACTTCGTTTTCGTTTTCGGACTAGCATTTCTCTCTAGTGAGGTGCCTTCAATCTCTGGCATAGAGATGCTTGGTCAAGATAGGTGTAGGTAGTGGAATTTTGGGGTACAGGTTTATTAGTTGGTGTGTTAGGTGTTTATCGACAGAATAGGAGTTTGTGTGTTTTGTAGGTAAAGTGATCGAGGAGTAATATCCCAGCTTGTAGCTCACTCATTTCCCATACTTTTGGAGACGCTGGATCATATACAACTACGTATAGGTGGTTTGAAGGAAGTCATTCAGTGTTGGTACAAGCGACTGAGGCGAATAAACATTTTCGTTTTCTGAGTCAAGCACAAGAATCTTATCATGCGTGGGTGCTTGTCTAAGATAGCTTTATAGTACAGTTTTCTTCGGCTCTTCAACGTTTTGCTTGCTGGGTTTGGTTTAGATTTTATTTGTTTAAATGCCTGTTTCTGTGTTTGTTGTTCTTGAGGCACTAGTTTGTTTGGCTCTTTTTGATTTGTGTAGCTGTATTTTTTGTTTCAATAAACTTTGTGGGTTGTATATGGGTTGAAGCACCCCTAAAGTGCTTCCTTCTTATTTATTTATTTTTGCCTGTTCAAAAAAAAGTATTTGATTTAAAAAAATGAATAGATATCGTTACTTATAAATATATCATGGTTTTAGATATTTGTTTTTATTGTTACTTAATTTCATAATATTGAATTTGAAACTGTAAAAATAAAACAATCGTATCACTTTATTAGAAACCAAATAAAAAGGAAGTCACTTAAAAATACAAAAATTTTGAACATTTAATAAAATTTTATTGTATTATTTTTTAATGTAAATAAACAATGATGATGTGAGATAACGATCACATCACTTCGATCCATAAAAAATTAACCAGTAGATACTCAAATGAAAAATATAAAAAATCGAATAATCTAAAACTTAATCTTAAATTGAGCCCGACAAGGATTGACCTTGGTCCTGGGTATTTCCATAAAAAAAAATTAAGATTCACGTAGTTTTATGTGGATGACAACAATGCAAGAAGAAATTGAGGCATTACATAAGAATCATACTTGGGAACTTGTTATACTTCCAACAGGTCAAAAAGCCATTGGTAATAAATGTGTTTACAAGATCAAGCAAGATAGTAATGATCAAGTGGAACGATATCGTGCAAGATTGGTTGTCAAGGGATATACTCAAAAGGAAGGTGTTGACTTTCATGATATATTTTCTCCAATGGTGAGATTAACTACTATTAGAGTAGTTATAGCTATGTGTGTTGTATTTGATTTACATCTTGAACAACTAAATGTAAAGACTGCTTTTCTTCATGGAAAACACGAAGAAGAGATATATATTCTCCAACCAGAAGGTTTTGAGGAACAAGGAAAAGAAAACTTGGTTTGTAGGTTGACCAAATCTCTATACGGTCTAAAGCAGGCGCCAAGGTGTTGGTATAAGAGATTTGATTCCTTCATTATTAGCCTTGGGTACAACAGACTTAGCTTAGATCATTGTACTTATTACAAGAGGTCTGGTGATAAGGATTTCATTATCTTGTTGTGGTATGTGGATTACATATTGGTGGTAAGCCCCAACAAAGATCAAATCCAAGAATTGAAGGCTTAATTGGCTAGGGAGTTTGATATGAAGGACTTGGGACAACAAGCAAGATTTTAGGGATGCAAATTCACCGAGACAGTAAAGATGGGAAGATTTGGCTATCTCAAAAGAATTATTTGACGAAGATCTTGCAGCGCTTCAACATGCAAGAATGTAAGCTAATTTCAACTCCACTTCCTATCAATTTTAAATTATCCTCAAGTATGTGCACTAGTAGTGAAGCTGAGAGAATAGAAATGACTCGAGTACCATATGCATCAGTGGTAGGAAGGCTTATGTATGTCATGATTTGTACAAGACCAGATATTACTCAAACAGTTGTGGTAGTAAGTTAATTTATGGTAGATCTGGGTAAAGAGCATTGGAAAGGGTGACTGATCATGCTACATCAGAAGAACACATAAAAACTACAAAGATGTTGTGAGGAGTGATTGATCAAACTAAAAAAGAGATCAATTATTCATTAACCGTTTAGTAACGTTTGATTTCTAAAATAAAATTAAGTTTTTTTAATATATTAAAAAAATAATCTAGGTTAAATCTAAAAAAACTCAAAACACATAAATTTTGTTAATAAATATTTTTCTTTGCCAAAATAATAATTTCAGGATATTTTTTTTTTTATAAGCGAGAAACCCAAATAACCTAACTTATAAACTACAATACGTAAAGTCAAAGTAAAAGCAAACTCAAACTCAAACTCAAGTACAAGCAGGAATCTAACTTCAATATCTAATACTAATTATGAATCACATTATCTAAAACCAAACTAATATTTAGGCATGACATATTTTAACTCCATAGTAACAACATATTGAAATACCACTACAACTATAATAAAGTTAATAAATAATAAAAGAAAATTTCCTAAACCATTTACTAAGATCACTCAAAGACAATAAAAGAATTCTATACAAAAGAAAAATAGAATAAAATTTATCAACAGTAAATCTATCTAGTCAAAACATACACTCAAATTGATCAATAATATAAAATAAAACTATAACGAAATCATACAAAAGAAAAAGAAATAAAAGAAAAAAACCTCCACATATTAAGAATCAATAATCATCGACTAAAGAAAAAAATTTATCATCTCTTAACCCCTAGTAACAATCTAACTATTTCTCAAACAATCTATGAACGGCATGGTAAAAAGACTTTTCTACTCACGCTTTGAAGAAACCCAAAACACACACAAACACAAAAACATTTGGAAAAACCCAAAACACTCACAAACAAAAAAACATTAATAGCGAAAGTAAACATCATAAAATATCAAAGAGATAAAAATTAAAATGAATGAAAATAAAAACAAAACTAAGAATTTATAAACTAAAATGAAGAATAGATTTACTTATACATTTAGAAAAAATCAAAAACCTAAAACTGCAATCCCATCTCCATGAATATAACGAGTTCAATTAGTGAAATTATTGAGCGAACTCTAAATGGAAACAATGCACCACTAAAAAGAAACAAACGATTTCAAGAAGAATAAGAAAAATAAATAAAATACGAAGCATGTAAAACGTCGTGGGAAGAATGCAAGTAACAGTAAATCCCTTTCTCATTTCTCTCTTTTGGAATGTGAAAATGTAGAAGAAATGTTATATTGTTCTCGAGAGTACTACCGGACAATAGAAATAATGTGTCCTCTCTTTTTTTCTACTACATGTTGCCCCTTTAATTACAATTCTCAGCAAAATTCTTTCTTCCACTCTTCCTTCAAACTTTAAAATTTTCTTCTACTTCTTATGCTTTCAATTCAGCTGCATCATTAAATCCTAAAAATGAAAATTTAACGAAAACATAACTTAGAATTATGCTCTCAAATAACAAAAAAATTCTGTCTAAAAATGGAAAAAATAACATGTTTTTTCTAAAGTGTCTAAATACTATAAAAAAAAATAAAAATCTTCATGAAAAACTAGTAATAAAACTAGAATATACAATTAGGTTAAGGAAATATGGATCAACCTAACTGGTATCAACTACAAACATGATTATCAACACTGATAAAACAAACTGTATTGATGACACAACCAAGTCACTTCCAAAGCTTCACAAACTTCTCATGACTGGCTGAAGCAACCAAACCATTTACAGTAGAAACAGCCAATGATGCAATAAGATCTTCATGAGCGGATAGAGTTATTGTCTTGTTCTCAGTCATGTTCCAAAGCTCCAATGACTGCACATCATGGAATCATCACTTCAAATAATTTACATTTAAAACCAGATCACACTACATATATAATAATTAGTATTATAGAATAAATATTATTAAATCAAACAAAATGTTAGATATTCTTGATATTACTAAAAAATTTTAGTAACATTTTCACTTATTATTAGAAACATTTATAAAAATATTACTAAATATTTTTTGTAACATTTATTAATAAAAAAATAACACTTTAAAAATGTTACTAAAATTTTTTAGTGATATTTTTTTAATAAAAAAGTAACACTATAAAAATGTTACTAAATTTTTTTAATAACGTTTTATTTGTTATTAGAAACAATTATAAAAATATTACTAAATATTTTATGTAACATTTATTTAATAAAAAGATAATATTTTAAAAATGTTACTAAAATCTTTTAGTAACATTTTTTAATAAAAAAAATAACACTATAAAAATGTCACTAAAAATTTTTAATAACATTTTCACTTAACATTAAAAACATTTATAAAAATGTTACTAAATATTTTTTATACATTTATTTAATAAAAATATAACATTTTATAAATGTTACTAAAATCTTTTAGTAATATTTTTAACAAAAAAATAACACCATAACAATGTTACTAAAAGTTTCTAGTAACTTTTTTCAATGAGAGACAATATTTTTAAATCATTACTAAAAGTATTTAGTTACAACTTTTTTAGTAAAGTTAATATTACAAAAATGTCACTAAATAATTTTGTTAACATTTATTTAATAAATCACTTGGATAATGTCTTGGGTAGTGTATTAAGAGGAATGCATTTGAGAGATATATCAATAAACCATTTGGATATATATCTAACCAAATTAGCAAATAGATTCTATCTTCAATATGTCACACATATAACATACAAGCCACTACACTTACAGGTGAAGAAGTAATCATTGGAATGAGACAATGTATCATTTGCCAATACAAAAATGAAGGAGGAAGAGGGAAAAGGGAACAAGAATTAATGAATCTTTAATTTGCTGAAATTTCCACTGATACTCTTGGAGTAGGTTCTACAACCTTTGCATCTTGGTAATTATTTTGATAGAAGTTTCTACATTCATAATTGTTCCAAAAGATAAAATCATTTAGCATATATTAGTAAGTGTTTATTTGAATAAATTTTACATAAACTTATTGAAAAACTTCTTCTACTATTCTATCTTATTTTATTCCGTACTCAAAGAAAAATTTATTCAAACAAATGCTTAGATATTACTTTATTTCTAACCCATCAAAATTTATTCAAACATTTTACATAAATGTCACACAGCAGAAGTCAAGAAAACCTCTTAGGAGGATGTTTAGAACACCTCACGTTAAGCTTCTTGCAATGTGAGAATAGCTTATAATTCTCATAAACTAATAAATTTGATTAAGCACCTTAAATAAGCCTCTTTTGTTTAAATAATATTTGACTAGCCAGAAGAAACATATACAAATTAATCTTCACTTATTAGATTTTGGAAATTGTGCACACCTGTTGATGAACAAAAATATCTAGTTATCCTCATCCAAAATAATCAATTATCTTATATATTAATTATTATCTTATTTATTGTGTTTTCTTTTTTCAAATAAATTGCAAGGTCAAACTTATGAGGTCCTAATGTAATAAAAAATTATTAAATGAGAAATTAGTTAAATCATTTATCCAAACATACCCTATGACCATAACACAAGCTCTTGCATTAGAAGATATCCATCCGAGTTTCTTTATTCAGAAGTTGAGTAGTTCGATAGCTCAACCAATGCTTATGGTTAAGAGTTATCCCTATATAATATTACTTATAGATTACTCATACAGTTTTTCTTAATACAGAAGTGCACTTACAATGCCAGATTAACCAGCATACATTCTGTATAATAAATATAATAAAGTATAATAAATATAATATAACAAATGAGGAGTGCAACAGTACTCTTCTCTTTTATTAAGATCTACTTCAAAGTCATCAAACCATATTCATAATCATTAATTTCTACTGTAGAGTACATACTCATTTTAACAATGACGAATGAGAATAATTGCTTATTCATCAAAAAAAGTTAGACAATAAAATTATGGCACAAGCATACGCCTGAGTCTATGCATTTTGAAAATCCTTAACTAAAGAACGAATCTCTTCTTAACTAATGTGGGCAATCAGTTGTTACCTATCTAGCACAATAAGGCATGGCACAAAAATAAACCATGAAAGCATCATCATTTCGTTGTAAATTTTTCCAACAACTAAGAATTGAATGTGCGCATGGAGGGTGGTTTATATTTGTATATGTTTATTTGTGTTTGGGTTTAGCCATGATCACAAATGTCAAGTGGGAGACGAAGGAGCAAGACAGATTGGTTTGGGTGAATGAAGAACTACAAGAGTATACAGTTAAGTTTGGCTAAAGTGTTTTGAATTATGAGGATCTAATGTAGTCTTCAGAAACCTTTTAAGTTTTGTGGTCTTTAAATGTCGTGCCTTCAGCGATAGTGTGCGCATAGAGAATAATCTTGGATAGTATGCCAACAAGATCCAACTTAGCCATAAGAGGAGTTCAGTTAGGAAGTGCGCAGTGTCCTCTGTGCCAAGGTGATGTAGAAATTGCTATACATCTCTTTTATACTTGTAAAGTGGCAAAACAAGTTTAAGACTTGTGTGACAGGTGGGTAGGGATTGTGAATGTTAGACATAAGTCTCCACTTGTTAATTTTCAGAGTTTCTGTTTATTGGGTCATAGGCAGGGTGTTAGTAGAGCGTGGAAATGGATATGGGTGACTATTGTTTCGGAGTTATGAAATCACAGAAATAAAGTGGTTTTTTAAGGTGGGCTTGTAGATACCGATGAAATTTTCAGTCTAGCTCAGTTAAAGGGGTGACTCTGGCTTAAGTTTAAGATGAAGAGAACTACTTTTTCCTACTCGGATTGGCACGTGTCTCTGATGATGTGCTTACTGTCTTTGGCCTAGAATCTCTTGCTGTAGGGTAAAGTGGTAGGAGAGATGAGACCAAACTCACGCTCAACAACCTAATTTGTCCAAGTTCCTCAGCGGGTATTTGTTAATGTATTTCTTGAGTGGTCTTGTCTCTCATGTGGTTTATATTTGTACATGTTTCCTTGTGTTTTATTGTTGTTCTCAAGTATAGTGCTTTTTTTGTCTTGAAAGGTACGTAGATATTAGTAGAACTTGTCTCTTGTTTCGTTGTTGTTGTGTATAAAAGTTGAAGTACCCTGAAGTGTTTCTATTTATTTCATTCATTTTTGGCTGTTCAAAAAAAAAAAAAATTCAATGTGCAATATATAATTGTCAACACAATCTCACCCATAAACCATGATAAATTTTGCCGTCAATGATATATGTTATTTCATGACTAGCCCGTAATATAGATAAAAGAGATTACTAACTCTTGTTTCTTCTTTGGCCTCTCTCACCGCTGCTACACAAATATATTCCCCTCCATAAGCCTAAAGAGAAAAAATACAGAGAAGAAAAGTAACACACTTTCCCTATTGTCCATTGTTTTAGTATGTAAGAAGTTAAACTTCATAGACTAGGTAGTCAATAGTGGTCGTAGTTGTTGCTAACATATCAGAGTGGTGCGAACTCACTCTTTAGCATCACAACAACTTCATTACGTTGCGCTTTAAAGTCGTAACTGTTTGCTATTGTGACAGTTGCAGGAAAACCTGCGAAGTCCTTTCTTGGAGCAATGCGTCTTGGTTCTTGAGAGTTGACCACTCACCTCCAAAGCTTCTAATTATGACATCTGTTAAGTTTGTTAGTAATAAGGGAACTAACTAATCTCATTAGTAATAATGAACCTAACTAATCTTAACTCATCTTAGGCAAATGGGTACACACTTGAAGGGGTTCAAGGGCTTGTGAAATTATGATCAGGTTCTGTATATTGAACAAATGGAGGGTACATCACAAGGGTATATCAGAACAAAATAGAGTTTGGAAGGAAAAAACGCAGTGAGGAAGAAAGAAGAAAGAGGTAGGAAGGGACTCTGAAGCAAGAACAAATGACGCATATGGGGTCAACATCATCCGCTGGTATTAATCATCTTGCTAATTAGGTAACTGCATCGTAACTCCGCCATGGCTTCACTTTATTTTCAGGTTTCACATTTTCTGAAATCAAAAGCACTGACAAAGTTGTCTGTTGCCATTTCTCCTCTGATGGGAAATTGCTTGCTAGTGGTGGCCATGACAAAAAGGTTACTTAATGCATTATTCTGGGAAACAATTTTATTTACTGTTTTCCTTTCTCAACCCATTTTACTCAAATTTGCGTTGAACGTAGTTACTTAATCTCTTTATATATAGAATGTGACATTTTCACTGATATTTTGTTTTTTTTTTTCATAATGCAGGCTGTTTTATAGTTCACAGATTCTCTAAACCAAAAGGCTACTCTTGAAGAACATTCTTCTCTAATCACTGATGTCCGTTTCAGTCCAAGCATGCCTCGCCTTGCAACATCTTCATATGACAGAACTGTCAGGCTGTGGGATGTTGATAATGTTAGTTCATAATGTTTATTTTACTCTAACGTTACTGTTTTTGAGAATTCCTCTATAGATTTAATGTCTATTTTGTAATAACTTGGCTAAGCATGTCACACAAATAAGATTTTCTCTGATTGTAAAGCATGACTTACAAAATGTGTTTGCTTATAAGTTATATATCTATTCCTGAAAATATGTACTTATTGAAATAATTAAAGTTTTTGTGTTGGTTTCTTATTATAAATACAATTACACTTACATTAGAGAGTTAGAGAGTGGATTTGAGATAAAAGTATAGGAAAAGTTTGGTTGTTTAAATTTAGAAAAAGATAGTAAGATTTGAATGAAAAGTTTGTAAATAATATAATAGATAAAATAATATTTCAATATGATAAATTATAAAATTATTTTTATAAATAAAAATAAAAAATAATTTATTTATTTAATTTAATTAATAATATTTTTAAATAATTTATAAAAATATTAAATTAATAATTATCTTTAAAATAAATTTAATTTATTATAAAATATATTAATTTATTGATAAAAATACTTTTTTTAAATATAAAATTAAATTTTTTAAAACAATTTTAATAATAAATTCAAATATAACTATTTATTTTAAAATAATAAAATAATTATAATCATATAATTTATTTTAATTTTAAATTATAACTTTATTTATATTATTATTAATTATTTTACTAATAATATTATATAATACTTTCATTAAATAAATTTATATAATATTTAATTTTTTATATTTAAAATTATTTATTATGATATATATATATATATATATATAAATATATGCGTAATCGATTACGTTAACGTAATCGATTACTATATATATAAAAATAAAATATTTTATTAATTGTTTAAAACTTTTAATTTATTATAAATTTAATTATTATATATTTTTAATTATTTATTATTTTAATATATATATATATATTATGCATATAAATATATTTTATTTTATTATAATTAAATTAAATATTTTTAAGTTAGAAAACAAACTTTCCGTTTGTTTATACGTATTAAGAATTTTGAAGAGTTTTGAAGGTAAAGTTTTTTTAGTTTTTCGTCAAATTTAACTTCGTTTTTTTTAATTTTTATTGCAAATCTTTATTTAAAATGTTTGTCTTCGGAAACAAACAGATCCTAGGAGGACAGAATACGTCAAATTACTCTTGTCCTTGGTGAGTTACGGATTTGAAACATATTGTAGTATAATGCTACAAGGATGTTGCAAAAATGTTTATTCATGGCTCTGGATTATTAAAACACTGTAATTATTACTGTAAGGGGACACAATGCTTTGATCTTTATAGATGCTTAGGAAGTTATGAAGTGAAAGATATTGAACTCCTTTAACAATAAAATATGGTATGATTTTAAGGTGCAAGCTTAGCTGTTAAGAAGCATAGGAATTTCAGTTTTTGATGATATTTAGTGTTAATACATGTAGCTGAATTGCATTATGAATTGTAACATTCCAATTATCTTTTACAAATCTATTACTGCTTTTGTCTATTTAAAGTTATATGGGATATGGAAATTTTTAGTGGATAGATTATCTGGATTTTGATGGTTTATGTGCTTGTGTTTTTCTTTATCTGTGTTCTGCTTTAGCTGATATTTAATTTCCAATGCAGTCTCGATATTCTCTTCGTATTTTTACTTGTCATTCTTCGTCTGTTATGTCACTCGATTTTCACCCTAATAAAGATCTCTGCTCTTGTGATGCTGATGGTGAGATACTGATATTGGAGCATTAACAATGACACTTGTGCTAGAGTTCAAAGGTAGAATCTTAGCAAATTCATTTGTTTAATCTAGGAAGGTACCTAGCTGCGGCTGCTGAGACTGTTGTTTCAATACTTGATGTGGAAACACAAGCATGTCTATATTCACTACCGGTTGGTTTGAATCTTGGTTTGAATCTTTTTACGTATTGATAGAGTTAGGATAAATTTTTGTAGACATGTTCTTACTCTTATTTTGTTTACTCTAAGAAAGTATTTGTAACATTATATTTCAAAAGCAAGTTTGGAGCTTAGATATTTGTTGTTTTGGTGACTTTATTCTTGTAAGTTTGTCTTATTCAAACTGATGCATCTTTGATTTTAATATGATTATAGGGACTTACAAAATCCATAATCCTTCTGGGAGTTCTGGCATCTGTCAGCAAGGACTGTGTCATGGTTTGGAGTGTTGATCAGGAGTGAAGGGGAATGTGTTCCCTTGCTTAGCTGCCATAGCAGTAAACTTCAGTCATTTTCTTCTCTGTTGGTAGTTGGTTGTCACGAGGCAAGTGTACATCTTTTTCTTATTTGGTTTCCTTTTGAATATGTTTGGAATCACAAATTTTGGACCTTAATTTGATTCATGAATGGAATTCTATGTTTGAGATGTTACGACGTTGAATTGATTTTGAAATTCTTTTTGGATTTAAGTTGTGTATTTAGATATCCACTCAAATTTGGTTTGTTTGATTCTATATGATCTGGTTTTAAATGTAAATTATTTAAAGTGATGATTCCATGACTGAGAACAAGACTATGGCTCTATCCGCTCATGAAGATTTGGCTGTTTCTACTGTAATGGTTTGGTTGCTTCGGCCAGTCATGAGAAGTTTGTGAAACTTTGGAAGTGACTTGGTTGTGTCATCAATACAGGTTGTTTTATCAGTGTTGATAATCATGTTTGTACCAATTGGTTGATCCACATTTTTTTAGACTTAATTGCATATTTCAAGTGTTTTTTTATTTTATTTTATTACTACATTTTTATAAAGATTTCTATTTTCATAGAATTTAGAGACTTTAAGAAAAATATGTTATTTTCTATTTTTAGACAGATGATTTTAGTTACTTGAACAGAATTCTAACTCATATTTTTGTTGAATTTTCATTTTTAGAATTTAATGATGCAGCTGAATTGAAGGAAGGGTGAAAGGGAAGATTCTGCTGAGAATTATTTGAAAATGAAGGGGCAAGAAAGTTAGTTTAGTCTCTTTTAGTTCTGGTAGTTTAGATGTAAAAGAAGTTACATGTTCTATTAGTAATTTATTCTAATAATTTTAATTAACTTATTAATAAAGTTATGATTTTTTCGTAATAATATAATGTGTATCATTTATTTATATTTAAAAAAATAAAAAAATAAAAAATATATTATTTTAAAATTTTTAGATAAAAATCACATTAATTTGAAAAATTTGTCAATATTAGAAATGAGCTACATCTTTGTGCCAATTCAGACGTCCATATCGATGTTTTTTTTCAAATTAATGAAAATTTCTTAAAAACATCCGTTTTAGAGATGAAAGTAGTGGATTTATAAGGGTTGTATGAAGTATCTTTAATATTATAATCTATATTCTTTTCTCACACTCTCTTTGTACGTACTGAGAAGAAATATGATAATTGTTATATACCTTGATGTAAGGTCAATTGGATGTGAAATGATTATTATTGATGTATAACCAATTAGGTGTGAAATGATTACTGTTTTACGAGTGATTGAGGAAATTAATATAATATGAATATAGTTAATATAATTAATCACTTCATTGTTAATTACCATTAGACATTTCAATTTACCATCATCTAATCATCCACATATTTATGATGGTACAGTTTAATCATATATGGAGTCAATAAATTTAGGTTTTAGTTTTAATTTTTTTTATAAATTAAATATTTTTAACTGAGATTTTATTAAAATGTTTTGTGTAATCATTATTCGATTTTTTACATTTTTAATTTGGGTATCTAGCGTTTAATTTTATCATTCTTATCTGCATAATCACTTACATTTACATAAAAAAAAGTAACATAACAAACATAACTTTTGTATTTTTTAATTTCATTTTGATTTTGGCATAGTGGTATGAATATTTTTTTTTAGTCTCAAAATATTCTGAAATTGAACAACTATAAAAACAAATATGAAAAACCATGATAATATTGATAAGAAATGATATCTATTCCTTTTTTTCAACTAAATACTGAAATAAAAATAAAAAATTACATACACAAAATTAGTCTGATAAAAATAATTAAGATTTTAGAGTTTTACTTTTTTCTATTATCTAAATTAATAATATTATGACTGAAACCGCAAAATTAAACGAATTTTTATCCCAATTGATAACAGAGACTCAAAAAAAAGTATAAAAAAAATTTTAAGTAATGTGAATACATAAGTCTAAAGAGAAATAATAAATAAAAGGAGAAGAAAAGGTAGCATATATACTTTAAACGAACAATAAATGGGTTCATATGCCGCCTTCACCTAATAATCTAAGCTTTTAGCATTTTTCGTAGTTGGTTCATTGCTATGTAAGAAGTTAAATTTCATAGACTAGGTATTCAATAATTACTACGTTGGACTTTAAAGTTGTAACTGTGTTATTGTGACAGTTTTTTTTTCTTGGATTTGACAAGTGAAAGATGGAGGAAAGCTAAAGTTACCAGTACTTCTCAACTTGACAATACTCATCTCCAAAACTTCTTACATATTTAGAGTTTGAAGGAAAAAAGCAAGAAAGAGGTAAGAGGTGACTTAGATCAAGAACAAATGACGTATAACTGGTAAACATCATCCGGTGGCATTACTCAATCTCTTATGGAAACAAATCTCCTTTCTTCCCCTATTACTGTTTAAGCTAATCCCCTAACTAATAATATATGCTAATTCTGTAACTATTTTATAACATGTTAGCTCTTTTGGATCAGTTATATGAATTTGAAAACTTAGAAGGGGTGTTTATAAGAGTTAGATTTTAATATTTTTTAAAAGTTTGATTTTAACTTTTTTTAGCATAGTCTTTTGCATGATTTTATTTTCTTAAATTCTGTTTTTTTTTTGTTGCTTATCACATTGAGGACAATTTGTCTTAAGTGTGGGGTTTCAGTTTCAATTTTACACTGTTTATATTTGTTTAGTAATATGTTTTTGTTTAGGGTACTCTTAGCTTTTATGAGTTTTTTTAGTTCTACTGTTTTGGTTTTTGTTGATTTTTTCGCATACTTTAGTGTAAATTGTTCGTTTTGAATGTGTTACGTATTTTACTGATTATGTTTGGTTGTTTTGACTTTGTTATTTTCTATATTTTGTTGTCGTTTTTAGATTGCTGCAGCCAGTGACATATTTTGATTTTTCGTTTTGCTGATTTTTGCTTTGGTGTTTTAAGTCTGATTTTCTGTTTTAGTTTTGCTGTTTCAAATTAGTTGTTATTCTTCATTTATTGTCTTTGCTTTACTAAACTATTTTCGTTGATTTCTTTTTACTATTAGTGAACAGTTTTTCTATGTTAGTCTTACTTTAGAATCTTAAACCAATTTACCTGTTTACACATCGAGCTTAGTTAGTCTTTTTAGAATAATTTGATATCATGAACCCGAAGAGATTTAAGCTGTTTTTTTTTTTTTTTTTTTTTTTTTTTTTTTTTTTTTTTTTTTTTTTTTTTTTGTTTTTTTTTTTTTTTTTTTTTTTTTTTTTTTTTTTTTTTTTTTTT
>Ga0209489_105806_pt1 | contig 20808 bp, 9 predicted proteins | sample SiratrowhiteBW_FD_187527 | JGI IMG/M metagenome (GOLD analysis project Ga0209489, IMG submission 187527) | Root nodule microbial communities of legume samples collected from California, USA - Siratro white BW (SPAdes) (version 2) | ecosystem: Host-associated > Plants > Roots > Nodule | place: USA...
AAAAAAAAAATGTAAAATATATATATATATATATATATGTATATATATATATATATATACATATATACATATATATATATATATATAATAAAATATTGTTTAATTACGAAAATTAAGAAAAAGAATTATCTATTCTCTCTCTGTAGTTCACCAATGATTTGGGCAGAAAGATGAATAAATATAATAAAATAATAATAATAAAAAAATATTAATAATAAATTTATAAAATAATTAAAGAAATAAAATATTAATGATATTAATATTAAAATAATAATAAAATCATAAATAATAATTATAACAATAAATTCAAAATTAGAAAAATAATTAAAATAGATTTATAAAAAATAATAATTTAATTTTTACTTTAAAATAATTGATAATATTATAATTATATTAATTAAAAAAATAATTCATTAATTTTACTTAATAAATTAATTATATTTAATTTTAAATTAATTAAATTACAATTTTATCTATTAAAAAGTTATTTTATCGATCACATATATCACATCACTCATAAATATTTACAAACTTTTCACTCAAATTTTGCAATCTTTCTCTTAATCTAAACGACCAAACTTTTTAGACACTTTTATCTCAAATAATTTCAAATTCACTTCTTAATCCAAATAAATCTTAAGAGATCCAAATAAATCTTGAAGAGAATATATATAGCTTCCTAGTCACCTAGGGCTGGCTCAGGGTCCAAGCAGGTAAAACAACCGCTTTAGACCTTAAAATTTCAAAGGCCTAAAAAAGATTTAAGATTGGTATATTATTATAACATTAAAAAATTATTTAATTTTAAAATTACACTAAAAATAATATTTAATTAAAAATTTGAAATATTTTAACTCACTAAGTGATACTATAAATATTCTTTAATGACTTTAAATTTATATTGGTAATATAAATATTATTTAATAAATAATATTTTTGAAACTTTTTTTAATAAATTAATAATATTTTTTAAAATATAAAATGAACACTAAAGCGAATCCTATGTGTTAAAACTTTTTAATTTTCTATCTCTTTCTTCCTATTATTCCTTCATATTGACATGATTTCTTTATATGTACTTTCATTCTTTGACTTTTTCACTTATCTCATTCCTTTATCTTTTCTTTCATTCTTTCTTACTTATCTCATTCCTTTATCTGATTTCTTTACTTATCTCATTTCTTGGTTCTTCCATAATATTGTTTCAATTTGAGTATTTGATTGTCATTAGGTCATTTTTCAATTTTAAATTTGTTTTATCATTCTATATTGTGCATTTATACTTATATCTCTCTATTTGAGGACTATGAGTCTTAGATTGAGGGATTACAGTTTGTGTTCGCTTTTGCTTCTTTTGACTGCATCAATATCAGGTAAAAATAATATCAGATTGATGAATTGATCTCAAAATTATTTTTTTTTATTATGTTTAATTAATTTTAAAATAATTTGTGCAGATTCAAGGAAGAACATTAGAAATTTATAAATTATAAACTAAATTTAAAGACTTAGTAGAGGATAGGACCGAAAAAGATAAATAGTAGGAGACTTGAGACATCAAGACAAGATACTATGATCAAGTTTATTGTTTTGGTAATCAAGTTTTATCTTTTTAACTTAGTATCGTTTATATACTTATAAGTTATATTCAATGTTATATATATGTAATTTTTTATTTTATATAACAATATACAAATATGTCAACTAGAAGATATGAATTAGGTTATTCAAAACTTCAAAAAAATAGAAGAGTTAAATTTTTTGTTGAATCACAAAAAAGGGACTATGGATAAATTTATAAAAATAAACAAAAAAATAAATTAAAAAAAATATAGGTGAGTCTTCTTTGAATGAAGAAAATAATATAAACTCATGAGAAAGAGATTATACGATTGAAAATTGATAAACCAATTGACATTCTTCATTGTATAAAAAATAATAAATTCCTTTCCAAATACATATATAGAATAATGTTAACAATTCCAGTATTAGTTTCTTTAGGGAAAAAGAGTTTTTTCAAAACTAAAAAAATAATAAAATCAAATCTTATTTAAGATCAACAAAATCTCAACAAAGATTTAACAAATTAGTTTTATTATCTATTGAAAAATATATTTTAAATGAAATTAATTATAATAATTTAAGAAATAATTTTACATCACAAAAAACTTGAAAGATAAATTTTAATAAAAATATCATAATTTTAAATAATTTTATTAATTTTAAAAAAACCTCACTTTTTTAATTTGCTTTAGATTCCCTAAAACCTTAAGCCGCCACTATAGTCACCTTTTGGTATACCTAAAATGAAGAGAACATATATTTTCCTAGTCACCTTTTGTAATTTCATTGAAAAGATATATTTATAACATATAAAGTAATATAAATAACAAAAATTCAAAAGAGACATTTACATAACATGAATTTGTTATATATTAATGTCCTCAAGTTAATAATACAAACAAATAAAATAAACTATAATGAAGTACTTGATCAACTTGGTAGATATTGAAGATTTAATGTTATTTTTTATATATTATGCTTTGATTATGTAACTACATTTTATGCTTGAATGTGTTTAAATCATGATATAGGGAAGATTTGTTTTAGACTAAGAAAAATGCTTAAATGTGTTTAAATCATGATATAGGAAAGCTTTGTTTTAGACTAAGAAAAATTATCATCATTTGATATGAACCTTAAAAGACTAGTAAAATCTTGATTCATTCAAGAGGTGTGGAAGAAGAAAATCTCTATGGAAAAAACATTCATTTGATACAACAAGAAACATACATGGACGAATCGATTTGAAAATAAAAGAAAACAAATAAGAAAACAAGTACAAGTAAAGAATTAAAAGTAAAAGTGAATTAAAGAGAAAAGACAGTAAAGAAAACATCATCTTTAATCCATGAATTAAATGATAACTTAAGAGGATTCACTACTTGAAAAAAAAAATTCTTAAGTAGTAAATCCTTTAATGCCTTTTGATTTTTTATCCCTTCCTACTCCAATGGAAATGATGTGCAAAAATAGAAACTCAATTAAAGGATCTACATATCAAGGTTAAACATGAAATATAAAAGAACATAAACAAATATGCAAGTGTTGCTAATAAAGGGTGAAAGGAAGTCATTTTTCAACAGAGAGATTGGGTGTTGTTACATTTAAGAAAGAATAGATTTCCTAATATAAGGAAAGCCAAACTCCAAGATAGTGTAGATGACCATTTTTAAAAAATATAAACAATGATGCATATCTCTTAGATCTCCTTAAAGAATATGGTGTTAATCATAATGTATCTAAACTGATTTGGAGTTAAAGTAAGTGTTAAATATAGGATTAGTAAAGGGTACTTAGTCTTATGATTACACTTACATCTTTTTTTTAAACACATGGTTAGTGACTTTTCCTTTTCTTGAGAATAAACAAGGGTTAAAGTCTTTTGTAAAATCACTTTTGAATATTGAATGAAATCACCTTTGTGAACAACTTTGAGAGTCTTGAGTGTGTTCTATCTTATTTTGGTTTTATATTGAAAAGTTTTTTTAAGTCACAATTTTTTTATGCACTTATCCTTTCGGAGTTTTTTTCAAAGGCGATGTGTCTCCATATCTCTTTTTTTAGTTTATTTTTTATTTCTTTTTGCAAATTGTTCTTGTTTTCATATTGTTTTTTTAATTGTATTGAAACTCACCATGGATTCATGTTTTCGTCATTTAAAAAAGTTCTTCTTCAAAACCTATTTAGTTAATCAAAATTCTCTTATTCTTATAAGAATCACACTTCATGTATCCTATTATTACATCAAATTACTCTCCAAGAGAGATAAAAGTCCTTACAAAAAACATTATGAGAGTCTTAAGGAGTGTTAAGTTATTTTAGATGATATTTAATTTATTGATTTTAATTTTGTCATATTAATTCTAATTTGGTATTTATTAGAACATTAATTTTATATATTTTTATCTTTATTTCATATTGTAAATCCCACAATTTGAGGGATATTGTTTTATTAAGGACATTATGATTTCAATATTATCTTGTCCACTTATGTATATATATTCAATACTTGTACTAAGAAATAATAAGTGAGAATTATTCTTTTTTATTATTTTCTTTTTATTTTTGAGATAGTATCAGAGCTGGTGATTCTTGAGAGCTTATCTGATCATGTAAAACATTGTAGCCTTAATTGCTGTACAAACATTTGCAATCTTCAATGTTGTGTAAACCTAATTGCAGTCTTCATTGCTATATAAACCTAATTGCAACTTTCATTGTTATGTAGACCTATTTGCAGTTTTCATTGCTATATAAACATATTTGCAACCTTCATTTTTGTATAAAGGTATTTGTAGCCTTTATTGCTATATATACCTAATTGCAATCTTTATTATTGTATAAACCTAGTTGCAACTTTCATTGTTGCTTACTCAACCTTTAGTCTGTGTTTCAACATCCATCATTATGCAACCCTCATTGATGCATTTTTGTCCTGATTTGGACTAAGCATTCATCCTATCGGTGTTAGAGAGTGGAATGACCTTTGTTATATGAGAGACTTTTGCACAAGTTGCAAAAACGAGCATGGTTAAAATCCAGACTAAAAATGAAAGTTGATTCACCTTACGAGATTCACTGACAACACATGTCTAATAACAACAATTTAACATGTCTAATAACAACAATTTCCAAATAATTAGATTCAAGTTGAGAATGAAAACATTATTTCATTAACTTTGAAGGGAAGTGTTGAGTTATTTTCAAAAACTTTTGATATTTAATTTTTTATTTTAATTATGTTATATTATTTTTAGTTTGGTATTTATTGAAATTTTAATTCTATGTATTTTATCTTTAATTATTTAATTTGTAAATCTGATAATTTGAAAAATATTATTTTATTAAGAATAATAGGATTTATTGAAATATATATATATATATGTATATATATATATATATATATTTAATATGTGTGATATGAGAAATAATAAATAAAAATTATTTTTTTTATTCTTAAGAAAAAAAGTTAGAAATTCTCATGAAATTCTCGAATACAGTTATATATCCATAAAAATGTAATACAACTACTTATAAAAGTATACATCTTTGAATGATCTAACTCAATAAACAATATTAATAAGTAACACGATTAGACAACCCAAACTAATACATTTTAGATGATCTGATGATAAAAAATAGTTTAATACATAAAATCTTGCAATAATTAATACCATAGTTTATGCATAATTTATTAATTCATTTACTGTCATCATTATATTTCATGTATATGTTGATGAAAATCGTTTAATATCTCTTTATTCCATATAATAGTATTATGAAATAACAATGCAATTGAACCTGTGTATATCTTAGAAAACTAATATAAAAAATAAGTAAAATATCCATTTGAGGAATTATTTTATAAGTAGCTATAAAACCAAACCTATTAACATTTTAGTGTTTACTATATTATCACTTATCTAAACAAAATACATGTTGTTTTTAAGATTAATTAATTTAATATTTAGTCGTATTTATTATCATTAAATATGATATATACGAATCTTTAGTATGCCAGGACTATTTAATATTATATCTTCTAGGTCTTAATAAATTTATTAACAACTAGAAACTAATAATAATAATTTTTAACATTCAAAACACACCTAAAAAAATGATTCGTTATATTTAGGTTTAAGGTTAAAAATAAAGGATAATATTTTTTGAAAATAACAACCTTCTTCAAAAATAAAAATAAAGTTGGCAAATACATTACCTTTGGTTATTTTTAAGGGAAAAGTTTAAAATAATCTCTGACACAATAATCTTTTAAATAAATTATTTTTCATTAAACTGCTATTATTCGACTTTTGATATTTCTTCTTGGCTTTTATCGGTTCACCAATTTCAAATCAGTTTATCTTGAAATTTATTTTATGATTCAAATGAACGGAATATTAGATCGATTATCTGGTCTGATTCTTACAACACATCCCAAATACGAAGGTGTATTTTGAATTATTTTCAAATAAATGATATAAAAAAGTGTCATATATATATATATATATTAAATTGAAGTAGAAGAATAAAATAAGAAGATAAATAAAAATTTAATGTCTGGAAAAATACAATAGATAATACCCACATAAAGGAAGGAAGTAAAATTATGGGAATGGAGTTTGAAGGGTCAATCCACACTTTTGGGTTTTGGATGGCTTTAGGAATATTTCTATTTCACTTTAAGTATCTAAAAAAGTGTTAAAAATGATGAAGCTAATATGTTAAATAAGTATTTAACAATCACCATATATAATTTTGTAGGGTATAGTTGTGGACATAGGGAAGAAAGAAAGCACGACCACATAAGAGGAAAGTATTATTCTCTAGTTATAGAGTTCACATACAGTGTATATTCAAGAGGATATATTTCTACACATCCATTGGTCTCCTCTTCAATTTTTTCCACTCACAAAAGTTTCAACCTTGGATTCTTGCCTGCTCGTATCCACTTCCATGCATACAATGGATTTGCCTGAAGTAGATGATGAAGGTTAATGATTTTCTTCTCGAGAGACAATTAATATCTAATATATTTTGATAAGAAGAGAAAAAAATATACTTTAAAAAGTGGTAAGATCTACTTGTAATATTTATATTATCTTTTTACTCAGTAATATCTTATTCTTTATTTATGTAAATTTAATAAAATATAATTTTTCAAAATATTTTTATTGCATTTATCACATATTTTGTATTTTCCTTAATGTAAGTTGTAGTATTTTACTTTCTACATTGGGTTTCTTTTCAGATTCTCTCCAGCTGGGTTTTCTTCTTTTGAGATTCTTTATGTATAATTATTAATATTTTCATTAATAAAAATATTATAAATATAAAAGGTAAACGAGTATTTAATTTTAAATTCTAAATCTTAAACCCTAAATTATAAATTTAAATTATTTAAATAAAAAATATTAACTAAAATAGTCAAACTCTTCTTTCCAATACATTCTTTCCAATACATGAGAAGAAAATATGGACATTATTAACCGTAATCAAGTCTAGAATTTGCTCCTGAGTTCAACAAAATGATACAAATTATGATCGTCGACTGTTACATTTTGCCTCACTGTAGTATACCATGATAGGTTTTAAATAGTGATATAATTTTTTATTTAAGTTTATGAAAACAAATAAATTTTTAAAAGTTACATAAATAAATAAATTATATTTTGAACATTAAAGAATTAATAAATATTAAGTGGAATATTTAAAGGATGCTCCAACTATTATAGAAAAGATATGTTCTGATATTCTTCTATAAGTTCCCTTTAGTTAACTCACCCATTTCTCCCCCAAAGGTTAGTAAACTTTGGTACTAATTAGCCCCTAAAATTACTTCTGAAAATAGAGAAATTAAACAAGATTATTCATATTTTTCAATTCAGTTCCTTTTTATTTAGAAACTATTCAAACATGTTTCTTTACCCTTTCATGACTGACTTGTTCAAATTTAGGTGATTATTACCCAAATTATTATTTAAATATATTAGAACATATCAATTGTGATATAATTGATCTATCAATTGATGTCACTTATAACAATTTTTTTTTAATAATTATTTTGCACAATCTTTTTTAGTAATTATTTTATTATGAATCAATTTTTCAATCAAGTGTTTATTATTATTTTAAAATTATAACTGATAGCTAATTCACAATTCTTTTGTGAAAGCTTAAATACCATAATTTCATTTATGAATTGATCACTTTTTTGTTAAGTGACAATTGATATCACCCACAAATTCTTTTTTCAAATAACATGTAACCATCTTCAAATTGATATGACGCATTTGTTGTCTTAAAATTCTAAGGTTGCATTCAAAATACCAATCTTTGAATTATCATTATGAAGATTTCGACCATAAAAATAAATCAAATTTCACTACCATTAAATTAATGATCCATAATTATTAGTTAACCCTATCATTAATTACGGTGCAAGTGACATTCTTCTAGAGTATTTTGACTTGATGTCCCTACCGCATTATGGGGATAATAAAGAAAGGTAATATTGTTCCACTCATTATTATTATTAAACTACTGGTGAATCCATTATAATTTTACATAATAATATTGTAAGAAAAAGATAGTGTTAAATGTAGAAAAAAATAAAGATGACTAAAAGAAAAGAGATAGAAAATTGAAGAAATACATTAAGACAAATAATTTCATTGATAATCATATGATGGAGACATTTTAACATAAGTGAGTGTTTTACAAATGTATTCTTATCATTTACAATGCCAACAATATCTTATTTGTAATGTTCAAATGACAGTAAACATTTAAAAAATACAAAACTCTCATAACTTTCAAATTTATGTTAAAGTTGTTCAAATGCTATCAATGTGTGTCATATTCTCTTTTTAATCATCAATGTCGTTATAAGTGCTTCTCAAGCTCTTTCATCCAATAACTACTTTTTTGATTTCTTCAAATATTTCTCTAGCCATGGTTTTCTCGAGAAAGTTGATTTTTCTTAAGTTTGCTTCGAGATTCACATTTTGGATTCATTTGTTTTGTTTTTACTAGGGTGTTTATAGTTTCATATTTCTCAATTTTTCTATGTTACATTCCATAATTTACTCACGCGTCCAGCGTATTAGATCCAGCAATTTGAGTTGTTATGTGGATATTTTATTTTAAAAAGTTCTGAAAAGTATAATTTTCTATATAGATTTTCATGTATTAGAATATCCAAACAGAGTCTAGTCTATAACGAAGTAAGAAGATACAATTTTTTTTATCAGCATAAAATAATTAAATAAATATAATACATGAAAGGATACTTTAATTCATATACATATTATAATTTTCAAGAAATTAGGTATTCAAATATTAAAATTCTACTACATTTTCAAACTTATAACACTCTAGTTCTCTACATTTATTCTTACAAAACATTAGTTACAACCATACATCTTGTCCAGAAATATAAAAATAGATAACATGCTCAGATGAATAAATTTGTAATATGCTCAGATTAACAAATTTGATATGATGGTATACAACTAAGATAATAAAAGTAACAAATTTAATATGATGGTATACAACTACGATAATAAAAGTCAGTTGGGTAGATATACAGAGATTCTCCATACTTGCATATCAATACCTTTATCAAATCCCTTTCAATTTTGACTAAGATGCCCTCTACACCCACTAAAATTAATAGTATCATCAAAGTTTCACCTTCAAACAATTAAGACAAACTTTATTTCTAGACTATTAAGCATGAGTTTGTATGTTCAAAAATAACCCTGCTCCTATGGTATTCTTGTCATTTTCTTATATTTTTCAATTACCATGTTAATACACATACTTGGACAAATATACAAAAAATCTAAGAAAGAGAATAATGCTCTATTGAATTTCCAATGTAACTAAACCCATGATTTTAATTATATTTAGGTAAAGATTTCATCAACATCTATTTAACTTTAAAAACAATTTCATTCCTTTAATACCATATGCACCAACTCACCATTATTCATATTCCTTTCCAAACTCCATTACTACACTTATCAAACCCAGGATTCATGAATTACTGAAAGTTAGACCTCAATTTATAATGTTGTATTGTACTCAACACAAATCACAAATAACATCTACTCCACACACTTACATAGCTAATTTACAAATGAGAAATAAATAATTATGTGATTTGTTCATACAAATAACACAAATTATTTTTTATCACCACCTCCTTTTACACAAATTCTAATCTATCCAATAACACTCACTACACTAGATATAATGCAGTTTATCTTCCACATCATCTTAAACAAATATATTATAGACACAATTGAGAATTTTGTAATAAACAAGTTATTAAAAACAGATATCTCGATTAATAGAGACTTTGTACATACTGTTTTAAAAGCGATGATTACGGTTTTTCGGAAATATATATAAAGTAAAAATATTGAGATTTAAATAAAGTAAAATGTATTAAAAAAAATAGTAAATGAGACTCTTATTTTTGACAGATTTTGAAAATATTAAGAAGTTATACGCTACATAATTTAAAGAAGGGATTATTATATGTTTGTTTTGTTTAAGCAGTTATTTTGGTTAAAGAGGACATCGTGGAAAACATAGAAGTTATCATCACTTGCTGATTAAAAAAAAGAAAAAAAGAAAACAGAAGTTATAACTTTTTCGTGGATATAAAGTATTGTGTAGATGTCATGTTGTCTAAAGTTGCCCATAAAAAAATATCGATATGTTGTTTTTTTTCACGAATTTCTTATACAAGTTTCCATAATTTAAATGTAATTTTGCTGATAAAAAATGTAATTTTTTAGAAGTAAAGAAAATACTACATACAAAAATTCTGTAATAACTGAAAAAGTATATCTATATTGATGTTGTTGCCTTTCATCTAAATTTTTACTCAAATCAATTTGGACATTATTCCTGCCTTATGTTTTTGTCTAAATTATATTAAACCTCTCCATTGAAATCAACTCAGCGCTTTTAATTCCATATCTACTTCCTTCCTTCATTTCATTTTTATATTAAAAGTTTCTTTAACACCAGTTTGTCAAAATTAAATTGTTTTATCAATTTTCTAGTTTTTAATTATGTTATATTAAGTGTACGAAAATATTTGATTTGATTATTTAATTTATTTGAATTTTAAAGTTGATGGTCAAAATAAAAATAATTCACAAATTTGTTTGTTTTTTTATTGAATAATATTTTAGTTTTTTTGTTTATACCAAATTTCATTAAAAACACCCCTAATTACTACAAGAGTTTTGGCTTAAAAATTTCTTCTATGGATATCATTATGTGATTGTTACAACCTATTTTTATTGAGAAGGTTTAACATGTTAACATTTCTATAAAACTATAAAATCTCAAACTAGATTGACATTTCATAATCCATCTATTGTTACATGTTTAAAGTTTATTAAAAAATAAATGTAACTTATAGAGACTGTACAAAACTAAATGTGGGTCACCTCCTATATGGCTAGAAGAAAGTTTTGAGTAAACCTTTTAAAATATTTAACACCTTTTAGATATGTTGGAAAAAGATTTATCCTGTTAAACTGATAATTGCCTCGCTTCATAGATATATATAACTGATGTCTAAGTGCTTGGTTTTGCTCCTGTCTAGAAGACTAATAAGATTAAAAGGAAAGTTATCAATTTGACAATGTAAGAAACTATTAGCAGTTAATGAAATACTTCTAATATCACATAAGTTATTTTGTTTCAGAACACATATTTAATCCATTTATATGTTCAAATTCTGGAAGAATTGCCTTTAGAGTGGTAAGTTTCTCTAGTTTTTCATTTCCAATAAATAAAAGTGCCATTTACATAAAAAAATATTCACTTATTCATTCTTTACTGGATTAAAAAGAAAATATTGATCTGCTCATTCATCAATAAATAAGATATTTTTCAACTAAAAAAGACATTGCCATCAAACCACCCACTTCCTCAGCATGCAAGGAAAGGAAGGGCTAGAAGGGATGCCCTTGAGAAATTAGAAAGGACATTGCACATCACATCACTCACTCCCCACCAACTAGGTTGTCTTAAACCTCAAAATACAGAAATATCCTTTTCGACAATTCATGATTAAATATGATTAATATTTACATGGGATATATGTGAGATTATGATGGTCATGTGGTGCTAAAGAGAAAAAGAAAATTAGTGGTTGTTTCATCCTTTACAAAATAACTGCAGCTTGTTTTTCTTCTGCGATACCTTGTGAATGATTTTTTTTTTAACTGCCACCTTGTTAATTAATGATTAATGGTTATGATAAAATCATAAACTAATTGCATCAATAATTTTGTTAAAAAAATGGGAAAATCATCATAACTAATATGAATTGTAAAATGAAAATATAACTAAAATAAGAGTATAGATTTAGGTTAACTACGATAGTTAAAACATGCAGTATTGAATTGTTGCTCATCATCCATTAATTCCTGGGGTGAAGGGAGAATTTCCCTCAAAAGTGCGATAGAACTACCAATTTTTGAAGGATTCAAGAAGATAAAAGAGTAAAAACCTTTAATTATTTAGAAATCTAAACTTAGGCTCCAAATTAGCATTCCTTTATTCAACAATTGCAATCTAGATATGATTTATGATGAAATTTCAAAGATAGCAGACGAAATTGATCGTTCCCTAAACATTTTTATTAACAAAAGACTAATAAATATTAAGTGAAACATTTGATGTTTCAATCTTTATATAAAAGATGATGTGTTTTTTTGATGTCCGTCTATCAATTTCCTTCATTTAACTCAAAAGAGTATATACCCTCTTATTAATTAGTTCCAAATAAGTATCCTTTAACAATTTTTTTGCTTTATCTGAAAAAAATTCATCACTTCTTTAAGCTAGAAGATGCATAGTCTTCTGTTACACATACATATATATATATATATATATATCCTTAACCTCCTATATGTTTCAAAGTTAGGTCTCAAATGTATATTTCATGTATAAATCGTTTACACTTTGGAAAATACATGTTAATAGAAACTATATAAGCTAGAAATGTTGATACGATTATGTTTGAAAATGAGTTTATAACCAAGGATTACATTTATTATTTTACATTATATGACATCTAAGAGAAAAATGAACAGTTTTACTATCTTTAATCTCAAACTTACAACATTTAAAATCATAATTGATTTAATTAAGCAGCATGTCGCAGGCACATCTTATCTCAAATAATACAACAACTTTATCAATTCATGAGGTCTTGTAATTGAATTACAAGTTTAACGAATATAAATATTATGGTAAATACTCCAATACTGGGTAATTTTACATCAGTCACATGATGATGATTGCAATGGACTCGATTTCAAGCAGCAAGCAGTGCAATCAGATGGTACAATTATATGTAACAATAGAAGTGGGAATTGAACACCCTCATTATACATAGATTACGAATTAAGGTTTCAACAACACAAAGATCTCATGCTAGACCTAGATTTGTAGGATGGAAATTAGCAATGATGTGGGAAACCAAAAGAAAGAGAAACGAAAATAGAAGGATGTGGATGTGAACCAGTATAGAAACTAGTATGGTATTAAATAATAAGTTTGAAGCAGAAGCTCTTACAGTAACATAACATTATTGTATGTTTACATAAGCATATATAGAGGTTATATTTGTGATTCCCTCAACGATTAACACTGAAATTAATTGTCTGGCATGGCTCGTTTAAGAACACAGAAATTGAAAATGCAATTATATGGATCCCAGTGAAATCCGATCTCATCACCTTTCTTAAGATCTCTTCTTCTCACGAAGTCTTGGTTCCACTTTCCAATAAGAACATAGCTCTTGGATGAAGACCATCGCTTTAGAACGAGTTGGTGCATGGATTTGGTGTCCATGTCCCAAACTCTAACTGGGGTCCCTTCTTCAGTTTCTGCAGCTCTTGCATGATCTGCACCCAACATAGGCAAAATTTGTTTCTTCACCAAATCAGCAGCTAGCAAGAGTCTACTTAGGATTCCCAAATCACTGTCAGTTAGAGTCTTCTTGATCTTCCATGGATCATCGTAAAGCTTCAATGTTGTTGAAACTCCCTTGTTCATCTCCTCTTCATTTTGGTTGCTGCAGAATCTTCTCCTTGAAGTCCTAAAGTTGGAGGCTTCACAAATGGTTGATTTCCTCTTCTTTTGACACTGCTCCCTCTCATCTCCAGGGTTGCTCATGTTGGTAACTTTGATGGGATTTTGTGATTGTAAACTCATAAGAAAGGTTGAAAGGGCTTTGAATGTTTACACTACCACATCACTTCCTATATCATTTTTTTGGAATCTGTGAAATGGAAGTGAAGCCTCATTTCCTCTTTCTTCCATCATATTAATGGATTTCTCATATTTGTCATAGCCAGTAGAAAGGCATTTCTCATTTTTCTTTTCAAAAGCATGATTGGGATAAGAATATCCAATGCCATACAAATTATTGACAACATCCTTTTTGTGTAATTATCTTTTGTTAGAGAAACCAAATACTGAAATTCTCTTGGTTTCTTTTTAATTTTTCTATTGATTAGTTTTTTTTTTTAACTTTATTTTAATAATCGGAATCTTTTTTAAAATCAGATGAAACTTTTACAAATAAATACCCCCTCCCCAATTTAAATAAACAACTTATACATAATTTTTCATTAATTTGTAAATTGATTCTATTAATTAACCTCTGGTCTGGTTATAAAAAAATTGTAATTAAAAATTGGGATTAGAATCTAGGGCTGTTGAGAAGAAAGAGGAAAGAATGAATAGAAACTGTGGACCATGAGCTAGAAACAATGGACCGCAGAGAAACAATGAGAACTTCAAATTTGATTTTCTCGCACTTGCAATAGAATCTAAATACTTTTTGAGTATGGTTCATCCATGTTCACACAAACAATTGAGTAATTCTTTACATACAAAAATTCCGAAGACAAAAAGGCAACATATTTTATTTATATGTTCTCAAATAAATATACACACATTTGTTATACATGCATAATTTATCTCATAATTGAGTAAATTAAAATGTGAATCTATAGGTTTATTATACTCATCATATGTGTTTATTGTTAAAAATGTCAAGCATTCATAACTTGTCTTCATTTTAATTATAAGTTTTTTAGTAACTATGTTGTCGGTATACAATATCTATTATTTTGCCAACGACTAATCTCTATAAAAAAACTTAACAAAGTCTATTTTTCGTGTGATTTATCATCACGTTGTTTTCGGTCACCTTTGTTACCTTCACCTTATCATTTAACTACAGCCAATAATTTATATGCTTGAAATGATATTGTAGTAGACTTTATGCAAGTAGTTGAGATTTCAGAGATTGTTGCATCAATTCTTTTTTAAATAAAAGTAGAATTTCCATAATACAAAGTGGTTGTTAAAGCGACATGATTGAGTAAATATAAATAGCCTCCATTTTGAAAGTAAAATTATATTTAACTAGTCATATATTAAAATTCTCAAAATCTTAAACCCATTAAGGCTATATATCTTTCTTTCAATTCAATAAATATAACGAGTTAATAATAGAATTAAAAAATTACAAAAAGACATTCAATTAAATTTTTTTATATACAACTGTTATAAAAAAAACGTGTATAAACTTTTTTAATTATGTCAAGCTTGAAATTATTTTAAATTACTACAGAAATATATATCTATATATGAATTACCTTAGATCGTGCTTGAAATAAATAATTAAAAATATCTGTGATCAAAATAATTAATTAACTAATTGAAAATGAATTTAATAATTATTTATATGAATTTTACACTGATTCAATTACATATAACTATTTATATGATTTTTAACGTAATTATTATAGAAATTAATGTATGTATCATCCTTAGTAACCCATGATTGAATATTAATATAAAATTATTTTACTTGGCACATGGTTTTTTTTCTTCTCATTAATATATCTTTGCCGATTAAAAATAGATTCTAGATGAACACCATATGGACCTGTTGAAACAAAATTTAGGTTATATATTGATTGCCAAATAATATGGCAGAAGTTCAGGAACTTCTTGGCTATTAAGGATTTTGTCATGCTGGAAATAATGAGCAATAATCAATAAGAAGAATCATAGAGATTCCCAACCCATTACATAAAACCAATTTGTTGAGAATCCGAGCAGGAGAAAAACAACTACATTCTCCTTTTCCTTAAGTAAAGAATACATGCTACCTCGTTAATTGGTTTCTTATTTTGTTTCTGCACAACAAGTTTAAGCAACTCTCAAGAAGTGCATGCCATGAAACGAATTTTTGCTGTGCTACTTTCTTTTTCTAAAATTTATTAAAATCCTCTCTCTCTCTCTCTCTCTCTCTCTCTCTATATATATATATATATATATATATATATATATATATATAAAGTTTGGCCTGATTTAACAGAAAAAGGCCACTGTTCTTCTTTCCAAATTTCTCCACCAACTTCAATGCCAATTCCACTACCAAAACAGTAGATGAACCTTAACTTCAAGATCGAAACCTGCGTTCCTATATTGTTTTATAGGAAGTCTCAAACCCAGGCGTGATATCATTGGATTCAAACTCTGGCATAACGTGCGATTTGATAGGAAGATTCACACCCACAGAAAGAATGTTATTTCTGTACAAATGTAGTTGATTGATAGACAGATAGTATTCTGAAACTGATAACCTAGAATTGATTAGTCGCAGAGGTGGCTTCTATTGGTATTTAACCAGCTTAATATTTTGTTTGTAATTAAATTGTGAAGAAATAATTAAATGAATATAGAATTTGCATATTATATAGTAAGAGAAAACAGATTTTTTTTTGCTGACTTTTTTTTTTCTGAATTTGAGTGAAAATAGGTGTAACACTCAATTGTTGACATGAGTAATTAATATTAAGTAAGTGGTATCTGGTTTATCACCCAACATTAAGATGACTCTTGATGGAGGTGAATATAATGAATGAATAATCATGCCATGTTAGCTTTGTAATAGATAGGTTAATGCAAATACTATTAAAACAAAGATAACACATTTCATTTTTTCTTAAATCAAATAATTGAGTGAAACATGTGAAAAGTACACTTCTAAAATATTATTCTTAGTTCAGGTTTATTTAGTTATAAGAGTTGAGTACTTCTATGGAGCAGTACCCTAAGAAAGAGCTCCTTTTCCTCCCTGGAAACTCGATCGATAACTAGCAAAGGAAATGAAACAAAAAGTTCGAGTAATCAATTAACGTAGAAAGCGACTATTGAGGCTTGATTAATGAAAGCGACTCTCTAGGGTTCATGTTGCAATTGATGATGCATGGATAGATATTCTACTGCTACAGTTATTTTGGCTGTTATTGAAAAAGCACAACACCCCTTCTCTTACATTGATTTCTAAATCTGAATTTTCACTTGTTGCTGACCATATAAATCACTCTATAAGAGGTAATCTTAAACTTCATGCACGAGTGAATCGCACTCATCAGCAACACCCGAATACTAATACCCCAGAGCATGAATTCATCGTCCAAACTGGCTCTCTTTTATTTAAGAATCATGCAAGAAGAGTCAGTTTCTTGAATTTTCTCTTACTAATATTTTTTATACAAGTGTGAATAATTTGCCGTTAATCTGAGACTCCCAGGCACAGAAAAGTAGTTTTTGGATTTGCGGAAGGAAGTTCAAAGGTGTGATAGTGGTGGTGAAGGTGAATAGTGGAGTGGTTAGTTTTGTCCTAGGACATTGTTTTAAACATGTTAAAGAAGTTTAGTTATTTAGTTATGTAGCAATTACACTAAAGGTTGGAAAACTGCATATAGTCCACAAAGATGAAAAGAAGTGTGAGTGAAGGAATCGCATATGTTTGTGGGTACACAACATGAGGGCATATACAGCATTTTGTATTTTGCTGCTAGATTGAGCAACCTAAGTAAAAATGGAGCGAAATTTGCCAAAAAGAAAAAGGGTGAAAAGATGTTGTGCGTGTGGTGGAGAGGCAATGGTGGATCGCGTGGTTACGGTTTGTTTGGGAGGTGGGTATCGTGGCTGTGTTGCTTTCGAATATTTGAAGAAAGGGAATTTATGCATAACAAGTAGATATTGCAATCTTTATCTCAACCACGTCTGGTTGCTTGTTATCTAAATCTAAAGTGGTGTGATGAGTGGACGATGGGGTTCATGGCGGATCTCCTATGTGGCAACCCAAGCATATTTCCTTTCAGGAATTTTATTTGCACAATTCTTTTGAGAAGATATAGAAAAGGCAAGAAAGAGAGAGACACTTGGCATTGCATAGTTTGTATGATGCAAAGACACACAAAATAATTCTTATCATAAATCTATATAGCCGTCAAAATATTGAAGGACCTTGTTAGGGTTTATTTTAAGGTTTTGATTTTTTTTATGAAACAAATATGTACCTTTTAGATGTTTTTAATGGTTATTTCCAGTAGTACTAAGGGTTTATTTATAAAAATTTCTCCGTAAATGTATATTTATAAAAATTAAAATTCATCCATTCATCACACCTCCTCAAATGTCACGTATCGTTCTAGATTTATTCATTCTACTTGTGTGGGTAAACATTATTGGTTAACAATTATTTATTTTCAAAAAAGATAAATAATCTTTAAAATCTTTTATTAAATTTCAAAAGTTTTGAGAAATTCTGAGAAATTATGTTGGTTATGTCATTAAACTTTGCGAGGTAAAAAAAGTGAGTTTCCATTTGTTGCTGCGTGTTTCTATCTTATTGTTATATAAAAATTCTCAATATTAAATTTTGTGAGGTGAAATGCCAGTTTTAATTTCCCAAAAAATGTAACGTGTGTTCTCTATATTTATTTATTTTTTTGACTAAACACCACTGGTTAAGATATGTTTATTTTAAAAGTTGAAAAATAAATAAAATATATTTTTATTGTTGTACAAAATTTAAAAATTTGTTTCGTACAGAGAAAGGGTAAGAAATTCATTTGGTTATCTCCATTATGAAAAAAAACTATATAGACGCTAATTTTTAGCTATCTAATAAAATAATTACTAATTGTGATTAAAATAATTACTAAATTAGATTTTAGTTGTTAAATAACTACAAAATAAAAGTAATGATCGAATTTAGTGACTAATTAAATCAAAATAATTGGTATTTAACAATAGCTATTAAAGTTTTAGCCACTTATATCATTAGATTCAAATTTAATACCAATTATTTTTATTTAATTGGTCACTAAATTATTACTTTTATTTTATAGTTATTTAACAATCAAAAACTAATTTGGTGATACTTTTAATCACAGTAAACAACTATTTTATTTGTTAGTTAAAATTGGTATCTAAATAATTTTTTTTCTTATAGTATATTAATACCCTTTTTTTTTTTAATAATTTTTTTTGCTTATATTAAGATATACATTCCTAGTTTTTTTTCTCTCATATTATTATTCATTTCTTAATTATTATTTGACCTAATTATTTGTGTATGAATTTATTATGTTAATCGATAGAGTTATTTATGATTATGTATATATTTATTATGGTTGGTTATGATAAAATTCGGTTGTATTTAAGCTAGATAAATATATTTTTTAATTTATTTGTTGATAATCATATTTTATTGTTTTAATTAATTTTGAACAATAATACTTACTAAAATTAGGTCATTTTATTTACCATTATACAATCCTTTAAGTTTTTACTGTCAAATATATTTGCTTAAGGTAGATCAGGTACATACCTATCATTATATTATATTATGGGATATAATGGTATTGATTGTCTTTCTACGTGTAATTATAATTGTCTTCACATGTCTTTCCTAATTGGTTGTCATTTGAAATGTTTTATGTTTTGTACGGTTACACTTTCTACGTTTTCTTTTTCTTTTTCCTTCTGGCCTATCTAGGTATTTGCCAAGAGACATGTGACCAACAACAACATCATCCATCAAGAGGTTGGCATTTCTGATTAGATGACTCGGTTGACCATTTGTCAAAATATGGAAAAGTGTCTTTCTCAAGCTTCCACATTTTTTTGTTGTTGCTAAATATTGAGTAGCTAATCAAGATATATATATGTCCAGGAATCTGACCAAGTGAAGCAGTTGTATAGTCTGAAGCTGTTCATTTAAAGAAGTTAATATTGGAAGAAGTGTCCTAAGAGTGTGATGAGCATTTCTTCAAGCTTAATCATAGGAGGATTTTGAGAAGTCTAGAAACACCCTTAAAGCTGGAAAAGACTTCTTAGTTAGATATTGAAGCTTCCTTAAAGTATGTAAATATTGCTTTCGAGACTGCTCCAAGTTTTGTGGAAGGCTTTAATGGTGTTATTGAGCAAGTGTAGGTGTTATATCTTGCATATGACCTTTCTCCTATAAATTCCTTTAAAATTGTTCTAGATGGAAAGATTATCGACAAACAAGTTTGAACATTTGTGTATTTTTTCTTTTCCTTTGTTACTCCCGACATATAAATGCCTCTAGCCCTTATTCACCCTTTTTTCCTCATATGTAGGGGCATTGTTAGTCTCATTCAGAATGCTTGTACTAGTATGTTAGTCTGTAAAATTTTACAAAATTTGTTGTCTCACCAGAAATAAAAAAATGTAATGCCAAAAATAGAAAAATATTCAATAAAAAATTGAATTTTAACTATAATAAAAATGTAAATTTGTTGTGTTTCACATTCTTGGAATGATTCATCCATCGAGTAGCTTTAGGTAGATAAGCACCACTTCAATCTAGTTTATAAGTTTATTGAAGTTGACTAAGAATTATAACTTTTCCAAGAAAAATTAGAAAGACAAAAGAATGTATGCACATAACAACCACTTATAAAAGAATATTTTTATCATCTTTATAAACTATTTATAATTTGTTGGCACAATAATACATTCTTTAATAAATAAATAAACTTTGTGACCGTAATAAAAAAATAAAATATTTTATTTTATAATTTTCAATTACATTTGAATAAAATGTCTATACTTAAACAAAATAATTATTGGGTGAAGAAAATAAACATAAAAAACTAAGAGGTAAAATATTTATTTTAAAATTTTTGAACAAGATTCTTCCCATAACGATTTTTTTTTTCATTGGAATGTTAATTATTTATATCAATAATATAAATACACTAAAGGACTTTAGCACCAATTGATGTCATTGAAACTCCTACAATTATATTTAAGAAGGAAGACTAAGATTGTATGTTTAAAAGAAAAAAAAAAAAAAAA
>Ga0209489_105809_pt1 | contig 20804 bp, 12 predicted proteins | sample SiratrowhiteBW_FD_187527 | JGI IMG/M metagenome (GOLD analysis project Ga0209489, IMG submission 187527) | Root nodule microbial communities of legume samples collected from California, USA - Siratro white BW (SPAdes) (version 2) | ecosystem: Host-associated > Plants > Roots > Nodule | place...
TATATATATATATATATATATATATATATATATATATATATATATATATATATATATATATATATTTCTATTTTTTGAATGGATTGAGAATCCTTTTACATGTCTATATATGAGATCACAAAATCTATGTTGTTTTTTTTGATTTTTTTTATATAGAAAATAACAAATTGTATGTAGTATATAATACCTGCAAGTTTTTTTGATAGAATATGACATCTTGTACTTGTACTGTATATTGGCATAATTTAAAATTTTCAAATAGTAAACCTAAGTCCCAATTTATTTTCAGGATGGTAATCCAATCAAGATCAAACAAAAACCTTAACACTCTAATCACGTCAGAGAGGAAATTTAGATAAAGAAAATTCAATTAATTCAAAATCTTCAAGTTAAAATTTATTCTAACTTAATTCTAATGAAATTAAGATTCATAAAAAAAAGAAGAAAAGATAAATCTAAGAACTAAAATAAAAAGAAGAAATAAATCTATGAGAAATTTATTGCAGATCTTTATTAACAACACTTTTTTTTTTTCTAGTGAACATGTGAAATAAAAATAACATATTTAAAAATGTACCATATAAAAATATCAGAGATGATTAAAACAATAAAGGTGATGAAGATTCAGCAATCATTTCCCATCGTCACCATCAACACTAAAGAAATCAACACATATTCTAAACACTTGCGATTACACTGACATTAAAATGAAGTTTTTCAATAATTAATTCACTGAAACCAAAATCATCAGAAATATTTTTAAAAAGCCTTGAATTATACAGATACTAGGTCTTCCGTTGTAAACCTCAAATGTTCATGTTTTTTGTCCCATGAGATGGTACTCATCAATCATCACTGTTACCAGCAGGTGGAGCAACTGTAGTAGCAGCACAATAACCCTTTTCTTTGCGGCCACAGGCATGGTTACTTTGCAACCCTAGACTGCACCACAGGCACATACTTTGTTTGCCACCACTAACATTCACATTCCCTGGGGACAAAACTTGCTCTTCTTGTTGCCCTTGGGGCTTTGGTGGTGGAAATAAGGGAAGGCTCAAGTTGAGTTCAGGATGAGCTTCCTCAATGGAAACACCACTGCAGTTTTTTGAGCATTCACCTTTACCACCAGTTGAGTAATCATCACTGCTGATCTGCACCTTTGAATTGAGAAACACATTAAAAGGTTTATGGGTAACAGGGTCGATTCCGTCATAGAGCTGACGTTTGATTTGGGTGTTCCAGTAGTTTTTGATATCGTTATCTGTTCTTCCAGGTAAACCTGTCGCTATCTTTGACCATCTGAGAAACCATAATAAAATGCACAAAAACATCATTAACCATTTCAAATCTCCCTCTTTACAAAAACTTAAGCAGAAGAACCCTACATATGAAACCATTCAAGGATGAGTGTTTTATCTAAATAGTTAATTGTTTGTTTGACGGTGTTTCTTCAATTAAAATTAGAGAGTAATGAACACAATTCATTCACACACCAAAAGCTTTCAAAATCGACACTCTTACAAGTCTTAATATGCACAATACTTCAATGAATGCACATAAAATTACTTGGTTTGTGTTCATACTTGTTTCCTAGTATGCTATGCATTCGAATGATGAAATCAGTTTCTTCTGGGGTGAAATTCCCCTTCTTGAGGTTGGGTCTCAGGTAATTCATCCATCTGAGTCTGCAACTTTTACCACACCGAAGCAGGCCTGTGCAAATAATCAATCCATTAATTAGAATTGGACATACATACATATATACATAAAATTGTGCATAAAGAGGAACAATGAAAATTTTCATAGCTACGAAAACACATAAATATATCTAGTGATAATTTTCTTTTTGTGAGTGAGTTTTCCAGAATGGGAATTCAAGACAAAATTCAGATTTTCAGATGCCCTCCCTTAGTTATTTTTGAAATTCTATTTTAGAATCCACGTTCGATCTATGTGAGATTTTACTAATATATGTTAGCTTTTACTTCAATTCTATAGAACAACTAAAAAGAAAGATTTCTTTAACTTCAATTCTTGTAAAAAATACCTGCTGCCCTAGGAACACATCCCCAGTTGCCTTCTCCATGACGGTTGACATAATTACTGAGGAGTTCATCTTCCTCCTTAGACCATGATCCTCTAAAAATGTGACGTTTTGCACAGCAGGGTCTTCTACCCATTTTGTTCGTTTGAGATTTGAAGAGAGAAAGAAAGAATAGAATGAGAGAGGAAGGTAGAGGGAGTAGGGGTGCAATTGACTGACTCACTTGGGGATCTTCATTTTCTCAAAAACAGCACATTGATTAAGTTGGTGAGAAAGGAGTAGCAGTTACAATTAAGTTTGTGCTCTAGTGGGTAGGTAGCATCACTTTCTCTCTCTCAACTTTCCATTGTTTTCATCACTCCCCTCATTTATTTGCATTTCTAATCCTACCTCTTCTTTTATTCACAACTTCAAATCCTGCTAAAGGTTCTTCTATGAAAGGATTATACTACAATTATTAAACCTTTCTCAACCTTTTCTAAGTACTATGGGAGGGGTGGTGGTTCTGTTCATTCTCCTTTAATAATTAATACTTCTCATAAAAATTTTCTCGACATATTTCCCTTTAGATTAAATGAATAAACATGTTTACATAATATTTTACGATGACAGTTTAATGCTTTATATATTTTCTAGCAAACTAATTCTAATGCATATTTTTATTTGGTCAAATTTTATTAAAAACCATAAAATTAAATAAATTTTTTGAATAACTACAAATAATAATTTTCAATATGATGTCCTAAATTTGGATTGCCACGCTGGACTGTGATGTAATGGCAATTACACTCTAACCCGTTTGCTTCTAAAGATCAACATAAATTAAGAACTAGTTAAAGTCACAATGCCATCTTTTCAAAATATTAAAAGTAAACTTTGTTCAAATTTAGTTGTAGCTTTGATGAACTTAGAACATCTGTCATTACAATATATATTATATTATATATATATATATATATATATATATATATATATATATTATATATATATATATTATATCAGCTTGTATAAAAGTTAAATTTCATAAAATAACAACATATATCATGTTTTAAATTATTTAATTTTTTATATATGCATCTAATAGTGACTCTCCAAATATTTTTAAATATCTTATTATACATTAAAATTTATTAAGTGATGTGATAAACTTATAAATAATTTTAAAATTATGCTGAATTTTGTATGCCTAATCTAATTAACAAGAATATAAATTTATAGTTAGATGGATTAAGTTTATATTTTATAAAAAAAAGTGTTAAGGCCTTAATTCGATTGTACTTTTTCACAGAGTATAAACTGGTTTTAATTTGGTAATTTGGAAGAGTTCTTTGTATAATACAATTCCATTTTTTTACTTTAGCAAATGTTAATTTTATAATTTATTATAAGATGTTAAAACTATTATACGATACGTCAAAATACTCCTTATAACTTTCCAACCGGAAGCACAATTGAAAAAGAAAATTAAATATACATTCAATATAGAATGTTGTTTCGCTATTCATTTATATATAGTTCCAAAATACTCAAATTGTTTGTTATGGTAGTTTCTTATATATCATACATAAAAAGTTGGTTAACAAATTAAGATAAAAAAAATAAAAAATTGTGTACATAAAAATATCATTATAAGAAATGCATTTTTTATTTATAATTATAGATAATAATTTACATTTAGAATTGATAAGATAAAGCATTAAAAGAACTTTATTTTCTTGAATGAACATCACTCTTACATACCAAACTGTAATGAGTTTTTATTTATTTATCTATTTATGAATTTTGTTGCATAAAGATGAATTCTAGAAAGCATTCTTGAACTTTCACTTACTCTACTGACAGTCATCCCTTTTCATTTAATCAATTCTTTAAGGTAGGTACCACTGAGAAAAATATAATACAAAAACGCAACATAAACGTTACTTACCAAATATTTCCTGATGCTAATTAAAGAGTGTAGCTTAATAAAAAAAAAAGTGAAGTAAATAGTAGATATATAAGATAGCACAAGAAAATCAAATAGAAATGAAAAATGTTTGCCTTTTGGGTGGGTCCTATTACCAACTTCATTCATGCAACGTATGTGTGTTTTTTTTTTTTTTTTTTTTTTTTTTTTTTTTTTTTTGTTTTTTTTTTTTTTTTTTTTTTCTCTTTTTCTTTTTCTTGTGTTGATGTCCTTGAAAATAACATTGTACATCAGGGGATACGACAATAACGGTGTGAGTTGATGCAACCATACACCACATGATCCAATGATCATGTTTATTACATAGTATTGCCACTTTCAAACTTCAACCAAGCACCCTCCTATGGCATCCAACACGGTCATGCCATTTTGAGACCACCATGTGAATTTTTACGAACTTGGTTGGTAAGCCCCTACCTTAGTTTTTGCTACTTATGTAGAAGAAACAAGTGCATTTAAGGTTGACTCACCTGACTTGAGACTTTCCAATACTTTTTCTCACAAATGCTTTTGTTGAATCATACTATTACCAAAATAAGTTAACAGTATCACATCATATTAGATTTCAGTTTAGAATTAATTGTTATTAAATGATCAAACACACGTCTCTCTCTCTCTCTCTATAGGTTTGGTTGGTTAAGTATATCTAAACCATAACACATGTGAGAATTGTAATTTTTTTTATAATGTGATCACATTTTTAGAAGTTAATGAGTAAATTTTTTTGGTAATGTCAAAGTTTTTATGTAATATAAAGTTAATGTTATATTTATTTGTTCATGAAGATAATTGAAAAAATTGGTATTGAATAGAAAAAAGATTTAATACATCTAAAAATATGCAATTATTATATGAATATCAACCCCAATATTCTATCAATATTGTGTAGAGAGTTGGAAAGAGGAGTTTATTAATATTTTACATATTCAAATAGACAAGTTCAAGAGAAGATAGTTTGTATACAGAATTATATTTATATGACGAAAATAGATTGATTGATACTGAAAATCTAATAGAACTAATGATTTGGGTAACTGTAGTCCTTATATCTTAATTTAGATTTTTTCTATCTTGTATTGATTGGGAAAATAATTGGTACCAGAGAAATTTATCTTATGACTTATCTTGAGAGTGACAATTTTTGAAAGGATAATTTACTTTTATGTGTTAACATTTTTTAAGTAACACTTTTTGTGTAAGGATTGAATATCCATACCATACTTCCTTTTTATTAAATTTATTCTTTGTCAATAAAAAATATTAGTGTGTTCTGAAAAAATATTTGATGTAGTAGAAGATTGTATTAAATTTCTTTTACATATAAAAGTAAGAAAAAATTTCATTTAATTCTTATTTTGCCTTCATTTCATGTATCATTGTTTAAGTTTACTATCTATTAAAAAGTTAAACAAAAAATTTTATTTAATAAAAGACAAAAGTCATAAATAATATTTAATGCTCTTTCACATTTACATTTACATCATGTTTATAAATGTATGTTTTGTTTACTTATCATGGTAAATGAAAGGCTACAAAATCATCTTCAAAATGTAACATATAACATTACATCACATACAGTGACCAATATTTTAGAAGACCCCAAATTAATTATATTTGTAGAATGACCACTTTCTCAAGAGTGTTAGCATGAAGTTTGTGAATGAAGTAAATAGTTATAAATAATTGTAATTCCCAATGAAACAAACTTGCAATTGTTCTTCTTTCTATATATGTCAGCTCTTTCAGGCTCTTTCAAGTTCGTTCCACCACCATGTCAGGTCTGGTCCCCACTAAATTCTTCTCTTTTGGCTTCCCTTACCACACTTAACACATCATAAAACCATTCTCTATCAGGTCAGTTCATGTTCTGATATATATTTTGGACGGTTGCAAAGCATCACATCACGTGGCTCACATGCATGCTCCTTCATCTATTGCAAGACCTTCCACCATTCACCTTCTTCTTCCTCACCTATAGTAGCTGTAAATAATAAATATAAACATATATATATATATATATATATATATATATATATATATTTTAAAAAAGACAACATTAGTTCATTCTATCAAACTGCCTCTTAAAGTTAGAACTAATTTCTAAACAGTTCAAGTTTAATGAAAGAATCTTTACAAAGACATCTAATTGTGATTCCTTAAGAAAATGATTAATGATATTTAATTTTTTTTAGTAAAATATATTGTTATTAATAATATTTGTTTCTCTGACTATATATATATATATATTCTTTCTAATTTTTTGAATGGATTGAGAATCCTTTTACATGTCTAAAGAGTATATATATATATAGGGATCACAAGTTCCATGTTTATTTTACCGAAAATAACAAATTTTATGTAATACGTACAGATTTGTTGATAGAATAAGTACAAGTTGTAAACCTAAGTCCCAATTTATTCTCAGGGTGGTAATCCAATCAAGACCAAGACCTTAACAGTCTAATCACGTCAGAGAGGAAATTTAGAAAAAAGAGAATTTAATTAATTCAAAGTCTTCAAGTTAAAATTTATTCTAACTTAATTATAATAAAATTAAGATTCATACAAAAAAAAAAGAAAAAATAAATCTAAGAACTAAAATGAAAAGAAGAATAAATCTTTGAGAATTTTACTGCAGATCTTTATTAACAACACTTTTTTTTATTGAATATGTCTAATAAAAATAACATATTTAAAAATGTATCATATAAAAAGTATGAGAATTGATTAAAACAATAAAGGTGATGAAGATCCAGCAATGATTTCCTATTGTCACCATCAACAATAAAGAAATTAACACATTCTAAACACTTGCAATTACAGTGACATTAAAATGAAGTTTTTCAACAATTAATTCACTGAAACCAAAGTCATCAGAATTGTTTTTAAACATTCTTAAATTATACAGATACTAGGCCCTTCCGTTGTAAATCTCAAATGTTCATATTTTTGTCCCATGAGATGATACTCATCAATGATCACTGTTACCAGCAGGTGGAGCAACTGTAGTAGCAGCACAACAACCCTTGTCTTTGCGGCTACAAGCATGGTTACTTTGCAACCCTAGACTGCACCAGAGGCACACACTTTGTTTGCCACCACTAACATTCACATTCCTGGAGACAATACTTGCTCTTCTTGTTGCCCTTGGGGCTTTGGTGGTGGAAATAAGGGAAGGCTCAAGTTGAGTCGAGGATGAGCTTTACTTCTGATCTTTGAATTGAGAAACACATTAAAAGAGTGGATTTGGTTGTGGTTGTCAGTTCCATTCTCACTTGTGGCCGCAACCTCAGACACTTGAGAGTTTGCAGGTGGATCTGTGGTCTCAGTGGTTTTCTTGTTGAGTGGTTGATGGGTTACAGGGTCGATTCCACTGGCATAGAGCTGACGTTTGATGCGGGTGTTCCAGTAGTTTTTTATCTCGCTATCTGTTCTTCCAGGTATACTGTCGCTATCTTTGACCATCTGAGAAACCATAATAAAATGCACAAAAACATCATTAACCCATTTCAAATCTCTCTCTCTTTACAAAACTTAAGCAGAAGAACCCTACATATGAACTCATTCAAGGATGAGTGTTTTTATCTAAATGGTTAATTGTTTTTTGACAGTGTTTCTTCAATTAAAATTAGAGAGTAATGAACACAATTCATTCACACACCAAAAGCTTTCAAAATCGACACTCTTACAAGTCTTAATATGCACAATACTTCAATGAATGCACATAAAATTACTTGGTTTGTGTTCGTACTTGTTTCCTAGTAAGCTATGCATTTGAATGATGAAATAAGTTTCTTCTGGAGTGAACTTTCCCTTCTTGAGGTTGGGTCTCAGGTAATTCATCCATCTGAGTCTGCAATTGACTGACTCATTTGAGATTTGAAGAGAGAAAGGGAGAAGAGAAAGAGAGAGAAAGGGGGTGCAATTGACTGACTCATTTGGGGATCTTCATTCTCTTAAAAACAGCACATTGATTGAGTTGGTGAGAAAGGAGTGGCAGTTACAATTAAGTTTGTGCTCCAGTGGCTAGGTAGCATCACTTGCTCTCTCTCTCTCTCTCAATTTCTTTCCATTTTTTTCATCACTCTCCACATTTATTTAATAAATAAATGATAAATAAGTATTTTTATCATCATTACATCTAAGCCTAATGGCAGTTTGACTACTCAATTTTCATTTGACACTGCTTTTTATTAATATAATATTATATATTAATAAAATATATCTTTATATTAATGAGTGCTTTCTATTAATAAAATATTATATATTAATAAAATAATAAATATCTTAATGTTAAATGAGTAAGAATTTCAACAATAGTGTTAAAATTACACCACCCTGCATCTAATTAGCAATGAGTTGAAGAGAAAATGTGTCGTAGAAAATGTGTCGTGGTGGTAATTAGGTGACCTTTCTCAAGAGTGGTGGTAATTTTGTATTTATAAATAGAGAGAGAAAGAAGAGTAAAATAGTAATTGTGAGATGGTAGTAAAAAATTATTAAATGTAGAGTAGTGTAATTTTATCTTTTATTTATTTTTCTTTATTTATAAATGCAAAATTTTATTATTTTTATTTTTATAATAACTGTAATATCTTTAAAAATAGATTGTTATGTGGTTATAATAATTTTTAAAATATTATTTTTTAAAAGAAAAAAATATTATAATACTTTATAATAAATTTTTATAATCACTTCACCATCATTATTTTATTTTTTATTCTCTATTTTTTATAAATACAAAAAATTTATTTTCTTAATGAATATAATATGCTTATTGAATGAATTATTATATAAAATATAATATGTGTGTGATTTTTAAAGGGGGCTTCCATTTTTTATAGTGACTATAATTTCAACTTTTTAATTTTTTTATCAATAATAAAAAATAAATAAATAAAAATAATTTAAGATTGCTCCAATCCTTTAATAAAAACAATATTTCTGATCATGTTATTATAACAAAATATTTTTAGAAAATCGTTTTCTACACTAACATCTATCCTATATGAACATAGTATAACTAAATATTCCAAGATTTAATCTAAGAAAACTATTAAGAATACATGTTAATCAACAATCAACAATAATTAATTGATATATCAATATTTAACAAAATATTAATTATTTTATTTATTATCACAAGTATATTACTTCAACATTGATGATTTGGACCACTGTGAACATTAATTGAAAGACCAATAGAAATTTTCTTCTCCAAGTAAAATAGTGGTTACCTTAAAATTGCGTACTTTGGATAGAATAACTCCATTTGTTTCCAAAAATGTTAAGTGTGGGGTAAGTTAGGATATATAAATTCTTTAGGATGAATAAGACCATCTCTGAGCTGGATGTTATCTCCCAAAATTTATATTAATTATTTTTTATTTTTTTATTACTTTATAGTATGGTATATTGAATATATAATTAAATATTGTTATTTATTATTTTATTAATATTATATATTTATAATTATAAAATTAAATTATGATCTATAAAAAATTAAATTATGCTTATTTATTTGTAATAAATGATAATTTTTTTGTTTTTAATTTTTTATAATTATTATACTTGTACTAAAGCTTTATGTTTACAATACATTTTTGAGATTAAAAAATTATAATTTTTTATATCTTCGTGTAGAGATATCTACAAGTCTTATGCGGATTGATCTACCCTAACTCATTTTGATGACCAACATTTTCGCCATTAATGAAAACCATTTTTTGAAGAAAAGTAATTTTACAAATATAAAGAATGAAAACTACATCTGCTTAAATCACATCAGGTTACTTTTGGTTACATCTTCTAAATTTTAATAAAATAAGAATTATATTTTTTTTTTCATTTTTAAAACGCTTTAAACTTCTTTAAATTTTTAATTAATTGATATTTATCTTTTACGTATGCTTTTAGTAAAATATCATTTATTTTCCTAACTTTATTTAAAAATATTTATTTACTAAAATTTACTTAAAACTATGAAACTTAAATGATTTAATAATGGGACTAAGGTTTTAAATTACATTTATACCTTTTTTTAATTTTAAAATAAATAGTTGAATCTCTTATGTTATTCATAAAATGACTCTCCTCCTACTTATTTCCCTATGTTTGTGTCTATGTTGTTTCAGAATAAATCTATATTTATATTAAAATCGCATTTAAATTTAATAATAGGATAATAAATTTTATCATACATTTTATAACTATGTATTTATTTCTATATTAAAACACAATTTTTCTCAAAAAATATAATTTTTATATTTTTATTAAACAATTTATAATTACATGAGAATATATATTTTTAGATACTTTTAATATATAATTGTTTTTTCCAAGCCTGGGGTGTTAGAAAGTATGAAGTGTAATTTTTTTATCCAAAAACGGATCAAGCGGTCTGGGCCTAGTAACTCTTTATTTAAATATTGATCTTATTTTACAAGAAATGTGGACTCAATAACTTTATTGGTGAAACAATAACAATAATTTGTTAAAATTATTAAAAAAATTAACTTCATATTTATCAATTATTATGAACAACAATTTTGAGGGCAAATTAAATAATTAATATTTGAATACTTAGGCATTCTTCCATTAAGTTATAATAAGTTAATAATGTTATAAAACAAGATGGTTCTCACTAATTGAAACAACTTCTATTTAAGTTAGTTAACAACGATAAAAAATCTTAGTAGCCAGAACAAATTGGTGCCCAGTGTGTGGTTAGGTAAAATTTTTCCTACCTTCACAATATATAAGATTAAATTTTCACAAAATTATCACCTCTTCGAAAAAACAACAGTTGTTAACACAAATAAAATTGAAAATTCATGACAGAATAAAAAACAATCTTCTAACAACTACACTAATATTTGATACTATAGTAAAAATAAGGGATCTCTTAGAACAAGAAAGCCTGTGAAATTCACAATTCAGAACCAATCCACCTTCGATGCTGACAAATTGATTTCATTCTCCACAACTTCAAAATATGATTTTTTTACCTCATTAATATCTTTTTATTTTTTATTTCCCTTGATAGCACTTTTAATTTTTTTATTTCTCTCAATAACACTCTTTATTATTTAATTCTTAAAATAATATTATTTTGTTTTTTATAATAACACTATTTTTTCTATAATAGTTATTAAAAATTATGATTATTAATTTATTAAAATTAGGATGAAAAATAATATAAAAATAATTAAATTAAAATTTTTAAAAGAAGAATACAAAGAAAATAAAATGAAATATTTTATAGGTTTTTTTAACTAATTAATTATAATAGGAAAAAAATGATAAATTAGTTTATTTTATATTTTTTAATAAATTTAAATTTGGCATAATAAATTATATTAAAATAAATTATAATAATTTTGTGATTGTATTTTTATATTAAAATTGATATTTGAAGAAAAAATTATAATAAATTATAAAATTGTTATTTGAATTAAAATTTGTATTTTTAGTTTGTTAAAAAAATATCTAAATAATTAATGGCAAAAATCAAATAAAATTTATAAATATAAAATTTGATTTTTGATAAAGATAGAATTTGGTTTTTGATAAAGATAAAGATAAAGATAGAATTTAGTTTTTGATAGAGATAAAATTTGATATTTTATTAAAGATATCATTTGATTTTTTTATAAAGATAAAATTTGATCTTCGATAAAGATGGAATTGATTTTTTGATAAAGATAAAATTTGAGTTTTGATAAAGATAAAATTTATCTTTCATTTCACACAAAGTATTTCTTGTATCATTAATTAACCTATTTAGTGAATATATGATTGTCATTTATTTTCTTCTTATATTTTCTTGTGAGTCTTAAGGTGTGCTTAGTGCAAAATATAATCTTTTTATCCAAATATGAGCCAAATGGTATGGCCTACTAATTTTTTCTTGAAACTTTAACCCTATTTACAAAAAATATGAGCCAACTTGAAACTCAAATTAAATAACTAACTACATTTAAATATTCAATTAAATACTCATTTATTAAATTATAATCAGTTAATATTTAGTATTGATGTTTAGAAAATAATAATGTTATAAAACAATAAATGGACTTAACAGTTAGAACAATAATAATTAAATTTTTTAATTTTAATATTTTAAAAACTTATCTTTTTAATATTTTATTTAAGTTTTGGTAAGTATGTTAATTTAAATAAAATAAAAGAAATAGGCATTTCTATTAAAAACGCGGGGAAGGAAGGTAGGTGTTATTCTACTAAAATTATACATGGGGTGTGTAACACCCTTATTTACATTACCTGAAAATTATATCATGCGAATTTGCCACGTATAATACAATTATCACACATTTTAAATAAATAATTTTTATTTAATATAATTAAATTTTTAAATAATTTAAAAATATATTTCTTGTGTGGATTCATTCATTATAATTATATATATATATATATATATATATATATTATTTTTTAAATATAACACATATTTATTCTGTGGAATAAAGAGAGAAAATTAAGCAAAATGTGAGCGGAAAAAACTGGCTGGAGAAAGGCATAATAGCATTTATTAATGGAAAAGGTTGCATGAGTGAATGGTTTTCAACAAATTTTGCTGCAGTAGCACCGGCGATGGAGGCCGTCACATTTGCCACCGGTGAAACCTTCGGTGAGACAGACGGTTGCACAGTTGTGGTTGCTGAAGCATGAACCTTTGAAGGAGTGGCTGTTTGACCAACATTGTCTCGCCTCAGTTCTCTTCACCGCCACATCTGTTTCATCAATCCATTCATTAATTTTACATCATTTCATTCACACAAACACAAGTTAATTAATATATACATATCTTACCAGCGGCTAAGACTAAGAAGAGAAGGAAGATGAACCCAAGAGTTTTCCTCTCCATCAGATGCCAATTGTTGAAGCTGTTCCTAACTCAAAGTGATGAAGAAATTGTTGGGTCTTTCTGCTTTGAACTTCTTTATATAATATCATGGTAGGTGCAGCTGGGAATGAGATGGCAGAGATAGTTTAACATGCAAAGGTGCCACGTGTACGTAGAGACATGCATCTCCATATAAGGAAATACCCCACTCACAGCTTTGTTCTCTGCTGTAACTTGTCTTTCTTTAATTGCTACATTAAATATATTTATTGGCTACTGTGATTTTGACGCGGAGGAAATATTAATGAAATGTTTTATCATATTAACGTTTTTTCGTTTTTTATTTTCTCAATAACACTTTTTATTTTTTAATAATTATTAAAATTATGATTATTAATTTATTAAAATTAAGATAAAAAATAATGCAAAAATAATTTAATTTAAATTTTAAAAAATATATAAAAAATAAAATGAAATATTTTTTAACTAATTAATTATGATAAGAAAAAATGATAAATTATTTTATTTTATATTTTATAATAAATTTAAATTTGGCATAATAAATTATATTAAAATAAATTATAATAATTTTGTGATTGTATTTTTATATTAAAATTGATATTGGAAGAAAAAATTATAAAATTGTTATTTTAATTAAAAATTATATTTTTATTTTGTTAAAAAATAATTAATGAAAAAAATCAAATAAAATTTTGATAAAGATAAAATTTGATTTTTGATAAAGATAAATTTTGATTTTTAATAAAGATAGAATTTGATTTTTGATAGAGATAAAATTTGATATTTTATTAAAAATATTATTTAATTTTTTATAAAGATAAAATTTGATTTTCGATAAAGATGTAATTGATTTTTTGATAATGATAAAATTTGAGTTTTGGTAAACATAAAATTTATATTTCATTTCACACAAAATATTTCGTGTACTATAACTAAACTATTTAGTGAATATATGATTGTAATTTATTTTTCTCTTTATATTCAACGTGTATTTTGCATCATTTTAATAATTAACAATTTTTAAGTAATAAACATAACATTTAAAAATAATTCATAAATAAATTAAATTTTATTTAAAATTTTTAAACCATTTAATTAATATTTATTTACAAAAATACTTCAACAATTTTATTTTATTTTTGCTATTAATTATTTAGATATATTTTTAACAAATGAAAAATACAAATTTTAATTCTATTAACAATTTTATAATTTATTATAATTTTTTTTCTAATATCAATTTTTAATACAAAAATATAACCAGTAAATTATTATAATAAAATACAATCACAAAATCATAAAAAAGTAATAAAAAATAATAAAAAATAATCATAATTAATATACTACGGTATATTAATTAAAGAATAAAAAAATAAAAGAGTGTTGTTTCAAAAATAAAAAAATAAAAAGTGTTATTAGGGAAAATAAAAAATAAAAAAGTGCTAATCAAGTTAAAAAGTCAATATTAATAGATTTTCTATAATTTTATTTTGTTATGCATGTAAATTTTACTGTTATACAAATTAAAACTTGGATTAGATCAATAATAAGATACACAAGACAAATTTTACCTATTTAGATTGGTATACGAATCTTATATTGTGTATAAAGTTCATATGTAGCTAAATGTACAATAGAAGTGAGAGGAACTATCAAAACTAAGTATTCAGACTATCTTTGATTTTGAAGGTAGAATAAGACTACTATAAGAAAAACGTGCTTTACCGACAAAAAATTATCGATTAAATTTTATCCGTCAGTAGGATTTTACTGACGAAAAAATTTACACATAATTTATTGACAGATTTATCAATGAATTTAATTTGTCATTAATTATCAAAAAAATGTACCACCAAATTATCCGTTAATAAATTACTGTCAATTTATTAATAATAATAATAATATTAATATTAATAATAATAATATTAATAATATAATAATAATATTAATAATATTTATGTACTGATAATATTAGTAATATTAATATTAATATTAATAATAATGCTAATTATAGTATTTATAATAATAATATTTATAATATTTTTTACAACAATAATATTTATAATAATATTAATAATAATAATATTCACATTTACAACGAAAATAATAATATTATTATTATATAATAAAATAAAATAATATTAATAATATTTAACATTATAATAATATTATTATTAATATTTATAATAATAACATTTATAATAATAACAATATTTTCTAATAATAATAATAATAATTTTTAAAATGAAAATAGCATTCGTTGTTATAATATTTATTAACAGATTTTGAATATTTAGTGACGAATTTGTCTGTAAGTAATTTTAGTTTTTTTTTTAAGGGACAAACATATAGTTATTTTATTAAGGTTTATAACTTTCAGAGGTTATGAAGGTTAGAACTAAGTGCTATGAAGAAAAGATTTACTATGACTGATCTTCAGTTTACTGATTGCAGGAAATATACCATGCAAATGGAAAGGCAGTTGATGATTTGTGTTTTCGTGTGTATATATATGGGAAAAGCTTAGTGCAGGCTGTACGATTATACATGATAACATTATCAGATTATAAAAAGTTTATTTGCAGTACAAGAAGTTGGAATGGACATGCATTCAAGAATATACACATATGCAGATCAATCACAACATAAAGTAAATATTATTTGTATATCAACATCAAAAAGTCAGATGTAGCTAACAAAGTATTTTACACATTTGCAAGGAGGTTCTGAAGAACAAGCTGCAATTGCGATTAAATGTTCGAACAATACGGAGGTGGCTGTGGTAAAACGGAAAGAATGGTTGTGAGAATAGCAAGAGAGAGAGAATAGAACCATGTATTATATTATTTTAGTATAGTTTCCACAAATATAGGTTATTTAGTCCATTACATAAATAAATTTGGTGATAAAAAAATTGTAAAGGATTTCAAATATTTGCGAGATGGATTAAAATAATCAGTGACGGAGCCCGAAAATCTGAAATTATATATATATATATATATATATATATATATATATATATATATATATATATATATATATATATATATTATATAATAAATATGAGAATTTATTGAAATTAAATTTGACAGATTTTTGTCTTTTTTTAGTTATATCCTTATCATTTACCGACACCTCCTATTCATCTTTAAATACATCATCACCTTCAAAATATACTATAATTTTAATATCGAAATATTGTAAGATATATCAATTACACTCTTAAATAGAAGTAAATTAAATAAATTCTATTCTTTTCTAAAAATAATTAGACAAAACATCTAACAAAAAAATATAAAAAAAAATAAAAAAAATTATATTGATTTATCAAAATTCACGAACCACATCTAGTTTGGTTAAAAATGAATACACGAATTATTCCAATCAAGTATATAAATTCACGTGTTTATTGTGACGCATAATTTGTATTATTACTGTTATATGAAATAATGAAAAAAACTAAATCATTATTTTATTAGAATCATAAAATATTGTATTTCTTAGTTAGTTCATGAAAACATAAATTCTTTCCCTTTTTATCTATCTTTAATGTTTTTTTTTTCTCAAGAACAAAGTCTAATAACATTTTATAATTATAATAAACTACTTTTACAATATACTATTTTGCATTTCCTTCTCCATCTTCTAATATAATCAATATGTATAAATTGTGTAAAATAATATAATTAGTAAGAGAATAATTATACAAACAAAAAATGTAAAAAATATGCAAAATTTTGGATATATATATATATATATATATATATATATATATATATATATATATATATATATATAGCGAAATAAAGGTAGAATTAATACTAAAATGTATTGACATTAATTAATAATCATTATAATCACAGCTAGAAACGATTAAACTGTGTAGACAAAATATTGAGGAATAGATGATAATAGTGTTTATTTATTGAAAGAGGTAAATGAGCAAATTAATTTTAACAAATTTTGGTACAGATGCAACGGCGAAAGAAACCTCGACATCTGCCACTTGTAAAACCTTCGGTAAGACACACAGCTTCACAATTCAGGCTTCTAAAACATAAACCCTTAAAGGACTGACTTTCTGACGAACATTCTCTCGCTTCAATTCTCATCAGTGCCACATCTATTCAATCACTCCATTCATTAACTTCACATCATTCAATTCATAAAAATACAACACAACTTTATAAATATATAAATATCTTACCGGAAGTAAAGATTAGGAGCAGAAGCAACGTAAACCCGAGTGTTGTTTTGCTTTCCATATCAGAGTCAATTCTTGAAGCTCTATGAAGCTCTATCTGATTTGAAAAGGAAGATGTTAAGATCTCTCTCTTCTGCCCCTATTTATACTATACCGTCATATATACAACTCAGAATGAGATGTCACATGTATACGCGTTTGCACGAAGAGACATGCAATGCAACTCCATTTGAGAATTACCTCCCTCACATGCTACTGTAAAGCTTGCTTTCTTAATTGTTACATTTAATATACTTTCTTTCTACTGTGTTTTTAAGACAAACTTAGTAAATAACGACAATTGACAGCTAACAAAATTAATTATATAATTAGTTAATATTTATTACTTTATTTCTTTTTATAATCGTAAAACGTTTAGCTTTTAGTAAGTATATTAATTTTAGAAACAGATTCCCTTGTTTAGCCAGCTTTATGAAGAATGGACCTCTTACACGGTTCTCATGCAATATTTAATTGTTACATTAAACATATTACGTGTTACGTGTTGGTTGGGGTAACTTCTTTCATCCCATTTATACGTTCTTTGTTGAGTTAAACACATTACTGTGACTATGCATTCTGTTTTTAAGTTTATAGCCTTCTAGAAAGTAGTTATTATTACTAATTAATACGAGTTTATTTAAATTTAAGAAAGTTGTTTATATAAGAAATTTTATTGATTGTATGTTCAACAACAAATCCTTAGATTATTTTTAGTAATGATACTTATTTGAAGTAATTTAAAAAGTAATTTTTTTAAGAAAATAAATAATAAAAACATATTAGTCAGCTTTATGAAAAATAGACTACTTACACGGTTTTTATGCAATACTTAATTGTTACTTAATTGTTACATTAAACACATTACGTGTTACGTGTTTAGGGTTGCAGTAACCTCCTTTACCCCATCTATATATTTTTTATTGTTGAGTTAAAAAAAAATTAATATATGCATTCTGTTTTTAAATTTAATGTCTTCTAGAAAGTACTTATTATCATTATTTAATACAAGTTTATTCAAATTTAAGAAAGTTGTTTATATAAAAAAAAACTTATTCAATGTTAATTTTAAATAATGATATTTTGATACTATTATATGTAAATACATTTATTTGATATTTTAATGTATCAAAAAATAATATTTTATTATAAACTGTCAGTATGTCAACGTATTGATATATTTTAAAATAAATATATTAATTGTTTTATTTTTATATTAAAATGAAAATTAGAAAATCTTAAGTTTTAATTTATTTTATTAAGTTCTTATTTTAAAATTATTTTATATTTTAGATAAGATTTTAACATTAGAAACTAAATCAAATAATTAAAAAAGAACATTTGACTAAATAAAATAAATATAAAAATAATAATAATTATAATAAAAAATTAATAATAGTAATATATTGATATTATGAATAAAACATATTTATGAATATAAATAGTTACATATGATTTTTTAAAAAGAAAATAATAATATTAATAAAAATAAAAATTAATTAACTAACTTTTATATATTGTTAAAAATAAATTTCTAATTGATAAAAAAAGAAAAAGATAATAATATAATATTATATTTAATATAATATAAACATAATTTTTTTTAAAATAAAATAAAAATAAAAAAAAATAAAAAAAAGGGTATGTTTGGATTAGAGAGTGGATTTGAAATGATTTGAAATAAAAATGTATAGAAAGTTTGATTGTTTGGATTAAGAAAAAGATGATAAGATTTGAATAAAAAATTTGTAAAATTTTGTAAATGATGTGATGTGAGTAATTGATAAAATATTTTTTAATAAATAAATATAAATATTAAAAAATTAAATATATAAAAAATAATTAAAATTCTTTCACCCACACCTGCAAATCTTCGTTGTTTTGAGAAGATTTACTCTTACAAGACAACCTTCTCAAATTCAGGTTTTAAATACTATTTAATTATTTTATTCCTTAAAATTTATAAACAGTAAATCGTCATGAATCCGTTGTTAGAAGCAAAGAATGTCTAAATGAAAAGGAAGAGACGTGAGATAGGAGAGAGAGAAAGAAGAGAGAAAAGAAAGAGTAAGCAAGAGAAAAAAATATAAAACTGAAATAAGATGTTGACAAATTAACGTCGTGTAATAAAATATTATTTTTTTAGCACGTAGAGTATTAAATAAATATATTGAGAAATAAAGTGTCAAAATTATAACATTATTCTATTTTCATACTTTTTATTTAGAGTTCATTACCTCTTCTCTTTGGATTCATTAGTATCACATGTAATTATTAGTGTTTAATATTTTTTTTAATAGTAAAATTTGGTGAACTCTTTACAATTATTAATGGGCTGTGATATATTATATTTTTTTTGTACGTGTCTCCTCCTTTCTCCTTACTTCTTTGTTTTTAAGAAAAAGAATTGGTTTTACAGGTGCCAATCAAACCCCACTTTAATGTAAAAATTAATTAAATTTTTATCATGCATTAAAGATCTCTTATTAATACAAAATTATTATTAATACAATTATTTTAATAGAGTCTCCACTAATATGAGTTCTTTAATATCCGAAATATTTTATTTTACAAATAATAGTTTTCAATTTTAGGAACTCCATGTACCTATGACATGCATATTAAAATAATATTTTTATTTGGAAAGAAATTTTTGTAAGAAATCTCATTAAAATACTTTTAAAAAACTTATATTTAAAAAATTCACATTAAAACAATATATTAATAGATAAGATTTTTTAATAAAAAACTAATTTTAAATGGATTTTTAAATTCTGTATACTAAAATTTTATTTTTGGTGTTTTTGAAATGAAATTTAACAATTTTTTTTAAAAGATATTTTATAATTCATGAAGTAATAAATCCATAAAAAATTAATACGTTGAAAATTTTCTCCCTCTCTTTAACAACTAGCCTATTTATTTTCAACAGTTTAAATAATTTGTTTTCTTTCTTTTCTTTTTATGTGTTAATATATTAGTTGATCTTATTATTTCGTATACTGATTTTATGCTTTTTTTTTTCTCTATCTCTCTTTTTCTTTAGTTTATCTCTCGGTTGTCCCTCTGTTTTTTTTTTCCTATTAAAATAAGAAATTTTAGAAATTAAGTGACCTACCTGGTCAGGATATTACATAAACCAAATTCCTTTTAGAAAAATTAAGAAAATTTTATAAAAGTTTATTTGGTTTTAAAAATTAAGTTTATATGTGTGACTGTATATATTACATAAAACTGCACTGGATAGTTGTCTGTGTAGATAGAGTTTACAATTTTCTTTATGAATGTAAATATTTTGTTACTATTATTAGAGAGACTTTGAGATGTTAAATCATATTAGTATAATTTTTTTTTTTATGTGGATGCTTATGTTGAAAGAAATTATTTTTTATTGCTATATCCCAAAATTTGAATATTGTATGAATTAATTTTAATTACTCAATATTAAAAAATCACTTATTTCCTACAAATTTTTATGTCAGAATAAGTATTCGTAGAAAATACCCGGGGACTCATGAAGTACCTTTAAACTTTTATGTGCGGAAATTATACGCAAGAAATATTTGTGGATTTTATTGTTTTTAAAATAACGAAATCACACACACACACACATATATATATATATATATATATATATATATATATATATATTAACAAAAAATAT
>Ga0209489_105811_pt1 | contig 20789 bp, 13 predicted proteins | sample SiratrowhiteBW_FD_187527 | JGI IMG/M metagenome (GOLD analysis project Ga0209489, IMG submission 187527) | Root nodule microbial communities of legume samples collected from California, USA - Siratro white BW (SPAdes) (version 2) | ecosystem: Host-associated > Plants > Roots > Nodule | place...
CACTTTTTTTTTTTTTTTTTTTTATACACCACTAAGAGTCCACCCACATTACAACTACTTTTAGCAATAAAATATTATATTTAATAAAATAATATTTCTTTTAATTATCAAGTGAATGTAATTTATTATTTATGGTGTCAACGTATAATTGGTCGTTCTTTTTTTTTTCCGTTGACATTCTTTCCCTTTTTCATTTTACATGTTGGAAATTAGTTCCTAAAATATATTCTATATCCACCTTCATTATGCCTTAACCTTATGAAACTAATTTTACATCCGCTATCTTCGTTATTCTTGAATCCTAATTTTGCAATTCTACTTTTGTTATTCTCTAAATCCCAATTTTGCGACTGTACCTTTGTTATTCTCTAAATCCCAATTTTATATAGCCCATTTCTTATTCCTTAACGCCTTCACATGTATTTTTTCTTCTTTTGTAAAAAAACAATAGACTTTCATCATAATTTCATTCTCAGTCCAGTTTTGACAACGAAGGCCCTAACGATGCGGTGCTAGCAGGGTTTCAAAAACATTATTCGGACTAAAACAACCCAACCACAGGAAGAACACAAATGAATTGATATCGCCCTTCCAGTACACAAAAAGGGGCAAGAAAGATGACAAAAGCAAGGGTCCTTAAATGGGTGAACATTGTGCAACTGAAGCAAATGACAACTTGAAAAAAAAAAAATGGTAGAGACAGAGAAAATGCAAACATAATGTAAATTTATCATCCTTTTGCAACATAGAAGTCTTGCCCTATTTTTTCCTATATAGTTAGGCCTGAGAGAATGTTAACTCTTACTATTACACTACAAAGGCGAGTATAGGAAACATTATTCCTTATGTTTTCTTCTCTTGGGTTTTCCTTCATGAGAATTGTCTGGGGACATAGAGGAAATGCCAGTGCTGTGACCATGTGAGCCCTCAGACAAGTTGAATTTAGATTTAGATTTAGATTTAGACTCGTGTCTTTTTTTCGAAATACTTGATGGCTCAGTAACTTCAGACAAAGAGCTTTTCTGTCTGCTACCTTTTGATGAAGCTGCACGTCCACCACTTTGCATAGGAAAGTATCGAGATGAAGTTGTCCCTGTGATTCCAGATGAATTTCGATGTGCATGTCTTACGTTGGTTGAATTGAGGTTCTCAAGTTCTTTAGGATCAGGGAAATGGACGGTTGAAACTCGCATTGAAGCCTTTGCTGCAGTAAAGCAAAAGAAATATCTTCTCTTAATGCTTGAATTCAAAGGCTACAAAATTAAAAACCTATTAGAATTAAAAGTACCAAACACTCCCAAGAACCAGAGTCTAGTAAGACAAATTAATAAAGAAAGTAGTCAAACATAGCAAGGGAAAATCCAATCCAATATGGGCAGGGAGGGCGGGAACAAAAACGGGAGTGAGATCCACGTGAATTCACACAGTTTCTGAAAAACATAGCTACAAAGAAAACCGCTGGTCAAGTTCAAAATCAAAAGTAAATCATTTGCTACAGCACTTACAATATAATTTCCTGTCAAACATGAATATTGGACTCATATTCACATACTTTTGTTAAGAAAAACAACATCAATTCAACAAAATAATTGAACCTCAGATTACAGGTTTCATGGTTCACACAAGGATAGAGACCAGACTCGAATCATGAAAATTACAAGCAAATGCTGAGCTGGAGAAACAGGCTGGTAGGCCAGTTTGGCTGAAGAGATAAGGGTCGAATCTAGAAGTTTTTCAAAAGCTACTCAGAGTAGCTTGTCAAAAATAATGAGAAATTTCATATTCGGTTTTATTAGTTTAGAAGATCAAGCAAACACACAGAAATTTTTTAGAAGTGATTTTTAAAAGAAAAATAAATGTGAAGCAAATGAACTCTTATCACAACTCATTAACTATTACTATATTAGCAAAAATGATATACAATGAGGTACTAACTCATGGATGTTGCAGCAAGTACATCCAACAACATTGTTAAAGCTATTTACTCAGACAACTCTTGATGCAAAACCAGGTACTACCCCATTTTACATGTTCTTATGACTTGAGATTTTACCTCAAATTATAGTAACTAAAAATAAAGCTCTCTCGGAGAGCTAGAATAGTTTTCAAATAATTCTTACATTGAAATGACCAAAGGACAAAGATTAGCCATAGCCCCATCTTACATGTTCTTATAACTTGAGATTCTACCTCAAATAATAGTAACAATAAAGCTCTTGCTCTCTCAGCTAGAATAATTCTCAGAATTCTTGTTGATATCCTTCATATTACAGTAACAGAGGACATTAAACAAAACAAAATCTATGGATGCTTACCAATTTTTGGTTCTGTTGAGGAAACAAAAACTGTTTCGTCTGGCTCGTGAGCAGAAAAGCTTACAAAATCATATACCTTGCCTGCCAATTCAGAAAAGCAACATAATACGAAAATTAAGGCACATGCCCCCACACACAAAAAGAATCACCATTTTAGAGATCAATTTTGCAGAAATTGAAGTTGAGAACATAGATTGATGATGTCACAGATATTAATTTTATTTACCTGATGAACCCTCAAAGCTGGCTAGTTTACCATCATTATTAAGTGTGAGAGACAATTTCTGTCCATGTATGTCAGATAAAAAATCCTGGCCAAAATCATACAACACATCAAGCAACACAACAATGGCAGTAATGAACCTAACATCAAGCAAGGCGCTTCCATCATCTAACTCCTAGATGGAAGGAAACACCGCCAATACAGACACAACTGATTAGAATAGAACGCAACCTTAAAAATTTATAAATATTGACCAGTTTTCTATGATAAAGTAAGGGGGTAAATGTCAGCAAATGAATAGAGGTAATACACAGAAATGTATTTTTCCACACTCCTTAATAAGATCTAGCACAACAAAAATTAATATGAAACACGTACGGCAATTTTTAATCTCCAAACACAATCTAACACAAGAAAAATTACGCTTAGTAGAGAGGCTTGATAAAAAAAAGAAGCCTAATTGTTTGAAAACTGAAGTCAATGTAATAATTTTTATTTTTAACTTTGCTTGATACTACACTTGATTTTTCGCTTATGTAACGACAATATATCAATCCTTAGTGACTTTTCTTTTTCATTTTGTTGGCAACAGCAATTCAGATTCAGTTCAAAAGAAATAAACAAACCCCAGGCATAAAGGACAAACTCACATTGGAAGAAGGCAACTTAAGAAACAAAAGTTCAGTTGAGTCAGTCAAGTTAATGAGAGCTTCGTTGCTGTCTTCCTCGTATTCTGCAGAAGGCCTGTAACTTTCTGCGCCCTCCAAATCCGCCATTGAAATTTGCAGAGCCTAAAATAAACCCCACCCATATTTAAAGGAAACAAAGAAGAAATGAAGATACAAAATCAAATACCGGAAAACAGTAAACAATTCTTCAGTTCACAGGCCGATAAACATAGTCCGATACCAAACTGGGTTGGATTATGAACACAAGTCGAGTCCATCAATGGTGAAAATTCAGTTCCACTACTTCCCCAACACATCCACCCTAAAATGCTTAGCCTAGTCAATTCAGACCATCCCCGAAAACAATAAAGTGGAATGGCTAGTAGTCAGAAAACTTATTTACGGATTAAGATGCATAAATGGTCAAAAATTTGAAAAACAGAGATTGGCCAATGCTGGAAAACTGAATAACAGTAGAAGGGTGGTAAAAGAGAGTTTTTCTCAAACCCTTAAAATGTTTTATTTGATATTAAAAGGAACACGGTAAGAAGTTCATATCACCAAAACTAACACCATGTTTATCAGCATCGCCTAACATTCAAATATAGCTGTCAAGGGCAACTACACTTTATCAATATTCACCAGATCACACAATTGGGAATTCAGTGTTATATACTCATTCTCCAATTTAAACTTTGTTTGATAAATAATTGATTTTAAGAAATAACCGTTATTTATCTCAAAAACTCTATCAGCAAAACAAACCATTATATCACGAAACTAGGCTGAATCAAAGGCAAAAACATGTTCACAAGACAAAAAAAAAAAAAAAAAAAAAAAAAAAAAAAAAAAAAAAAAAAAAAAAAAAAAAAAAAAAAAAAACTCTGAACCCTAGAGAGAAAGCATCTTGTTCTCTTCATATTGAACTCAAAATATGTAGCGAAAGGCAAAGGGAGAAAAACGAGTTGCGTAGACGGATTATGAAGAGTACAGAGTAGAGTGAGTGAGTTACCGGAAACGGCGCAGTTGCAGGGTTCGTTGTCAAAAGAAGATTGAAGAGGCACCAAACAGTGAAAGAGGCTGCTTCAACATATATTCACCAATTTAAAATACATCAAAAAATAATTAGAGGTGTTTCCCTGCATTTTTTTATATAAAAAAGCAGTCTACCAAATATGTTATTAAATCTGAATAAATAAAATTTAATTCAGTTTAATATATTTTTAATATACGTATAAATGAAAAAAAAATTGTGTTAAAACAGGTTTAGGGCTGGCCCATGTACAATTTTAGGGTTCAATTTGTTGCACTCGGTATTTTTCTGGACTATCCTTTTATTTTAAAATGAGTTTTTAAATATAATTTGTTACTATATAACATTTAAATATAAAAAAATATTTTAAATCTTTATAATTTTTTTTCTAAAAGATCAATTAAAAAATAAAAATATTATATATAGCAAAATTTCTTATTTTCCGTTGATAACTTATATCAAATATTTCAATTGAAATATTTTTTATATTAATTATGTTTCATGTGTTAGTAAATAATATAATAATATCTCATTTAAATTAATTTATTACTTGATTGTATTAAGTTTTCTAATTTAATAACTAAATATTAGTTTCTTTACAAAGATTATAAAATATATTAATTAAGATTGAACATCTAATAATACTGTGTAATGTCATTTTACTTTCAAAAGTTATCAGAAGAATAGTATAATATTTTCTTTCATCTTTTTACAAATTTGAATTAATGCAGGTTGAAATGTCAAAATTAATTATATCTAATATTCATTCCAGCGAGTGTTCTAGAATATTAGATGTGAAATTATTGTCAATGATAATCACACTTCATTGGTACTAGTGGACAACAAAAATAACATCCAAATTTGCATATATGAATATTGAATTTCACTACTTTTCAATTAAATTCAGTTGGGTAATATTGTTTTTAATTAAGAAAAAACAACATCATCTGAAAATAACAAAGATCAAGATTTGATAGAGAAAAAAGATCAACTTTCATTTAGTTATGGTTTAATGTTTTCAAGGATATAGAGGTAAATAAAAACTCTTCCTTTCAATCAATAATTGAATAAAATTACAATGGGTATCATAGGTAATTTATAAGGAGAAAAGCAACGAAATTGAAATTGAAATGCTAATGATAAGAATTGAATAAAATAATTTAACCACACCACACTGGAAAATACACAAGTAAAAAAATTTAATCTATAAGAGATTTAACACTTAATATGATGATTGCATAATCATAATATCATTAAATGTTACATAAGAAAATAATAGTAAAATATAAACTTAAGTGAGGTTGTTAGTCAAAATAATCATTTAACTAAATATGTTACTTGTGTCCGAAATTTATCGTTATTAATGTAATTTTTTAAAACTATTAATATAATATTTTTATTTATGTTTAAAATTTTTAATTTTCGATAAATTGCTTCTGTCAATATTATTTTTTTATTATTACAGTATCCTAGTCAAGCTAGCAATTTCCATGAATTTCGAGATCTAATATAATAAATATAACAATAGTTGGATAATTATTATTAATTTATTCTATTACTTTATTAATTATTTTAAGATTTTAAACAGCCAAAATTATTAATATTCATAATAGTAATATTTATCATTAAATTTATTCTTCTATTAATTAATTTTAGAATATTAAATTACTTATTTTTTAAAAATTTGTGATTACCCATAAAGGTAATTCGAAAAAAGTTCTACAATCCAGATGAGTAAAGAATTAAATTGCACTAGGTCTACTTAAAAAAGCTAAAACATAATCAACACTAAGATATCTTTATTAGATCGAAAGATGAATTTTTCCAAAGACAACTCGTCAATTTCGTTTAAAAAGAAATTACAGCATGGAATTTAGTAGCACAAGTAATTAGATCATATATGTAGATATTAAGAGATAAGAGAAGCTAAAAACACAACGAATTACTGAAAGTACTAAATTCATACGGGATAGCAAATTGTGCAGATTCAAGGGCGGCTATGGACCCGAGATAGCACAATTTCGGGTAGTTCAGGAACATTAAAAAAAGAGAAGAGAAAAAACGAGATACACTTTTACATACTTCACCAAATCAACAAGGAACCTTCGGAACATTATCAGACTTAAAACCCTCCACGAAGACGCAATACCAGGTGAAGGGTAGACTCTTTCTGAATGTTGTAATCAGCAAGAGTCCTGCCATCCTCCAATTGCTTCCCAGCAAAGATCAACCTCTGCTGATCTGGTGGGATTCCTTCCTTGTCCTGGATTTTTGCCTTCACGTTATCAATTGTATCTGAACTTTCAACCTCCAAAGTGATAGTCTTCCCAGTTAAAGTCTTCACAAATATCTGCATACCACCCCTCAGTCGAAGAACAAGATGAAGGGTGGACTCCTTCTGAATGTTGTAATCTGCCAGAGTACGTCCATCCTCAAGCTGCTTTCCAGCAAAAATCAGCCTCTGCTGGTCTGGAGGAATGCCCTCCTTGTCCTGTATCTTTGCCTTCACATTGTCAATCGTGTCTGAACTCTCGACCTCCAAAGTAATTGTTTTTCCAGTAAGGGTCTTCACAAAAATCTGCATACCACCACGGAGTCGCAAGACAAGGTGGAGAGTTGACTCTTTCTGAATGTTATAATCTGCCAAGGTTCGGCCATCTTCTAGTTGCTTTCCGGCAAATATGAGCCTCTGCTGGTCTGGTGGGATACCCTCTTTGTCTTGAATTTTTGCCTTAACATTGTCTATGGTGTCAGAGCTTTCCACCTCAAGGGTGATGGTCTTCCCGGTGAGAGTTTTGACAAAGATTTGCATACCACCACGAAGACGAAGCACCAAGTGTAGGGTAGACTCCTTTTGGATGTTGTAATCAGCCAAGGTTCGGCCATCTTCAAGTTGCTTTCCAGCAAAGATGAGCCTCTGTTGGTCTGGTGGAATACCCTCTTTGTCTTGAATCTTCGCCTTGACATTGTCAATGGTGTCAGAGCTCTCTACTTCAAGAGTGATTGTCTTCCCCGTCAATGTCTTCACAAAGATTTGCATACCACCACGAAGACGAAGCACCAAGTGTAGGGTAGACTCCTTTTGGATGTTGTAATCAGCCAAGGTTCGGCCATCTTCAAGTTGCTTTCCAGCAAAGATGAGCCTCTGTTGATCTGGTGGAATACCCTCTTTGTCTTGAATCTTGGCCTTGACGTTGTCAATGGTGTCGGAGCTTTCTACCTCAAGGGTGATTGTCTTTCCAGTTAGGGTCTTCACAAAGATTTGCATCCCACCACGGAGACGAAGCACCAAGTGCAGGGTAGACTCTTTCTGAATGTTGTAATCGGCGAGGGTTCGGCCATCCTCAAGCTGTTTTCCAGCAAATATGAGCCTTTGCTGGTCCGGTGGGATACCCTCTTTGTCCTGAATCTTAGCCTTGACATTGTCAATGGTGTCGGAGCTCTCTACTTCAAGAGTGATTGTCTTCCCCGTCAATGTCTTCACAAAGATTTGCATTCCTCCACGGAGACGGAGCACCAGGTGGAGAGTGGACTCCTTTTGGATGTTGTAATCAGCAAGGGTACGACCATCCTCAAGCTGCTTACCAGCAAAAATGAGACGTTGCTGGTCTGGTGGGATTCCTTCCTTGTCTTGAATCTTGGCCTTTACATTATCAATGGTATCTGAGCTCTCTACTTCGAGAGTGATGGTCTTACCAGTGAGAGTCTTAACGAAGATTTGCATCTGCATCATATAATACAATCAAAACGATAAAACATTCAGTCACCAATTTCTTAATCACAACCATTACAACGAGTATAAACAGAGATTAAAAAGACAACACAAACCAAATGACTGAACGTGAAATTAGACAATCAATTCTATTTACATGTAAAAAACTGAAAGAAGTAGATCGCTAAACCCTCTCAAACTATCAATATACCCTAGCTTCGAAAACCCCATGTAGCGCGATCTACAGCATAGACAGAATCAAAACCCGCACAGAAAAGTTAAATAAATGAAAATACGGAGCCTACATAACTGTAATTCGATCAATAAATTAGTCAAATTGATATCGGAAATGGACGAAAAAATACCTCCGAACAAACCAAACTTACAAGAGATTTTTCAGGATTACACAATCCAGACAACTTGTAGCAGATCCGACAAATTAAATATATAATTTCATAAAAACATCTCAAGATCGCTTCAACGAACAAATAATTTGAAACAAATCGAAGTAATAATAAAGAAAAGTTTCAAGAACAAAAAACCAGATCAAAATCTAAGGGCAATCGTTTATAAGAAATAATAAAACCTTACAATCGGAATTTTAATCGAAAAGAGAAGAGGTGCAAAAGGTACCTTGAAATGGTGCGCTAGGGTTTTCTTCTTCTGCTACGATACGAATGAGTATTTGGGAATAGGTGCGATAGAAGCGTGGCTTTTATAGGCAAAACGTTACGTTGTTTCGTCACCGCACGGCACCTCGTTCAATAACATTGTGACACGTGGACGAATTGCGACCGCGAGGCGAAGCAAACGGTGTTGACACGGCAACGTTTGGCATGAGTCCTCTTTAGGCAACTAATGAGATTTCCAACAACTCTCAAAATCTGTTGGCTATAACCGCCTTCCTCCAAAAAAAGTATATAGATAAAATGAATTTAAGATCTAAGGATTTTCTTTTAAAAAATTTCATTTTCCTCCATTACTATCATCTTATATCAGCCTTAAATTAACAAAATATTCCTATTTATCTAAATTAATATTTTACATATCATTAGATGTGATGAACTTTTTTTTCCAAAGAAATAGAGGCGATAAATTAAACAATATAAATATTGACTAAATATTGTCTCTTTCTTGAGGGTATCGTTGATATTGGCATTTTCATTGTTTTGCAATTGCATGTGTAGAGATGGATACCTTGCGTGAGCTCATCTTTGGGAAAAGTATGTTGCAAGGAATTACTTAACATTTGTACCCTTTTCTATCACTAATTGTTTTCTTCGTTTCCCATAGTTTTAACTCTTAAAATTCTCAATCCCACTTCCATTCACGCCTCTTCCAAACTCACATCAATTTGTCAACTCTCAACAGTTATACTTTTTAACATTATTCAAAGTGGGAGGAAGACTAAATTTAGAGGTCAAATAAGCAAGACTATAGATTTTGTTTGGAATTGATGCTGAGTTGAATTAGAAAGGAGAGATCCACTTTTTTGGTTTGCATCCCTCTCTTCACACACTTTTATTTTTCTCTCATTTTAAGAGAAGGGGTTGCAAGGTGGTAGAGGACTTTGATATCAAGTAAAGGAAACAATATCCATTCTTAAAAAAAAAAAAAAAAAAAAAAAAAAAAAAAAAAAAAAAAAAAAAAAAAAAAAAAAAAAAAAAAAAAAAAAAAAAAAAAAAAAAAAAAAACAACCTTGATATACGTGGATACATAACATAAATAGCACTAAAATAGTATACGTGATCTGCACAATTTAAACGCAAATGGACTCCAAAACTAAGATAAATGAAAACGAAATAATTGAACTCTAGTTGGTGAGTGAATTGTTCATATTTTTGCAAAACTTTAATGTCTTAAAAATAAAATCTGATATTAATGTGTTTAGTTTTTACATGTATCTTGGAGAGCTTTATTATTAAATAGTTATCAAGAAAATAATAGTAACTCTTTGTTGTTTAAATTACAGTTCCTCCAAAATTCTTTTCGGTCAAATAGTTTGTCAAGCTGCAATAAATCCAATTTTTGTACTTGATAGAGCTGCTTTTTTCATGATGAAAATTGCACGTGTCAAACATAAAGACATATTGAAATATTCCTTGTTTTATCATATTCTATCGTATTGTTTTTATAGCATCAATTTCATCATCATAGTTTTTACCTATTTTTGCTCTTTGACAATACTCTCAAAGGTTGTACGGTCACAATCTACAAATAATGCAAATGAATAATAACATGATCATCAATTTGGTTTATCATAGTTACCTCATAATCTAATATCCAAACTAACCTTCTTTGAGCATGTCTAGATTCAACTATTGTATATTAACAATTTCCGTAACTATTGGAACTTCATTTGGTGGTGTAGAACCTACTGGAACAACGGTTAAGGGTTGTTGCCTTCCATCTTCAACCTCAGTATAAACAATTATTGAAATAGATTGCTTCTCATTCCAATCCCATGTGTTTTCCTCATCAAAAATCACATCCTTGTTGATCATAATCCACTTTTTGTCAATGAATTAAATAATTTATCCACTTTTTGTGTAGAAATACATAATGCTGATATCAAGCAAATTCACCAGCATGCTACCATAAACTAGAATTCATAGCATAAAATAAAACGCTTTGATTTCCCATTCCAAATACTATTATTGAAAGCATTTCCATCGAAACAAAGTCAAAAAACCATAATCCACTAACAATCAAGTGACATTGTCATACCCTGACCACTTAGGACGAGTTGACACTCTCCCTATATCTCTTTTTTTTTTTCTCTTCAAATAAATGGTATAAGATATTTACAACAAAACAATAACATCATTAACTAATTTCTGCTAGAGAAGAGATTCTTCCGACAATATGGTCAACAACGAATACTTTGCCTTGATTGAGATTCTACCACCCTCTACACACAGCTTTGCACCAGTGACCACCCAATACCCTGGTTGATCCTCAGGACCCCTAACCATTTCCTTTGTGTCCACTAAACTCAGCATTTTTGGAGCCCTTGCTGGCACAGGTGGTCCACCATGATAAATTGCTGAGTTTATATCAACTTTAGTAGGCTTCTCTGCTGCCTGCAATTCTTTGCTAAGCCTTGTACTCATCAATGCTGAGAAGAATCCTGACTTTCTAGACGATGTTGAAGGTCCATCCCATTCTGATCTGCGAATTGTGGCAGATGCTACTGTGGAGAATCCAAGTCTCAAGAAAAGAACTTTCTTCATTCCCACAAGCTTAACTTCAAACCAGGCTTTTGTCACAATGGCTGTGGACTCGTCCATCCGGGAGCTACTGTACTGCACAGGTGCTGTGTACACATGGGAAAACATGCTCCATTTCACAGCCTCATAGTAGCCTCGTTCATCTGGTTCATCAACAGGATCATAACCATGATCGTCTGAAATTTCAAGGGCTCCGGGAACCTCTGAAAGATGCTGCAGATGGATTGCCAGGTGGTCACTTTTTTTGCCTTCCAAGTATAAACGAATACCTGTCACAGGCCGGTTTCCAGAGTCAACCTGCTTAACGAAAATACACTAGTTAGTTTTTTTCACTAATTTACAACTTATTTAGAAACGTAAGCACAGATCTTTAGATTAATTTATAGAAACAACTTACAACTTATACGAAAATAATTTAATTTAATCATGTTTTTCCTTTGATTACACAAAAAACTTATAAATACTTATATCAAGATACCCAAACACAATGGTTGGTTACATAGAAGTACTGTTACTGAGTTTTTGGAAGAAAGAAGTTCATAAATGTAGGTAACTAATCACATTATGTGTTCTTCCAGCCCCATCTAAATAAAGTTTCCAATTTTAAATGGTTGCAAAAAATTAGAGCACGGGTAATGTCTGAGTAGATTTTATGGCTTTAAAGACAGTTGTAAGAACCAAATCAACTACCTTCGTGATGTTAACATAAAGCTTTGGTCCCATGAGAGTGAACTGAAGTGATGGAGACGTGCTCTTTTTATACTTATGACCGAATCCAAGAGGCAGATCACCATACATTGGGGCCCATTGCCGAGGCAACTGAAATTCTAGAAATTGATGAAGGTCTTCTATTTCAGGTTTATCTGTTTGAAACAGGAAACTGTTAAAACAGTATACCAGATGAGGCATGTAATAAAAAAACATAAATAATAGGTATTGATTTAATACTAGGTACTTGCGGTTTCTGGAACATACACACAAGCATTGGTTAGTATTTAATGAAAATGTGAGAAGTGAGAGGAGTTGATTTTGAAATGGTCAAGAATAGTTCTTCTCATGAGAGCAAGCTCTCATTTGATACAGTGCATGTATACGTGTGCATATATTATGTATCTCAAAACTAATCCTAGGATAAACATGATACACAAGTAAGCTTGATCTGAATTTATGTCTATTTATGTTATGAATCCTACAGCAAAGAAACCAAAGTTGAAGGTGTCACTCACATCTAAGATACAAATTCACTGCGTGGCTTAAAAATCCATTGCCTGGAACAGAATTCAGAAGGGAAGTGATAGGCACGAAAGACATTGATATGACATTAGGACACTGTGATATGGTTGAAAGCCACTTGTTGTAAGATTGACCATTATCAATACCCCCTCTTCGAACAGAAATGCTCACAATTTCCTGCAAAGCAATTTATATGATAAGTCCAACTTTGTCAGATGCAGGATGGCTAGATGGTGTTACAACTGAAATGATGAAAATATCAACGTTCTTGTAACACAACAATATACTGACATCATTCTTGGAGTGAGTTTTCACGACTGGCCTGCCAGTGCCAGCAATAGTGTTAGGTTTGTTCCTGTGCCCATGATTACCCTGTAGACATGATTACAGATATATTAGACAACTTCTAGATTTCCATTTCCATTCACATTTTCCAAAGCCGTTTTCAACCAAATTAAAAACTCTCTAAAATCATATTCTGCACTTCACTGTGTTTTTCACTTTTAAATGCAAGTGATGGAATGGAAGGCAAGCTGTCCTTTATAAGAAAATACACTGCTTCATGTTTACCTTCAATTTTCTTGATTTGTCAGCAGGATTAACATTAGAACTTTGATTTGGAACCTCGGAAAACCTCTCATCAGCTAATTGCTTTAGCAACTTCTGCACTTCAGTTGGCGTTAAATCTGAATTTTTTGTCTGCTTGATATGTACCACATCCTTGCCTCCCATCTGCACCCCAACTATTACATGGGTACCATATTTTTCAATGAACCTGAAGAAACACATTTCATTTGGAGCACTATTTAGGTCCAGCTAACAGGCAAAAATACAATAAAAGCTTTAAGAGTATATTAAACAAATTTACAAGCAGACAAGTAAAATACGTCATGATCTAACACACAAGAGTCTTCTTCCTTGGTCCATATCATTATGAGCAGGTGGTAGTAGGCAATCAAAGTGATACTATTCATAGTTAAGAAAACAAATTATATGTTCATGCCCGTCAAAAAAATCAAAGCCCTTTAATATTTTGATACTGTTAACGAGAAGAAAATGAAGAACAACAATAACCATAACACTTACTCGGCAAGTGCTGCGGGGTTCCATGAACAAGGCACTTCTTTTTTCACATTTTCAGAAAGGGATATGTTGGATCTATCTAATTCGACATTATATAATGTGATGAACCATCCATCATAGGCAAGGCTTTTAGTAGAAGCTGCGTCTGTAGCCCAGCATTTTTTCATGTTGAACATGACATTGAATTGGCCAGTTGGAATCTTTCCGGACAAAGATAACTGTGTGTTGAAATGCTCAGACATCTGCAACGAACAAAATTCATGGAACTTCAGACTTTCTCATTTTACAATATCTAATCATAGAATGAACCCAAGATTCACTCCTTTATTTTAATTTTATATTAAAAAACCATCTATGACAAATGGCAAGGAAACAAGAAAAGTAAACAACAGGGAAGTAGGGGGAAAACTCCATAAAACACTAACATGTTTGGTTGTGACTAACCACAGTCAACTTTACTCTTAGAAGTACAGCCGAGTAGAAGTGAAAAAAGTAGCTTTTCCGTTAGTTAAAGAAGTCCATACAAACTTGCTTTTGAGTTAAAAGTTTCTGAATATTAATCAGCTCCCTTTCAACTCTAATTTTAACCAAAATCATATTTTTAAATCGGAAGACCGATCAAAATCATTTTTGTAAATAGTCCAAACACGACACAAACAAATATATAGTTCTCAAAAGTCAAAACAATACCGATGAATCAAGCACTCGGTTAAGAAAGGAAATTTCAGTAACCCAATTTCAAATACGCACATCCATCCACCCCGTATGAAGCAAGAATCCCAAACAAATATCAGTAGCAGCTACTAATTAAAATCAAGATTTCATGGTCATTATGACAGGCAAATGCGGAGTATACAATCACAATTGCGATATCAGACATCCCAAAACCTTGATATTGCAGTCAAAATAGTGGTTGTGGACTGTGTCTTTTAAAACCTTGATCAAAATCCAATTCTGGCAACAACATAATTAAAACATTCAAAATTTAAAAAAAAAAAAAAAAACATAGAAGAGAGCGTCATCGTGAAAAACAAAAACTCAACCAGAGAGAAAGAACAACGACCCAATTGCAATTGGTCAAACATTAAATACAGTATCATAGTTACTCTTTTGACACCGTTGAGTATGCTGATGGATGTTGTCGGTCATGTGATGATGTTGTTACCTGATTGAAAGGGAGCACATCAGAGTGAAACCTGGTGCGTTCACCCTTGTCACACTTGATGCAGTTGGGAACATCGTCCACAACCACCCCACCGGGAAAAACAAGGTCTCTTGTGTGTGTGCGATCGATCTTGATCAATCTAGACTTACAAACTGAGAACCTTATATCTCTGCAAAGATCATAACCATGACCAATCACCTTCACAGCTCTCTCTGCGGCCATCTGGGGATCCAAGCCCGCAATGCTCACGTTGATCATGCCCATCATTCCTCAGAAGGTGTAGAGTGATGATCCAACTGTGGCTGTTTCTCTTGCCTCACTCTTTGTTCATGGATCACAATAATAAGAGTTAAGGAGAGGAAGAACGAGTCTTCTTTAAGTGATTGTTGACTTGACTACGCTGTTCTTTTTCCTGCAATACGCAACGTTTCAAACGGTGTTGTTCTACGCGGGGCATTTTTTTTTTTTTCTTTGGGTGGTTCTGGGAGCGTAAAAGGGACAGGTTGGTTCGTGTTCAAAGATTGGACCATCGAGGAAGGTGACAAGCGAGTGGGAACGAGGAATGGGAGAGAGCATAAAATGGCGGCTTTGTGTCTCTCCGTCCTCCACGTGGCACCCTTTTCATGGTAAATAACGATGCAAACCATGTTGGTTTTTGTTAAGTGGAACTGGTCATGGCTTATGGGTTTGTTGACTTGACTTGACAACTAAACATGTTTTAACAAATGAAAAGAATTTACTACACTCTTTTTGGCAGTTCCTAGAAATTCGATGATTTTGTCGTAATGTGAGATATAGGGTGTGTTCGTTTTGCACTTATTCACTAAATTGTATTTTTTGCATGTTTGTTTACCAGTTTTAAAAATAAGTAGAAGTCGTAAATAAGCTAAAATTACTTACTTTTAATAGGTAATTCTAAGCTGTTTATCGATGCGAAAGTGATAATTGAAGAAAATGCAGAGATGGCTTCGACTAAGAAAAAAACTTGTTTAGTTTTGGAACCAAATACAAAATAGTTTCTGCTTTATAAATCATTTATAAATAAGTCACCTTTTATAAAACACTTGTTTTCAACCTAATAACAAATTCACACTAAATTAATTTTAAATTGTTATATATGCTATTACTTAAAAAGTAAGTCGATCAATTTTGTTGTTGTATTTTATAGTTTTTACGATGAAATTCTATTTATTGTTTAAATTGTTCATATGTAATCTTCTTAATATTCTAACGATTAAATTGTTGATTTTAAATTCCATCTAATATTCAGAAATATTCAGAGTGACTTAAAACTGTGGCTTGTGTAAATTAATTGTCAATGGAAAAGATGTATATGTAACATTCTAATTTCAAATTTGTAATAATAATAATTATTATTCTATCATATTCTTATTCTAGGCAAGTATATTTTTTCGATGAGTTTTGTTTCTCTCCACATGTTGTATATGTTAATGACAATTTTGTATTTTGTAGGGTCAACAATACTTTTTTTCTAGTCTTATGAAGTTTTTTACATTATTACGGTTTAGTTTCGAGTTAATAGATAAATATTTCAAAAAGTCATTTTTTCACTGTCGATGCTTTTTCTAATTTTCTTTCTTCCTGAGATTAAAGATGTGCTTGGTTGCAGTAGGGAAATATTTCCTTTAATTATCTTGGAGTTCTTATTTTTGTAGGTTTTCCTAAAACCAAGTTTCTTCAACCTCTTGCGAATAAAGTCAGATCTAAATTTGCCTCTTAGAAAGAGAAATCTCTTAGCATGATGGAAAGAGTATAGCTTGTTAACTCTATGATTTATGGTTCTTGGTCTTACAACTTTTAGGTTTATAGGTGACCCTCCAACCTTCTTAAGAATGGTTAAAAATTTTATTTGGACAGGTGATATAAATAAACAAGATTTTGTGACTATTAATTGGAGTATAATTTGTAATACTAAGTCTGAAGGTGGGCTTCAAGTTGTTAATTTTCAACTTAAAATTAAAGCTTATCATCTAAGGCTTGCTTGGGACTTTGCTTACAATTATCACTCTTTGATTTCTTTAATGAAGGCTCGATTTCTTAAATTTAAATATCAAAGAGTTTGGTCATTCTTTTCTTCCTCCATCTGGCTTGATATTAATGATTGGTATGATGTCATTTTAGAGCATATTTTTTTTATTATTAGGAGAGGTGATAATATTAATTTCTAGAATGATCTCTGGTGCTATGAGAAATGCATCTCTCTGCTTGTAGGTGTTCCTTATGCTAAAATGATTAAATTGAAAGCTATTGTGGCTCAAGGATGGAATGATAGTGGTTCTTGGAATCTTTCTCCTTCCTTTTTAAATATTTAAGGTCTGCATAATTTATGTTTTATATCTCTGACCTCTTGAGAAGATACTCCTAATTGGATGCTAGAAGATCCTGGTTCTCTCAGCGAGAAGGTGACCATAAAATTTTTTAAGGATTCTAATCCTACTTGTCAATGGATAAACTGATTTGGATTAGTTCTATTTTTCCTGCGAAGACTTTAGTGCTTTAGAAGGTTTTACATCAGAGGTTACCTGTAGACAAAGATATTCAAATTAGAGATCTTTCTTTATATTCTATGTATTCTTTGTATAGGAAACAGAAAGAATCTCTTTTTCATCTTTTCTTTGATTGTTCTGTCATCTTTGAGATTTGGAATTATACCAAACAGGTTTGTTAGGTTGGCAACTATTACTTACTCTATTTGGATGATATGAAGGATAAGAAACCATGCTAGGTTTAAAGAAAACATTTCTATATGCTCAACTATCGAAACTGTTAAAGGTTTCATCAGAATGACGAGTAATTCTTCTAGGAAAAACATGCATAGTGACATTGTTGACTTTTCTTATTTGAAGTTTTTTTTATATCACCACTCGTCGTCAGAAAGAGATCTCTCCTATTTAGGTTATTTGGGAATTTCTTCATATCAATTGAGTGAAGGTCAACACCGATGGTACTACTAGAGGGTGCTTGGGTTTTTCGATATATGCAAGTATTTTTCATTATAGGAGGGGTGAATATATAAGTAGTTTCTCCTCTTTTCTTGGGGTATAAAAATCTTTATGTGCTAAGGTTATGGGAGTCATTTTGGCTATTGGGTTTGCTTGAAACAAAGGCTTCAGACATATTTGGCTTGAGTGTGACTCTTTCATGCTTTGTCAAACATTTAGTTCGTTTAATCTCATTCCTTGGTCTTTGAGAGGGAAACTATTGAGTTCAAAGTTTCTCATATATTCTAAGCAATATGTAAAGAAATTGAGTTTAAAGTTTCTCATATATTCCGTGAGGAAAACCATTGTGCTTACAAGTTGGCTTCGTTGGGTCTCAAGAATAAGTTAGATTTTACAAGTTGGCTTCGTTAGGTCTCGAGAATAAGTTAGATTTTAAATAGTATGATGATTTATTTGTTGTTATTAAATTAGACTTTTTTTCAGAATAGGTATCAAAACTCTCTGTTTTGTTTTGTTTAGCTTGGTTTGATAGTGTTATCTTTTCTTGCCATGGATTTAGCCTACTCCCTCGTGGTTTTGTATATTTTTTTTTTCTTTTAAAAATATGTTTCATGTTATATATATGATTATTGTTCTTTGAAGTGTCAATCTAACTCAAATGTCAAAGTTCATAGTAATGCCTAACATGAATTTAAATAAAAATAATAATTATTGCTTTGTCATGATTTTTAAAAAAAATATATTTATACCATAAAGATCAAAATTTTAATATTTATTTAATCATTAATTTAAATAATATTTTTCAAAAAGAAACTGAAAAAAAAAATCATAATTTTATCTCCAAATATTTTAGGATAGAAATAGGCCAAACAAGCCACAAATATGCATTAAGAACTTAAATAAAAGTTAGATAGACATCCAATAAATTAAATAAAAAAATAAAGAGACCATCGTCAAAGATATTTTTTCTTAGGGAATTACCATAAGGAACAATACCTATCTTATATATAGGTCTTATTATAATCATGGCAACTCTCATTCTTGCTGTTTCATTTTCTACAAACTCTCTTTTCGACAATTGTTGCTACAAGGTTCTTCATTCTGATAATGTACATTCCTTTTCATCTATAACCGTTTAAGGAAGGGAATAAGGGAAGATTGATTTTCTTTTATCTCTTATAACTAGGTAATGTTGATTTTTAAATTTATTGCTATTTGTTATTAATCTAAATATTATGATAGTCTAAAGTAACATAAGATGTACATAATTAATTGTGTTTTTTTTAAAAAAAATTTCACTTAAAACTATTTTTTTCTAGAAAAAATGAAAACTATTTGTAAAAGTTTTGAACTAAAAATGAAAAAAAATAAAAAGAATATATTAAAAAAATTTATGTTGTGGTTTGTCCTAATTATTGAGACTATATATATTTAGTTCTAACCAATTTTTTTATAATAGTCGCTTCGAACTAGATTTACATGTATTTTGTATACCAGTAAGTTTTAATTTTACTTATTAGTATGTCTTTAAGTACTTATTTCTTAGGTTAAAATAAATTGTAAAAACTCTCAACATTATATTTTATTATGATAATATATTTTGTGAGTATTAATTTGTTGAATGAAAGTGTGATTATTGCAACGACTAAAGAAAAATCATGAAAAGTGTCATTTGGTTAAGTGAAATGAAGAGTGGTAAGTTGATTGAACCAGAGAGTAATAGAAATAAGAATTGATAGTTCTCTCAATAGATTATAAAGATAGTCAAATAATGAAATTTTCTAAACATGAAGAATGCTCAATCCATTGAACGAAATTGATGACACCAAACACATGATCAAAATTCAACATTCTTGTTACTTTATAAAGATAATGATGATGTGATAGATTAGATGAAAATAACATCTACTTACAGACATTCTTAATTGTGAATGAGTATTATAGAAAAGTACGATATGTTAACATGTCATTTTATTTATGTGGAAACACATATTAGCGTAAAGAATGAACAACATAAACTCACAAACTCACTACTAACAGAAGATTTGAAAAAAAGTTATTGAGTGATTAAGAAACCAATATTACAGGTAACTCATCAAATTGGAGTGTTAAGTTGATCATACCTAACTAGACAATAATTATTAAGTTTATTATATGATTACATCTTATTTGTAAATATATTATATTTAAATTTATATGGTCAAGATTCATAAAATGATTCTTTATGATATAAAGAATGTACGTATTTTTCAATCACTTTTGAAAAAAAAATATAAATCCATATAGAGAAGTTTGATTCATAAAAATTTAGAAAAGATTAATTGAAATGTTCTTTTATAAAGACAAATATCTTGTTTATAAAGAGTTTTGGTTTCAAACTACTTTATTAAACTAAAAAAATACAAGTTTATTGAAACTAAAATATAAATAAGTTAATTTATATAACCTTTCGCTTATAGTTTTTTATTCTAAAATGTAAGCAAGCTAATTTTAACCTATAGAAAATTTCTTTTCATTTTTTTTCCTTTGATTTTCTCTCCCAAAAGTCTTTACGGAAAAACTTGTCCAAATATGTCCTTAAGTTAACTTGCAATGTCACAATACTTAAAGACATTATTTTTTAAACAATCCTTCCTACTTTTATTCTTAAAAGATATTACAAAATATTAATAAAAAAATATTTATAAAGTAGCATTGACCTAATTTTTTCTTTTAGTATGAATATTTTAATCTCAAGTTCACAACATCATCAATATCATTCCATTTAAGGTGTTAATTTTATATTGATTTGAGTTTAAAGATTTATTGTTGAGTTAAAAGCATTTATAATTTATTATTCGTCTCAATTCCTAAAACATTTGTAGCATTTTTTGTGTATCAAAACATTCTTTTTGAGGGAACTTCAAAAAAACATTTTATTTTAAGTACAGGTGAAAAAATAGGTCAACTCGATTACATTTTATCTAATTTACCATTGAATCACAAAAAATAAGTTGAGACAAGGCGGTCTGTCATAATCAGAACAAGGTGAGAGTGTATTGACGTATTCCAAAAAAGAGTAGGTGTCGGTTTCATTTCGTTATTTTTTTTTTCTTTCGAATTCTTAATATATATATATATATATATATATATATATATATATATATATATATATATATATATAT
>Ga0209489_105812_pt1 | contig 20785 bp, 11 predicted proteins | sample SiratrowhiteBW_FD_187527 | JGI IMG/M metagenome (GOLD analysis project Ga0209489, IMG submission 187527) | Root nodule microbial communities of legume samples collected from California, USA - Siratro white BW (SPAdes) (version 2) | ecosystem: Host-associated > Plants > Roots > Nodule | place...
TATATATATATATATATTTCAAGGGTTATTCTATAATTTTTAATGTGTTGAGCTGGCATTGTTGTAAATCTTTTTACAGAGTTGAGGATCGTCTCTTGCAAATCTTTGCTTACCTGTCATCATCAATTACCTAGACCAAACACATCTAATCCTTGACCATCTATGTCGTATACAGTGAACCGCAAAGATCGTGTGATCCAAACACACTAATAGGTTTTCTTCTAGTTTTACTTGCTTTTATTTACATACTTTTACTTGTAATTTTACATTGAAGTCCTAAAATTTTCTTAGGTCTCCAAGAAAAACTAGGTTTGAACACCTCTTAAACATATATTTGACCTTCTTTGGTCTTAGGGAACCATTGTACATGCACACACATATAGAAAAATGTTTTTATGTTTTCTACTAAGAGATTTTGTGAAAGTGGTTTGAGAAAAAAATTTGGCTAGGAAAGACTTTTCACTTAATTATGTTTAGTTATGACTCACCTCTCTTTCCAAAGAGTATATACCTAAAAAACTTGAACGTCTTTTCTTCTTAAAGAACTTCACAAAAAAAAGTAAAACCATTTTGAAAACCTTTATCACTCATGCAAAAAACCTTTTAATAAAAATTGAGTGATCATTCTAATCATTCTAGTGTACATGGGAGTTTTAGGGATCATGAGGGAGAAATCTTGAGAGATGAAGTACGAAACACAAATATATATATATATATATATATATTAATAGAAGAGTTAAGAATCATGTTTGCTCAATACATGCAACAATAATGTAAATCTAAGAGTAAATATGGAGAGGACTCAAATAGAAGAATCATAGGGACCCCACTCCCAAAGAGAGAAAGGGGTATAGTAGTCATCACTATGATGATTCCTATCAATCACTCCTTAGACATCATATATATGCTAAAAAATCATACTCATTCTATAGAGTCTAAGGTATTTCTTCTTTCTTTCTATGGAGATAAAAATAGTGAACAATATTTAAATTAGAAAATGAAGGTGGAGAAACTTTTTGAATGCCACCAAGTAGATGAAAAATAAAAGTGTTCATCGGTACTATAAGTTTTCAAGAATACGTCATGTTTTGGTAGAAACAACGAGACAATATGATGTTACAATTAAAAGAAACTTAAAGATATTTAATTGGCATGAGTCAAAGGTGTGCAGGACAAGAAATTTTCTTCTAGCTTTGTATGAGAAAAATAAAAAGCTTAGAGAAAAAATGAAGAGCTTGTAGTAAAAGGAAGAAAATTTCTAATAGAAGAAAAAAAGTATATAAGAAGAGAAAAAATTCAAAGAAAAGTGCAAATTATAAATATTAAGAGATTCCAAAAAAGAAGAAGAGTCTCTTATAACACCCCTACAAGCATAGTTGAGAAAGAATCCTTAAAGGAGAATTACAATACTTTGAACTTTTCTTTTCACTTCAATCATGAATTTAACTTTTCTTTTAAAAATTTTATAGAAAAATACTTTATGTTGTTGTTGCATATCATAAATGCTACAATGTTTTGTACTTTAGGCAAGAACAAAAAAGTGTGGCCTAAAGTAAAATAAATTGTGGGCAAAACTTTAGACCATACTTTAGTTACGGTTTTCAGGCCATGATTTTTTTTTTCAAAATGGTTGTCTTAGATTGTTACAATAAGCCACAATTTTCTATCAATGTTTACGCCACACTTTTTTCAATGTTGTTTTCTCTTTAGATATCACGATTTTTTAACAGTACAAGAAAAAGTGTATTTACCTACAACATAAATAATAATATTATTATTATAATTAATATATTATTAATAGTAATAATATTATTAATAATAAGGGTTATAATAATATAAATAATATTAATAATAATACAAATATTAAGAGTAATACTACCAGTAATATTCATAATAATAATAATAATAACAAAAACAACAACAATATAAGTAATAATCATAATAAACCTAAGTATTTTAAATAATTTAATTATAAAATTAAGATAATTTTTTGTCACACTTTTTGATTTGTTGGTTACTCATCATTATAAGCTATATTAAAAAATTGTGATTTGAACCATCCACATTTTATGACCCAAACTTTGTATGTTTGCATCAAATTTTCTTTATTTTAGGCCACACTTTTATAATGCGGTTTATTCTTTTTTTAAAAGGCTACTCCTCAAAACTATGGCTTAAATATTCATGACTCGAAAAAGTTGACATGTAGAAATTCATAAGCCACATTTGTAATAGTGTGGTCCTTTTCACCTTTAGGCCACATATATTTGTCTATGGCCAACTTAAAAAGTCATGGTTTTAACTATCTACTTTGTAACTCATACTTTATAAGTTTAGACCACATTTTCATTATTTTAGGCCACACTTATTTATTGTGATCTACTTTTTTATAAATGTCATGCCACAAAACTGTGGCTTAAACATCCAAGCTCCAGAAACTATGGTCTCTTATGGTCCATAAGCCACTTTTACAAAAGTGTGGCATTTTTCACCTTTAGGCCACAATTTTCTATTTGTGACCAACTTTAGTGTTGCCTAAAGTGATAAATGGTGTAGTGAAAACAATGAATAAAATAAGAAGGGATTTTTTTTTTGAAACATTGAGCCTTATTTTTTTAATGTAATAAATTTTTTATTAATAAAGGGTATTTGTTGTAACCAGGGTCAGGATGGGGACAATGATGAAAAAAATATAATTGTATTTCTTTTTAGGAAATAAACAAACAGAGGAGTTGTCACCATAATTTATTATGGAAAACTATAAAAAAGCTAAAGATAAGGGAATGATCTAAGAAATTAGATTAGGGTTCGAGAGTCGGTTACATGTAGGGAAGGTATTAGCACCCTACAACGCCCGTTCCAAGACGATACCTTTAATAAAAAAAAGTAAAATGAGTGTGGTTTTTTTTAAATGTTTATTTTCCCAAATAAAAAAGAAATAGAAGAGCAAGAAAAATAAAGAAAATATATATTTTTTATTTTGGGCCTGACAATGATTAACCTTACTCCTATGTATTTCTATTTATAATGAAAAATCAGGATTTATATAGTTCTAGATAGAAAAAAAAGTGTTTGTTGGTGTTGATTTTTTTCTTCATTTTATATTTATTTTTTATTTTTTAAAATTTGATATTTACAAAATTTAATTTTTTTTATATTTTTATAATTTTTAGAGTTTTTTAGGATTTTATAAATTTTTAAAGCTCAAGATAGTGCAAATGGAATTATACTTGAGTAACCTCCTGATCTCCACTCTAATTCTAAGTGGCTTTTACTGTGAACGACTTTTTGTTGTAAAATGCTTTTGTTCTGAATGACCTTTTGTGATATGGGTTTTGGTTGGAAGTTGTCGAGTACCCTTCACAATATCGTTTAAACAATCATAATCTTTCAGAACTATGTATGTCTTAATTTTTCACCAGTTATGGATGAAAATACGTAAGAGCAAGGTTCATCGTTGTCAGGTCCTTTAACTTAAAAATTATTCTGTGTTCTAATTTGTAATTTTCTGTTTTATTTCAAGAAAATAAGCATTCTATTAAGCCACATTTGTTTTATCCATTTAGTTAAAGGTACTGTCTTAGGACAGACGTTGTGGAGTGCTAATAGCTTCTCTACACGTAACCGACTTCCGAATCCGTCTCTCTTTCGCAGACTACCTTTCTTTTTTTTTTTTTTGTTTTCTATAGTTTTTTCCATAATAAAATATGGTGGTGACTCCTTTTTCATTGTTATCATTTGTCCGTCGTCTTCGACGAGGTCATGACAAGTAGGCTAGATGAAATGCGAATTGTTTATTTTGTAGGATTGTAAAGAATAATGAACAATCAGTATTTGATGAAAACAACAATGGTGCAACTTCATATAAAGAAAATTTCATCCCTTAAAGGGAAAGATCTGGGTGGAACAAATAGAAACTGCCCAAGTTTTATCATATAAGGATGACGATGAAGTTTGAATGAAAAGTGACTTTGTTTTTTTCATGAGGTGGACAGAAAGGATTGCCTTATTGTAGCTTTCTTCTCTGTTGATTTACCCTTAGTTGGCTTATTGATTGATAAAAGCAAATCCTTTTTCTATCAGAGGCATTTCAATCATCCTTTTTTTTTGACACGTATCATCAGTCACATCTTTTGTTGCAAGGTTAAGCTTTATAAAAATCATGGCAATCATTCTTCAATTTATATCCAATTTATTAGGCTTGTAACGTGGCCAGGGGCTACAAGATTGTGAAGAAATGAATATAAAGGCTAAAAATTGTTTGTGGGTTTATACTATTTGAAACGAGGATCATCAACCAAGTGATGTGAAAAACATTCAAGGTTTTTATCAGCATTTCGTCATTTTTTCTTTTCTTCATTTATCTTTTCATCTTTCTCTTTTTTTTATCACATTGTGATCACATTTCTTATTACGAATTCACATCATTCTTTGATGGCCTTCTTCAATTTGATTCTTAGGTGCTTTTGACATATACCTTAAATATAATGATGATCCTTATTTAGGGTATTTTGAAAGGAAATATATATATATACATATATATATTGCCTCAAAAAGAGGTGTAATAGATTTGTAATTTTTCTTTTGAATGAAGAAACATAGCCATATATCACTTTGATTCCTGATTGCTTAATTTTCGAAGAGATTAACAGTGAAACAAAATTTGATGATTTCAAACACAAGTCGTTTTTTCTTTCTTTTTATATTTTTTTTTATTTTTCTCGTCCTCTCTTTTGCTTAGACAACCCTTGCGGGTTTTCAGTCTAACAGACTTTCTATTTTCTTTTTGTTCAGATTATTTTAGTTTCCCCTGATAGATTGGAGAACAAATTTTCAACTGAGAAGACCCATCATTTATGCCTTAGTGTGATATTTTGCTATCTCAGACAATTGTGATATCAGCTAGGGCAAATCCTTTCATTTTGGGGGATGAGGAAAGGTTAGAAGGTGTCAAGCAACATGCATGAAAATGCTTTAATGGAAAAGCCAATATTTACTCCTTATTAAAACATCAAGCTTAAAAAGGTGTTCAGTATCCCTAATTTTTAATTATTTTTCATCATATCATGAACTCAAAAATCATATCAAAGAAAATAATTGACTCAACTTGTGACAACACTTTTCTCTTCTTTATTTTTTATCTTTTCCCTAAATCATCAACATACCACAAACTTAATATGGAAGGCAAACAAATTTGAAATTTTTATAGTGCAAATTTTTCAAAATTTAATTTCTTGATTTTTTTAATGGAAAAGAAACATTGTGGAATGAAATATGAATGCATTTCAAGATGTATGATGTATGAAAAACTAATTATATGTATGCATGTGACAACTTATGGATGAACGTTGTGCATTATGCAAGGTGGTATGAGAATGCAAAAAATTTATGAATTTGAAAATTATATATATTGTATAATTAATGTATGAATGAAGACAAAATGAAGATTCACGCTTATATGTATAATACTAAGTAACATGATATGTAACTAACAGTGCAATCGACATGGCTAAATAACAATGATAAACAATACATGCTTGTACCTCAAGGGATACTTATTATGTGGATGCAAATGTAATACACTTATGGGTATGTACAAGCAAATGGTGAGGGATACAGGAGTTCAAAAATCTCCCTTTGTTCCCTAAACATGGTTCAATGTTGTGGTGCTTAATGATCTAGGGCATTATATGTGTACTCACATAGGATGGCTCCTAATTCCTAAAGTATAACGCCACTAGAGCTATGACTCACTTCACTGCATTACTCACAACAGTTGGTAGCCAACTTGGTGTGAGCATACAAGTGAAGCGAACAGACTCTAATTGGGGTTCTCACAATAGCCAAAATGGGAAGTACATTCTCATTGACACTACTACATAATGTTAAAATAGGTTTAGGCCGAGTTCAATAGGTGGTGAATTGAACTTTCTACACTTTTCGCAAAAATAACTTTTATAAAAATGTTGACTGAAAGATATTAAAGATTGGATGAAAGTTCTTTATTAAAAATACTAAACAATGATATTATGAAGTTCACAGTAAAAGATCAAACAAGATCAATCAATTGAAATATTAACTGAACTAGAAACAATAATAGTCAATTTACTGGAATCGCAGAAGCAATCAGCTTATCACAAAGCACACAAACAAACAATAACAACAATTGACTGAAACCAGAAAGTAAACCAGACTAGTCTAGAACCAGTCAATCAATATAGTATCAGACACAGAACCGAAAGTAATTTGTTGAATAAAATTGTGTTTTAGAATAGACCAGCAATAATCAGATGAGCAATATCGGCAACAAACTGAAGATAACTGACACATAAGAGTTCAGATTAAAGACAACACAATAAACATTACTTGTTTCAACAAAAACTTGTTTCCAGAAATTAAACCAATTAAATAGTGAGTATATAAAACAATAAGCACTCTAGTATTTTCAAAACCAGGTTCAGTTGATTATTTAGAAGAAATAACAGTTTTAGAACCATACAGAAATACCAGCAGAACAAACAATCAATTACGTGCGTAAACAGTTAATTGTTAATTGAATGAGCAATAACAAAAGTGATAAGTGTTCAAGAAGAGGGAAAGAAAGATCAAGAACACCAAGATTTATAATGATTCACCTTCCTCAAGGGCTACGTCAACTAGCAAAGAGTTTCCACTATAAAGATCAATAAGATCAGTTTATAGCAATACAAACTTCTTACAACCCGCAAGAAACCACTATTCCCAACAGTAAACAACTTATTGCACACCACAACAACTCAAACACTATGCATAAACCACTGCTCCCTATAGTAAACAACCTACTGTACCCTATAGCAGTTGTCAAACCAATGCAGAACCCTCTGCAATAAACCAGTTACAATTACAAACCCTATGTAAATTGTAACAACACACTCTCAGTATAAAGATGATCAATAATATAACAAATACAACAGTGATTCTACTCAACATATTACAAATTAAATAAGAATAGAGTAGAACACTTAGCTCTGGATCAAGATCACAATTTCACGAATTCAAACTCAAAGCAAGGCTCCAACATCAATATTCTTGATGTTCTTCTTGATGAAAATTGAATGTCAAAAGTATTTGCATTTTTTCTCTCTTGAAAATTTCACAAGTATTCGCTCAAATGACTTTGGTTATTTGAAAACACGTGCTTGCCCTTTATATAAGAAAATTGATTATTAATTATGTCAAAACTTCAATTAATTGTACCAATCGTTCAATCAATTGAATTCCTCTGTGACTTAGAAGAAAATTTATCAAGTTCTGATTCTGAAAATAGTTTACCGAATTCCTTTCTGAAATAATTTTTCAAAATCTGAATTGGCCTTACCTAAAACCTTTTATTAATTTGATTATGCAAAATTAATTTTGGAACTTACTATGAATTATTTATCATGCAACTTATGATTTTCACTACAAGAAAAAGTTAAATTTTTGACAGAATTTTATCAGCGGAACTTTATCCGTCGGTAAAATATCATTATCAATGATTTTATCGACGGATTTCTGAGTCTGTCGGTAATTACCGACAGATTCAAAAATCTGTCAGAAATCCGTCGGTAATTACCGACGAACTCAGAAATTCGTCGATAAATTTACATACAATCAATTTACCGACAAATTTTGGATATTTCCGATAGATTTGTCTCGTTGGCAATTTTTTTTTTTTTTTTTTTTTGTAGTGTTTTGAACCAAAAACTAAACTCTCTCTCACACACAACCTAATTCTAGGACCAAAACTCCACAAAGCTTTATAAGTCTTCTCACAATCCACATTGCTAGCTATGATCCTTTATAGATTTCATCCTTTTGTTGGTTTCATCAAATCATATAGCAACTCTTGGTGCTAACACATAACCCCTTCTAATTCTAAGTTTTCTTAGACCTGGGTATAGGTCCCCACTCACGATATGCAATAGTAATACTGTGTGTCTGAAGGGAGAAAAATGTATACCCATCGTCCCCACTTGCAAAACAACTAGAAAAAAATATTTCAAGCAGATACAACATGTCTTCTACCCTAGGGTTTAATATTTCAACAACAATAAAATAACAATCACATATAAAAAGAAAGATAACAATAAAGATTTGTAAATCACACTCATTTTTACTTATTCAATTAAATTGGCCCTATTCTCAAAAAGCGTCCTCACTGGAGTTGTCATTTGTCGCAATCGGGGTCATTATGGAGGTGGGAAAGAGAAATATAAATAATTTTTTTTGAAAAAAACAAACAAATAGAGGGGAGTCGCCACCATAGTTTGTTATGGAAAACTATGAAAAAATCAAATATAAAGAAATGGTCTACAAAATCAAATAAGGGTCTGGGAATCGGTTACGTGTAGAGAAGATATTAACACCCTACAACGCCCATCTTAAGACAATACCTTTAGTCAAATGAGCAAAAAGAGTGTGGCTTTTTATAATGCTTATTTATCCAGAAAAAAACAAAAATACAAGTAAAAACAAAAAATATACTTTTTTATTCTATTTTGGGCCCAACAAGAATTAACCTTGCTCCTACGTATTTTTATCCATGATGAAAAATCGGGGTTTACGTAGTTCTAGATAAAAAAAAAGTGTTTGTTGAGGTGTCTTTTTGGATATTTGATATTGTTACATTTTCATATTTTTTAGAATATAAGATAGCGCGAGTGACTATTCACGATATCCTTGACAAATCATACCGTTAGCAGAGATAGTGAAACCTATTTATTTTTTAGAAAACATTTTTTATATATGTTTTCAAAATTATATTGAGTATAAGATTATGTGAACGAGTTTACAAATACCCAAATAATTATTTTTTTATTTTTAAAGTTTCGTACTAAATATCGTATGACACATACGACAATTTTGATATCTAATATTATTTATGAAATGCCAAAACTTTCTTAAAAAGAACAAAAGATCAAAGTGGTTTATTTATGAGAAAAAGATTGCAAAACATTTAATAAAAATATTAGGTAAAATGCATAAGTTCAATATTTATTATATATGTTGTTTAAAAAAAAAAATAAGCAATGCTAGTGGATAAGCAAATAAAATGTGATGTGAAAATAAAAGAAGAAAGATGCAAATAATGATGCAAAGGGTTGTTGTGTTGTTTTTTTCTTGTCTTTTTTTTTCATTTGAATGATGATATAGAAATTGAAATTGAGTAGGAGATGAAATAAAATAAAATTATACCTCAACCACATTATATGGTACTTACAGAAGTCAAACGATCACCTTAGCCTCAACATATCACACCATGGCTGATCTCCATGGGCTAAGCTCCCCGTGGTTGAGTACATGTGTCTGATCTCTGTGGCTAAGCTCTCAAAGGCTGATCTCCATGGGTTAATCTCCATAGGTCGAGCTCCTCGAGGCCTAGCTCTAGAAGGTTGATCTCTATGGGTCGAGCTCCCTAAGGTTGAGCTCCATAAGTCCGATCTTATGGTTGAGCTCCAGATGGTTAATCTCTATCGCCTGATCTTCATAGGCCAAGATCCCCGAGGCCGAGATCTAGAAGGCTGATCTCCGTGGGTCAAACTCCCTCAGGTGGAGCTTCATAACCTCGATCTTTGTGGTTGAGTTCTAGAAGACCAATATCTATGGCCAAGATCGAGAAGACCAATCTCTTGGCCAAGCTCTCCAAGGTCGATCTCCCTAAGGTTGAGCTCCAAAAGGCCGATCTCCGTGGGCAAATCTCCAAGGGTCGAGCTCCCCGAGGCCGATATACATAAGGTCAATCTCACTATGTTTGATCTCCAAAAGTTCGATCTCCTCGAGGTTGAGCTCCATAATTCCAATCTCCATGGCCGAGCTCTCCGAGGCTGATCTCCGTGGGCTGATCTGAATAGGTCAAACTTTCTGAGGCCTATCACCATAGCCCGAGCTCCTCGAGGTCGATCTTCATAATATGAATCTCACTAGGGTCGATTCCTCCAAGACTAACTTCCCCAAGGTTGATTCTCCTAGGGACAACCTCTTCAAGGCGACCTCCCCAATATGCTTGTAAAAGTACTTAGTTAGTGATTGGCAAAGAATGATCAGTCATGCTGACGCGGATGACAACGAGTCGTTAACTTTGAGGAATTCAAGAAAATAATTTCTTGCTCTTGAAATCAAAGTGACTCTATTGTTAAAAGATTACAAGAAAGCTTTCATCACTAATTAAGTCAATTGGAGTTTTTCATCATTTATCATTTGACATGGTGCACAATTCTCATGTGGAGATCCAATCCCATTAGTTGTACACTTAGGCACAGAACCAACATTCGTTGGCTATATCTTTCACTGTCAACTCAATATAGGACACATGGATGGTTGCTTTTCATCTTGAAATGTCTTGGTGCTAAAACTCCAATGAGCTTAGAGTAGGAAGTTTTTCACATGTTGGATGGGATCTTGGCAAAAGCAACAATCTTGTTACTAGTATCTTGAAGCTTTCTCTAAACCTCTTGAATATCTTTCACGAAGAGTGTTGTTAATTCATTGGAATACCCACTTTACATGCCATCTGATGTAAATAGCTTTCATCCCTATTTATGAGAAAGTTGCTCATATTGTGAAGAGTATTTTTGACCATCATTTTTCAATTATAAAAAGAGGAATTGCTAAAAGAATACAATGTTGCAGCAAAGGTATGAAGACGACATCTGATGTCACAGATCTAGGCAATCCAACATCGCGGATCAAGGAAATCTGAGGTCACAGATCAACGTCATCCGACGTCATAAATCACAACAATCTGACGACATAGATCAAGACAATCTGACATCATGGATCAACACGACCCAATGTCTCGGATCAACCTCATTTAACGTCTTAGATTAAAGTAATTCGATTAAATAAAGAACGTTGAAAAATGAGCGAACCACTGATTGAAAGATCAAATTTGAATATGTTAAGCCAAACATTATGAATCACAATAAGATATTATAATGATGTTATTTGTTGATTATTCTCAACCAACGATTCCTCTTATTTTAGTTATAGTCTAACTTCTCACATTAGAAAATAAAATATTAAAGTGTATGTTTAGGAAGGTTCTGACAAGGAAAGCCTTAGTAATTAAGCGTGTTGGTTGGTGACCCACATCTCTTTCTTAGAACTTACCTGGTGTACTAGTTTACATCCCAATGTTGTTGGCGTTGATGAAGATGCACTTGACTTGGATATTTAATGAAGAAATTTCATGAAACATTGGAAGATTTAATGGAAGATTGCTCTGGTGCCTTGGTTGGGGTAGCATAGAGTGCCTTAGGTATAGTTTGGATTTGTTTCATTTCATTCCAACATCTCCATGCAAAAAACTCAAATTTGCTCAAGTGAAAAATCTTTCTCAAAACTGGTTTTATGATAAAACGTGTTGCAGAACAAAAGAATCAACTATTTCTGGAAAGCATTTAGTTGTCTTTGTGCTGAAGGAAAAACAACCGATTTTTTTTCAAAAATAATCGATTATTTTTCAAAAATAATCGATTATTTTTACTTGACAATGCAGATTTCACTATATAAACCTGCGGGCAGCGCATTTTTACCTACGGATTTCATTTTCTAAGAGTTTGAAAATAATTTCAAAAGTCAATTTGAGAGTTCTTTGCAGAAAATCCTTCAAGATTTGAGATGTTGATCAAGATTGGAGCAAGATCATCTTTGATTCTCATTCTTGAGTGGGATTTTTCTTGTATTTGATTGGGGGAGCATCTAGCGGTTGTTCGCTTCACATATAAGTGATTCTTTTTGTACTAAGATTGGTTTAAGGCTACTGTGTTGTGATCTTGAGTGTTGTAATTCGAAAATCATATGTTCTTTGGTAGAATTATACTTGAATAGGGTGTTTGAGTATAGTTTGTGGTGAAATTCTTTGTAATTTTGTTTGTGCATAGTATGTTTGCGTAGTACACTACAGTAGGGTTCTGCATTTTGGAGTAGGAATCTATATCTTTTGTGGTAGGATTCTGCATAAGGGTAGAATAAATCTTGTAGGGTTCAATATTGAATCTTGGTTGTGTATTTGTGTGTAAACTTAGTCAGCAAGCAAATGATTTCAAAATTTATGCAATTAATGTCAAGCATGTAAACATTGTTTACCCTTTGACCAACAAGGTGAGTCTACTTGGAATCTGCACTGGATATGAGACATATCTCTGGTTGACACGTGACCTGCATATGCCCTTGTCACATATTTGGCTAATACTTATAAGATTTGTTTTAGGCCTTCAACTAGCAGCACATTTTGTATGATCAAGTTGCCTTTAACTTCTATATCACCACAGTCAATTATCTGTCTCTATTGTTGTCTCCATAGGTGACAAATCCTCTATGCTTTATCACTAGTTCAGTAGCAAAGATGCATCCCCTTAGAACATCCACAGTCCAAGTACCAAAGCTTTTTGTGGGCAGCATCTTTGTCCTACAAAATAGATTAATGGATGAAGGTTTGTACCCTATTAATTTCGGTTCCAGAACTGTCATGACTACCTTTTGCTATCCACCTTACAAGGCCATTTGGAATATCAAAGAGTCTAACTCAACAGTTTCTAGCAGTATGACCTTTATGCAAGCAATAAAAGCACGTTTGAAAGGGTGAAGTGTGCTTGCTACTATGTTTGAAAAAGCTACTGAATTTTCTGGTTTTCTTTTTGAACATAGGTTTCTTTCCAATTCCAGCTTTATCAAACCCACAGTTTTGGGAACCTAAAACAACATTTAAATTTGTAGTTCCCAAGACAAGCTTTGAAGATATTTTCACAAGATATTTTATCTTAGCTTACAGCACATCACAATTTTCACACTTGGCTGGTTTGAAGATTCAGCCTCAAAGTTAGAAGACTGGAAAATCATGTTCAAGTGTTTAAAACCAGTTTTAACATTTTCTAGTTCTTCTTCCAATGAGTTGACTCTCTTTTCCAGCCAATTGTTCAAACCTTTCAACCTATTGTTTGCAAGTGGCAATCTGTTTGCTTCATCATGTGTTTTGAAAAAGGCTTGAAGTAATGTACTATAGTTTTCTTGATTCAAAGGAATACTTGAGCTAGCGTTGCTTACCTCTGATTGCTCATTAGCCATCAAGCATAGATTAATCTCCTATTCCTCCTTTGATGAAGAGCTGGTTGTTGAATCATTTTCATCCCAGGATATGTAGGCTATTTTTCCTTTGTTGTGTTTGTTGAATTTCTTCTTTTCCACAGGCTTTTCTTTGTGAGTCAGGTTTGGACATTCCATCTTGATATGTCCCTACTTCCCACATCCAAAACAAGTAAAGTTAGCAACATTTGAATCAGTTTTCTTAGTATACCTTTTAGATTTCCGATTCTTCTCTTTTCCCTTCTTCCTTAGGAATTTGCTGAACTTTCTTGATAGCAGGTTCAATGTTTCAACTTCACTATCCTCACTGCAATCAGTTTCGCTTTCTTCTCCTAGAGCAGCAGTTTTGAGTACTATTCGTCTTGCTTTTCTTTCTTCAATTACCTGCTCCTCGAATCTATTCATCTCAAGCTCATGTTCGCTGAGTTTTCTGAACAGTGCAGTTGTACTCAATGTGGTAAGATCTCTCATCTCTAATATGGCAGTGACCTTAGGCTGCCAAGTTCTGTTAAGGCACTTCAGGACTTTTATGTTGAGCTCCTCCTTGTCAAAGGTCTTTCCCAGTCCAATGAGATGATTCACTATATGTGTAAATCTTTTCTACACATCTGCAACGGTTTCTCCATCCTGCATAATGATCGATTCATACTCCTGGATTAAGGCATGCTTTCTCACCCTTTTCACATCACTGGTTCCTTCATGAGTCACATCCAAAATGTCACACATTTCCTTTGTTGAGAGACCCTGAAAAATTCATCCAAAATCAAAGCTGAAGTTATAATGTTCTTAGCTATACAATCAAATTGAGATTTCTTGCTCTCAGAATCACTCCATTCAGACCAAGGCTTATCAATAGTTTTACCATCAATCACAGTTTTAGGCATATAAGGACCATTCACAATTGCATCCTATACACCATGATAAAGATTAAATGAACATTTTCATTCTGATTTTCAAAAAAAGATAATTGACCCCACTGAATAAAGGAGTCCTGTTTATAGAAGCATCCTTTGCAAAAGGCAGCTTCCCCTCAGCCATAGGATGGAAACTTGAATAACTTTCAAGACTTAGCTCTTGATACCAATTGAAAATGTGTTTAGGTTGAGTTCAAGAGGGGGGTTGAACTTTACAAAATTTTTGACTTTAGAAAGCAATGAAAACGTTTTTAGCCAAATGAAAGCTTTCACAAATCTCTGAGATCAATGATACAAGGTGCAACACAAGAAATGAATCGATTTAGGCACGAATAAGCTGATTTATTTTATGGTAGAGTGAGCAAAAATTAGAATTACTTACAATGAAATAGACTAGGCACAACATAATCAAAGTAGAGATAAAATAAGTAATATGTGATACAAGTGATCAAAATACACAAGTGCAAGATTCAATTAATGATCAATGCAAATCAAATGACAAGATATGCATTAGCAAAGAAGGCAATGAACACAACTGCAGAGGCTACTCAATGTTTGTCCAACATATTGGTTTAATAAATGTTTCAAAGCAAGCACAACAACAAGCACTATAATCAATAAAAACATAGATACAGTGGAAAGATTAAATGAAAGATAACTCTATATCACCAAACAAGAACCATTATGCAGAACTGCAAATAAGTGTTTATAGTTGCACATAGAACAAACCAATTTTTTAAACCAACAGATTATGCAGAAAACAAAAACCAGATGAAGAACAATATCAAAGAATCAAATATGAATCTAATTTATACAAGCAAAGAAACCAATTATACAGCAAAATAGTTTAGAGATCGCAGAACAAATATCGTGTAATTGAGACAATGAAAATGTTCATAATTGTAAAATAGCAAGGTTATATACGCACACAACTAATTCTCTGAAAAACCAGAATGAAATAGTGTTGTAAAACAAATCTTTAAATCAGCAGAGTTCCCTAATTCAGTTTAAAGATTCAAAACAAAAAATGCTATGAAAAGGCAGTGTAATAGAACAATAAGATAACAAATTTATAGGTGCAATTCTAACAAAAACAGTTTTATACAATTGCAGTACAACAACAAAGAATCAAATGGCAAACTGTAGAATTACCAATGTGAGATAGTTGTGCAGTAAGAATGACTAGAACAGTGTATAATTAAGTAAAATGCACACATAAGGATCAAGAGAAATACACAAGGCAATTACATTTGTTCACCCTTCCTCAAGGGCTACATCCAGTCTTTCTTGCAACCTTAGCAAGAAAAATTTGACTAACAACACTCAATTGTACACAATTACAATCAAGAACACTTCTTGCACCCTGCAAGATTACAATTCACCACTGAATTTTAGAACTAATACCCTACAACCCCAAACAATTCAAATTACAACAATCCTAAAACCTATAGCATCACCAATACCTAATTTAATCAATCAATTACAATTATTCAAACCAAGAACACAATATTTGAATCAAAATGGGTACAAGAATTGAGTATAGTAACCCCTTGATTTTCCAATGAAAGTGAGTCTGTGCAAGGGCTTGAAGAACTCTAATAGCACAGTACAATTTCAAGATCTTTTTTCTTCAAGAAAACTTCTTTAAACTTTGAAAAACCAAGCAATCTTTTTCTCTCATAATTATTGACACACTTGTTCACAATTCTACTATATGTATTGTTTTCGTAAATCACTCGAAAAGCCCCAGGTATTTAAAACTTGAAATACTAAAACTGTTTTTCATAAAAAATTAACTCAGTTATGTGGAGAACGTGAATAAGTCAATTTCGTCAAAATGGAATCAGTTTATTTTCTGCTCAAACCTGAATTTTCGAAAATAATCTTTCTCAAAAGCTTTTGCTTAGTTTTGTTACTTGTTTTTAAGTATGTCTTAATTGTTCCACTGAGTTTCTTCTAAGCTTTGCATATGTTTACCTTCACCTTCAATCACAATCACTCACATCCACTAAGACAAGGCCTAAGTCTTCATCTTTAGCTTCCATGCTTTGCTTTGCCTTTGTCCAAATGCTTGACTTCATCAAATGTTGAATCCTTTGAGATTCTTAACAGAATTTAGTGAAATCTTTGCATAGTTGTGCAAAGGACTAGATGTAGCTCTTGAGAAAGAGTAAACTAGTATAAAATCCTTGTGTGTTCCATTCTCCCTTGCTGCATTTACATTCATGAACCATTTAAACACCAATTCTATTTTACTGGTATAAATAGCTTGTTAAAATTGAAAAACAGTGATTGTTTTTCTGAACAACAACTTAAATCCAATTCTGGCAGCAGAATCAATTAACTGAAATTGGTTTTTAATCAATTGTTTTTCTGGAAACTTTGTGAAATTGATCTTGTATATGTTTCTAACTTAAATACTTAGTTTTATCAATTGGATATACTCATTTTCGCTCAGAATCTGTGTGCCATTTTTCCGTTTTTTATATTTTTACTTAATATAAACATATAGTGTTTTGAAATCTTGCACACTATTGTTCTAAAATTGAACATAATTGATATACTTCTTTTAATTCTTCTTTATACAAATTGTGTTTGATTAGAATTGAAAAGTCATTCTTTCCCATTTGTGAAAAACTGGTCCTGTTTTGTCAGCACTATTGCATAAACCATTTCCACAACTTTGCTTTAAAGCTTTTAGCCAACTATTTTCTAGTTTTAGCTAGATATATTCTGGGCAGAAATCTTGATCATTTCATCCTTGCACTGCCTTTGTATAAATCTGTGTTGTGAAAGGATTTCCTAAGAGTTTTACTGGTTTTGCTTTAAAATTGTAACTGGTTGAGAAAATTTAATTGGTTCAAATCATATTTTAGCTAATAGTTTTTCTGCTAGAATTGCTGAAATATTTCTAAGTGTTGGAGAGCAATTTTTAATCAACTGATTTACAGTTTACTATGTTACTTCTCAGTTTTAATTCTGCCAGAAATATTGAATTAGCTGTTTTGACATTTTAGCTAACTGTTTTTACTGGTTGCACACAATTATTCCATTTTAGCTTATTGTTTTGACACTTTAATTGACTCTTTTGTGTATTCTTTGATTGGTGATCATTGTTTCATAAAAATACTCATTCTTTCTCCCTTGATTTGTAAAAATGATTAATAGTTCAATTCACCCTCCCTCTTGAACTTCGGCCAACATATTTTTCAACAATTGTCTTAATAACCAATAATAAGTGCTAAAGAAAAAAAAAACCCAACCTAAAAAATATGATTAGATCAAAATAATCTGATGAAAACTTACAGAACTATAAAACTCATTTATCCATCAACTAGGTCGACCTGTGCCTCAATCATAAGTTCTAAGCTTTGAGGCCTCATGTACCCAACTGCATATTAGTATCAGATTCAATCAAATATGATGTACTTTAATCTCATTAAATATACTTTATGATGATTGATTTTATGACAAATATTCTATTATCATTCACCATAATTTCTATAGAAATAACTCAACCTTGGCTCTAAGAAGGCTTACGAAGAGAAACTACTCTTATACGGAGTACACACTCAATCTCATATCTTTGTACTTATATTTCTCTAAAAGTTCTTACTAACTTGAGCATCAAAAAATCTTTTGCAGGTAGATCCACTGAGTACTTCATCAGCAAGGCTATACAATCATTGTAAGACAGGATATAGCTTGGTCAAAACTCAGTTTCCTCAAAGTCAACTATACTCCACCTGAGAAGGCTTTAACACAATTTAGGTAAGAACACCAACAATTCCTTTTGTTAATGAACCTAGGTGACAAAGGTACACATTTTGGGCTAATGGTGCTGGGGCCAAGAGAGGACCATAATATACGGAATCAATCTTACACAGTACACTAACTGCGATACCAACAACAAAGTAAATTCAACATAAATACCATGCTCCATATCTAATGCTCTGTGGGCATCTGGTATCAAAATATCTGTAGGTCTTACAATGAATTGTGAACGTCTAAGGAGAGATTACAACAAAGACTGGGTCTGCTAGCTTTTGGGAATGCTCCTCAGCTCTCGTTCAATCTAATTAATCATTATTGGCCTTTTTCTATATGATATAAGGAATACATCTAATTTTAACATTTTATTAAAAAAAAAAAGAATTATCAGGAAATACTTATTAGATTAGTGATGTTCATAGATCGAAGAAAGGGTGCATTGCACAACAATTTTTTAATTTTGCACTTAAATCTTTGCTTCCAATTTAAATATTAAAAAATTACTTTGTACACCATAATCAATGTAGAATTTATATTTTTTAACATCAGTTATAACGTAAAAAGTGAATTCACTAGTAGAAAATTAGGTTTCTACATCGACAATACAACGTCAGTTAAATCAAAATCCGATATTGCCAAAAATGCGGTGGCAATTTTGTAATTAAATGAACATCATAACGTCGGTTTACCGCTTAACTGACGTTGGAATACACACATGACGTCGGTTAACCCATATAACCGTCTTCGAACAAACTGTAAAACTTTAAATTTTAAATTTTAACTTTTTTTCTTTTGGCGCTGATTGCACAACGTCGATTGAGAGGGGCCAACGGACATTGTGGGAGGGTTTCATGATGTCGGTTATAGCCCAGTAACCGACGTCGTGAGTGCCGTAATAAAGATTTGGGTAAATTGGGGCTGAAAGAGGGTAATTTTAGGGTTTAAATGACGTCGATTGGGTGTTTTTAACCGACGTCATGGAGCACAACGTCAGTTAAGAGGTGGGAACCGACGTTGTGCTCCTTCCTTATTTTTCCAGCGCACCTTTTCTCCTTCACTTCTTCTTCTTTATTTCCACTACGCACCCTCCTCCGTCACTGTTCCGAGACTTCCTTCGCCATTTTCGACCTCTATTCTTGCTTCCTTCACCTCCATTTGTGGTTTCCTCCTTCGTTAGAGTCTATTGCTTGCTTTAAATGGTGCCATTTCGTTAAAGCTTCGTTTGAGGTAGGCATTGCTCTATATTCTTTGTTTCTCCATTCTTTACGTCTCATTTCACTCGTTTACATGTTTTATGAACTATTTCTTTGGTTTTCATTGTTTTGCAAGTGTTTGTTTCACTGCATTTGCATTTTGGAGTTAATCACTTTGTGAAAGCTGCCGCCGCTGCACTACTTCTCCACAAGAGGTATGTATTAAACCATTATTTTGTATTTCTTTTAATCATTGTTGAATATTGAAGTGCTTGATTGATTGGAATACTGTTGTTTATTAAAATACTATATTTTGTAGTTTGATGAAAGATTTTGGGAGGAGGATTTTATAATCCCAACTTGTCATAAGTGCAATGGAGTTCTCAAACCTGATGTAAGTCATCCAGATTCTTTCAGTTGAAATATTTGGCTTTGCCAGATACTTTTTCGGGATACTTCAGCCTGTTAGTATTGTTCAGAATTTTTGTTCTTTATTATCTAGTTAGTAACAAGTGGGGGGCAAGAAGAGTATAAGAAATCTTAATTATCACTTTATAATTATAGATTTGATACCGTGAGCCTATGAGCACACCCTATCTACTTTACATAGAGAAAAATTACCATAAAACATTGCACGACTTGAAATGCAGTGAAGCCGAGTTGATTATCTTTTGACTGCCAGTTCAGAATATATAAGGTACCATAGGGAGTGGAATTTGACACACTCCAAAATATAGAAAGAAATAGCTTCCATAGTGGAAAAAGAACAAGAATTCAGGTACTGCTATTATTGAATGTATAAAAGGAAAATACAGTGGAATGAACTTCCATCTGTCTCTCAGACAGAGGGCTAGTGTACTCTGTCCATAACAAACTTAATGGTTCTCTTCCAAATAAAAGTCACTAAAGGATAATGGTAGTGGGGATATATGCCGGTTGGATTACTAGCTAATATTGAAGAGAGTGGATTTTTTTTGTCATCCCCGACCTGGATAAATTTCAAGTTGATGACCATTTTAGTTGTGTATTATTTCTTGTAATTCTATTTTATGTGACAAACTTGATGTATTCTCTACTCTTATGTGATGATTTGATGCTATTTTATCTACGCTATTGAATAAGTTCAGGTCTATGTTATTCAAGATATTTCATGATTCAGCTGAAGGAACTGAACACAAGTGCATTTTGGAAAAAAAATTAATTGTTCTATGGACAGAGAAAGCATGCTTAGTCAATCATGTATCTGAAAATGTGTGATCGTTTTGATTGTGCCTCGTTACGCTAATGTCCTTAATGTTCTCATTGTTAATAATTATGAAGGTTGTCTTCTTTGGTGATAATGTTCCTAAGGACAGAGCTAATATGGCAATGAAAGCGTCCAAAAGATGTTTTTCTTGTACTTGGGTCGTCTCTGATGACCATGTCTGCTTTTCGACTTGTCAGGTAGATTGGAGTTTACAATGTCTAACATATTTAGACATTTTTCACTCTAATTTAGAAAGAAGTTTTTGCTCACAACGTCGGTTGGTTCCTCACAACCGACGTTGTGCGTTCTCTGCACCATGTCTGTTTTGCTTTAAACTGACGTGGTGCTTCTTATGTGTTAAAGTAAGTATTTGGCCTAAGTTCAAGAAGGGGGGGATGAATTGAACCATTTTCTTTAATTCTTTTCGAAGTTTGCTTTTCAATGTGAGAATACAAATTCTTTAAAGAAACTTAGAATGAAATCTACAGAGGTTCAAACAATTAACAAACATAAAAACCAATCAAACAGAATCAGTGCACTGCAGACAAATATGAAAT
>Ga0209489_105814_pt1 | contig 20777 bp, 10 predicted proteins | sample SiratrowhiteBW_FD_187527 | JGI IMG/M metagenome (GOLD analysis project Ga0209489, IMG submission 187527) | Root nodule microbial communities of legume samples collected from California, USA - Siratro white BW (SPAdes) (version 2) | ecosystem: Host-associated > Plants > Roots > Nodule | place...
AAGCATTTTGATTTTTTTTTATATCATTTCCTTCCAATTTGTCATCCTTTGTGTTTCTAAACTTGTTATTTGCCAGCATAAAGTTTGAAATTAAAAAAATTAAAATTAAAAGAAAAATACCTCCTTCTGAGTGCACGATCCTCACCTTTTGGAATCACCATTATCAAATCAAACTGAATAGGTACAAGCTTACAACGAGAAGGAAACAAAGACTCAGTTATTGGTACGTAATCTAAAATATTGTATTTTTGTTACTGTTTCTTAATGTATGCTTTTTGTTGATTAAACATTCTTGCTACTGCTTATTCTTTATTGCATGTGTATTGTTTCAGTATAAAAATATTATGAAACATCAAATTTCATTTTCTTTTACACAATATTTCTTTAGTCTGCTTCTCAAAGTTTGTATTTTATATCCCCTCCCCAAGCCCTGGGAGGTCTTAGGCTAGTGGTGGGTTAAGTGCAAAAAACTTAGGGCAATGATTTGGAAGTTTGGCTTGTATTTAGTGTGTTCATTCTTATTGGATATACATCGATCTTAGTTGTTGCTTATAAATGAAAATTTAGTTTGAATTTGTAAGGCTCTTCTAATATTAACTTCCTTAATTATTCCTTGTTGGGCATTCAAATTTTTTCTTGAATCTTATTATTTTGCTACAATCTCTATTGAATTCTAATTCTCTGCTTTCCTCATTGCATGGAAGAACTCATTTTCCCGTTATGATTTGCAGTTTGAAATCATATACCTCATTGAATTCCATTAATTTTTTGTATCATGTTTAATTTCATATGATAAAAAATATTTGCATTTAGCACTTTAAATATTTTCTTACAAGTTAATGTCTTCTCATCTTAATGCAAACACTAATAGTTATTGACTGTTCCCAATTTAGCACTAGTTCCACTATAGTTGGGTCTACAAAAATCCTATGTTGAGAAATTACACGATTTAAGAAATTTAATTTTTCCAAATAGAACTTTCACTTCAAAGGCTTTGCATAACATGTCTATTTCTGAATATTTGTACCATGATTCTCATAATTTGTGTGTTCTATGTGATTTCTAGAGGACACCATTAGATTTTCCATAAAAGGTTCCCCAAATTCATCCAGATGGAAAATATCATTCTAGTAGTCTATCCAATATCTTATTATAATCATCTTCATGTTGTTGCCATTAAGTTGGATTTAGCAACTAACCTCATGCTTTAATACGGATCCTATGGATCCATCAAGATTCAACTATGTTTTATAAACTTGGTTTATTCTAATGATATATTTTTTAGTTGAAATATTTTTTTATTAACAATAAAAATTATAATTAAATGAGACTCTCCAACTCTTATAAAACAATATATAAAAAAGAAGAAAAAGAGTGTCACTAAAATGGCATCTCCTCCTTAACGATCTTACTGTTGTATACACAGACTTCCTACTATTTTATTCAAAACATTTAGTATTCTTAAGTAAGATGCCTTTAACCCCCTGCTAAAAGCATTTACAACACTAAAAAATGTAGTTTATGTCATCCGATTTAGCAAGTTAGATAATTGGATTACGCCTCCATTTTATGTTGCTGATGCTTTGGTTGAAGTTCTAAAAGCCAAATTTCCTTCCTATAGATTTCCAATAGACCCTGCCTTTCCTTTTCAGTTTGTTTGGGTAAATCTCCCGCTGGCTGATGAGGATAAGCCTCCTGTAGATTTGTTGTTTCTGCCTCACCTCCTTGTGATGCATATGCTTTGATATTTGCAGCAAGGAACATTCCTTCCCTTGGTTGAAATACTGATACAATATATGTCCTATATCCTTGCAGACACACAGTGCTACTTTCTTCACCATCCTAACCATTCCTTTTAATCTCATACTAAGTTGAGTCTATATTATGAGTTAAATTAGAAAATTAGCCACAATGTTCCAGAGTAAGCCAACAGTTTTACTCAAGCTTTAATGCTCCACAATTTTTCTTAAAACACCATTTTACCCCTTTTTTTTATGCATGCAGTGGTCTCTTCCTTAGCCAAAACTACCCATTTACCTTAAGTAACTTAGACAAGTAATTGGATAAAGGCACTAGTCTGAGTAGGAGAAACTAGCTTTTTTGTTCTTATGTATTATCCAGGTCCATGCTTTTAGTTGAGTTAGGGTGAAGATCTCTTTTGCATTTGCCCTACCCTCACTGAAAATGATATTATTTCATTGGATTCATATATTTCAGATAATTGGAATCCACATATACCCTCAACTCATATTACACTTGTTGTTAAGGCACATTAACTTAAACTTTAAACTGTTGGGAGTGATCTTTGACTTTGTTATTGTTGATTTTTTTTGACAAGTGTACCGTGTCAAAAGTAATATAGATTTATAAATAAGGATGTCGATCCTACAAGGAACAATTTTGCTTATAAATCTCAGTTTCAATACTCACTAAGCAATTATAATTTTCAAGATGGTTTGATAATAATTTGAGTCAATGAACATAAAAGAACAATTAAAAAAAATAACAATTATCAAAAGGAGTTTGCAAGATCTAGAATGATTCTCGAATTGAACTTTATCTATCTTTCTCGTTCATATTTTGGATTTGATAAGAACATACAATATTTGTAACTACTCACAATTGATGCACATATAAAAATCATTCACACTGATTCCGCTGACATAAAATTCATAAGGAAATTTCCTAAACACTGATCCCTAAGCTATTTAGTAAATTATCCAGCATTAAGAACAAATGTTATACGCAATCAATACATCGAAACCTATCCTTAGTATTCCAATATATTGAGTTTTTTCATCTAGGTTAGAAACTTAAAAGTACTTCCCAGTTAAATTCAAGAATCAAAATCAAGACTCTATTGATTAGATAAAATCTAGCATTAAGCACAAGATGAAAATACCAATTGAGTAAAAACTGAATATTATATATAAAATCACCAAAATACAAATGAGTTCAAAAGATTACATTCAATCCCAAAGATGAAGATTTAGCTACTCGTGGTAGCCATTACAATCTAATGAAAGGAAGATTGCCAAAGAAGAAGAAGATTCTCGTTCCTGACGACTGCCTCTGTCCTCTAGGTCTTGATCCCTCAGAAAACCTAAAATCACCATTTTAAACTCGTTTTCGGGCCTAGTTTAAGTAACTTTTCGCTTGGGTTTTTTTTTTATTTTAAACTTTTTATTTCTTTTTTCCATGAATCTTTCAATCTCTTATTTTCTTCATTCTTTTATACCTGAAATTTCATAATAATTGAGATTAAATGATTTTATTTAACTCAGGACTCAAAACCTAAATTTAGATCCAAAAACTCTCAAATTGGGGGTAATTACTATTTTAAAGCACACCTAAACCCACAAGTACTCAAGCTTTCTCATGTGTAAAAACATTCAAAATTGGCACTTATCAGTTACGCAATAGTGAGTTTACACATATTCATATGAGACCTAAGTTGTAAACTTTCAATGCTACCATGTAGTCACAAAACATGTGATTTACAATTTCTGCTTTATCACTGCACATAAAACACAATTGATTGTCTACCTTTACACCTCTCTTAAGTAAGAGTTTGCATGTTGGTTTCTATTCAACAACACTTTCCACATAAGATGTTGTGCTGGTGGTAGACCATTTTTTTACAGAGCAATGTAAAGATGTTGGATGGATCCACCCTTGTCCCTAGCTGCAACTTTTTATAGGTTGATTTGATAGTGTATACTTGCGTTTCCTTATCATTCCACACCTACTACGAAAAAAAAAACAAAATTATCGACAAGACAAATCTATCGAAAACATTCAAAATTCGTCATATTTACTGATGGATTTTTGACAGAAACAAAATTCGCCGGTAAATTGGCTGTAGGAAAATTTACAGACAAATTTTTTGAGTCCATCGATAATTACAGACGGATTTACCCGTCGGTAAATCTGTCGATAAATCGATAAATATTAATTTTATTATAAAAATTAATATCCGTAATTAGCGAAGGATTAAATACATCAGTAAATTTGTCGATAATTAATGATGAATGATATTTTACTGACGGATAAAAGTTTGTCGGTAAAGTTTCGTCAGTAATTTAGCTTTTCCTTGTAGTGACCTAACTATCTCCCCTATATTTACCAAGCTTAATATCCACTAATTCTTGCTTTAGGTTTGATACCTGTGTTTTTTCAATTGAAACCATTCTCTTCTCCAATTTAGCTTCCACTCCAATGACTTCCTCTTCCATCTAATTACCTCCTGTAGAGTGGCTTCCTTGTCGACGGAGTTGGAGTACACTCTAGGCATCTTTTCTCTCGGTGGTTTCCCCCGCTCCTATTTTCCAAGATATATTACTATTGAACCAGTTTTATCATACTCCTTCCCCACTTGTATTCCTTATATCTCTCCACAACCATGAGTTCAACATGTCATCCTTTCCACTATTGATCCTTCTCTAGGATTCATATTTTGATTGTAGTACCTCTTTCCATATTCCTTAGTTTTTTGAACCCATTCTCCACTTCCACTTTCCCAGCAAGGCTATATTAAATAGTTTCAGATCTCTTACCCTGAGCCCTCCATCATCCTTTGTTGACATATTTTTTCCCACATAACCCAAAGTTATCTTCCTACCTTCTTGTCCCATCCCTATAAAAATCTAGTTTGGGTTTTCTTGATTATCCTTCCTACCTTCACTGGTATTTTAAACTATGACAAATAGTATAGTGGTATAGTAGTGATTGCAAGCGACCCTTTCTGCAAAACATATATCTCTAACCATATTTGTAACATTCAGGAAAAAGTTGTAACCATAAAAAAAGAATAAAAAGGAAGCGTCAATTGTAAAGGGAGCATGGAGACAATTATTTCCACGACTACTGAATCTGCACTTCAAATTGGAGGTGGTGTGGTGAAACGACATGTGGGCTACTTTTTTAATTACAATGAGAAACTTCAAGAGGTGAAAGATTACATTGTGATGCTGGAAGATGCTCTGCGGAGGGTACAAAATGAAGTTAAGAAAGCCGAGATGAATGCAGAAGAAATTGAAAATGACGTTCATAATTGGCTAAAACAGGTGGATGAAAAGATAAAAAAATATGTAACTTTCATTGAGGATGAACGCCATTCAAAGATAAGTTCCACAGGTTTCTTTCCAAATAAATTGCAGTTAAGGTATCGGTTAGGAAGGAATGCTACAAAATTGATAGAAGAAATAAAAGCAAATGAACTTTGGAAAACGAAGTTTGACAGAGTTTCCTACCGAGTATTCCCAACTGTTGCTTCTGCTTTGGCAAACACTGCTTATGAAAGCTTTGGGTCGAGAAACAAAACTTTGGAGATGATCATGAAAACACTCGAAGACTCTAAAACTAACATGGTTGGAGTTTATGGGGTTGGTGGTGTGGGTAAGACCACTTTAGTGAAAGCAATTGCCAAGAAAGTTCAGGAAAAGAAACTATTCAATACGGTGGTAATGGCAAACATAACAAGAAATCCTGACATAAAACATATTCAAGGACAAATTGCTGAGATGCTAGGAATGAGAATGGAAGAGGAAAGCGAGACACTAAGAGCAGATCTCATTCGAATGAGGATAAAGAAAGAAAAGGAGAACACCCTTATAATCCTTGATGATCTCTGGGAGGGATTGGACTTGAATAAATTGGGGATTCCAAGTAGTGATGATGTTGATGACAACCAATGGGATGTCAAGGATATTTCTGATTTTGGTTACAATAAGAGGGGAAAAGATGATATGACTGTTGATTCTAGTAAGATGAAAAAAGACAAGTTGTCTGCAGATTCCAGTAAGGTAAAAAAAGAAAAGGTCCCGATCGATCTCAAAAGATGTAAAATTCTTCTAACATCTAGAAGTAAAGAAGTACTATGTAATAAAATGGATGTGCCGGATCAATCAACTTTCTTGGTAGGAGTCATTGATAAAAAGGAGGCAGAAACTTTGCTTAAGAAAGTGGCTGGTATAGATTCCACCAATTCTATGTTTCATACCAAAGTTACTGAAATTGCCAAAATGTGTGCTGGGTTGCCTATAGCATTGGTTTCCATTGGAAGGGCACTGAAGAATAAGAGTGCCTTTGTATGGGAGGATGTCTATCGACAAATCAAAGGACAAAGTTTTACACAAGAGTGGGAATCTATCGAGTTCTCTGTAAAGTTGAGCTATGATCATCTTAAAAATGATGAGCTCAAGTGTCTCTTTTTACAATGTGCTAGAATGGGAAATGATGCTTTGATTATGGACTTGGTGAAGTTCTGTATTGGTTCGCGCTTGCTTCAAGGAGTCCACAATATTAGAGAAGCGAGACATAGAGTAAATGCATTGATTGAAGTGCTGAAAGACTCAAGTTTGTTGGTGGAAAGTTACTCCACTGACCGCTTCAACATGCATGACATTGTTCGCGATGTCGCTCTTTCAATATCATCAAAAGAAAAAGATGTACTTTTTATGAAAAATGACATACTCGATGAGTGGCCGCACAAAGATGAACTTGAAAGGTACACTGCCATTTTCTTAAAAAATTGTGATTTTGATGATGAACTTCCTAAGAGTCCACATTGTCCTAGACTACAAGTCTTGCATATCGACAGCAAAGATGATTTAATGATGATACCAGACAACTTTTTCAAATGTATGTCTGAACTCAGAGTGTTGATATTAACCGGTGTTAATATTTCTTCCTTGCCTTCTTCCCTTAAATGCCTAACAAAACTGAGAATGCTTAGTTTGGAAAGATGTGGTCTTGGAAAGAAACTATCACACATTGGAGCATTAAAGAAATTACGAATTCTTACTCTTTCAGGATCTGATATTGAAATTTTGCCCCATGCATTTGAGCAATTGGATAAACTACAACTTTTTGACTTAAGCAATTGCCCAAAACTGAGAATAATACCTCCCAATATCATATCAAGGATGAAGATTTTGGAAGAATTCTATATGAGAGACTACTCAATTCAATGGAAGGCAGAGGAGAATATTCAGAGACTAAATGCTACTCTTTCTGAGTTGATGCAGTTAAATCAGTTAAGAACTTTAGACATACACATTCCAAGAGTTGCCAATTTTCCGCAGAACATGTTCTTTGACAAGTTAGACAGTTACAAGATTGTCATTGGAGAACTCAACATACTTTCACTGGTAGAATTCAAAGTGTTGAACAAGTATGAAGCGGTGAAGTTTTTGGCATTGAACCTAAGAGGTCATCGTATTAACATTCATTCTGAAAATTGGATTAAAATGTTGTTTAAAAATGTGGAATATTTGCTGCTGGGAGATCTCAATGATGTCCATGATGTTCTCTATGAATTCAATGTTGAAGGTTTTGCAAGTTTGAAACATCTGTATGTTGTTAACAATTTTGGCATCCAGTTTATTATCAAGCGGTTTCATCCTTTACCAGCTTTCCCCAAACTGGAGTCCATGTGTCTTTACGACCTAGAGAATTTGGAGAAAATATGTGACAATAAGCTCACAAAGGACTCTTTCAGCAGATTAAAGATCATCAAGATTAAAAGATGTGGTCAATTGAAAAATATTTTCTCTTTTTCAATGATCGAATGTTTTGGTATGCTTGAAAGAATTGAACTGTGTGATTGTGATTCTTTGAAGGAAATTGTTTCTGCTGAAGGAGAATCATATAATGTCAATGCTATTGAAGCTGCCATGGTCGAGTTTCCTCGGTTAAGATTCTTAACATTACAATCATTACCAGCATTTTGTTGTCTATATACAAACGATAAGATGCCTTTCATCTCACAATCATTTGAAGACCAAACGCCAAACAAGGAGCTCGAGGAAATTACCACAGTATCTGGACAAGATGACAATGGTTTCCTTTCGCTCTTCAATGGAAAGGTATTAAAAATAATATCATCATAAATGTTTATTATTTACTTCACACTTACAATTTTTGATGTTCAATTTGATATCTTATTTCCCTACAAGAACTAAGAATTCAGTGTCTTTATGTGTTGGCTTTCTTTTGGATTAGTGAAACTTTGAAAATCAAAATTAGTTATTCTTAAGACAATAGTTATGTGTTCTTACAGGTTTCAATTCCCAAATTAGAATGGTTGGTGCTGTCCTCTATCAACATCCCGCATATATGGAATGATCAAGTTCTTCATTCTTTTCAAAATTTGCTTAAGTTGAGTGTATCAGACTGTGACAATTTAAAATATTTATTGTCATTCTCCACGGCTGGAAGTTTAGTGAATCTCCAAAGCCTTTCTGTAAGTGGATGCGAACTGATGGAGGACATATTTAGCACAGAAGATGCAACGGTTTGTAGAGTCATCCAAGTCAATTTAACTGTTAATGTCATTTGCTGTTTAATTTCACTTATTGCTAATTAATACTTCCAATTGCAGCAGAATATTATTGACATTTTTCCTAAGTTGAAGGAAATGGAGATCAACTGCATGAAAAAACTGAATACCATATGGCAGCCCCATATGGGTTTCAATTCCTTTCCCAGTTTGGATTCTTTGATAGTAAGAGAGTGCGACAAACTAGTTACAATATTTCCTAACTACATCGGAAAAGGGTTTCAGAGCCTTCAGAGTTTGGTGATTACTGATTGTAGGTCAGTGGAAACCATATTTGACTTTCAACAAACTTATGGTAGAAGTGAGTTAAACTTGCATGATGTCTTCTTAAAACGGCTGCCAAAGTTGGTGCATATATGGAAGTTGGACACTGATGAAGTTCTTAAATTTGATAATCTGCAAAGCATTGTTGTTTACGAGAGTAAAATGTTAGAATATCTGTTTCCACTCTCGGTTGCCAATGGCCTAGAAAAACTGGAGACTCTTGATGTATCCAATTGCTGGGAAATGAAGGAGATTGTTGCTTGGAGCAATCTATCAAATGAAGAAGATGTCACCTTTAGGTTCCCTCACCTAAATACTCTATCGTTACAACATTTGTTTGAACTCAGGAGTTTCTATCCAGGAACACACAGTTTAGAATGGCCATTGTTGCGAAAATTGTCTTTGCTCGTTTGTGGCAACTTGGAAGAAACCACAAATTCACAAATGAATCGAATCCTTTTAGCCACAGAAAAGGTACGAAAAAGAATTTATTTAAGAAAGTCACTCATGCAACTTAACTTTAATGAAACTCTTTCCAAAGGAAGTGGGAAGTTATTTTCAATTTCTTACTATACTTTAGTTCTTATACTATATCTCTACTTTTTAGGTGATTCACAATTTGGAATATATGTCAATAAGCTCGAAGGAAGCAAAGTGGTTGCAGTTCAACGTTCATAGAATGCACAAATTAAAATGGCTTGTCTTGTCTGGATTGAAGAATACTGAAATTGTGTTTTGGTTGCTTCGTAGACTTCCTAATTTGGAAAGCCTAACATTGATGAATTGTATCGTCAAAGAGTTTTGGGCTTCCACAAGCCTTGTTAGAGATGAACAAATTGGGGTTGTGATGCAACTGAAGGAGTTGATTTTTAACAATGTATGGTATTTAGAGAAAATAGGTTTCGAACATGGCCTGCTTCTTCAAAGGGTAGAGCGCTTAGTCGTTTCTGGATGTTTAAAATTGGACAGCTTAATGCCACCCTTGGCGTCTTTCAGTTACTTGACATATTTGGAAGTAACTGATTGTTTAGAATTGTTGAATTTGATGAAATCCTCAACTGCCAAGAGCTTGGTTCAACTCCTAACCTTGAAGGTAAGTCTTTGTGAAAGTATGGAGATAATTGTTGAGGAAGAGGAAGAGGAAGGGGAAGAGGAAGAGGAAGAGGAAGAGGAAGAGGAAGAGGAAGAAACACAAGTGATTGAGTTTAGACAACTAAAAGCTATTGAATTGGTGTCTCTAGAAAAGCTCACTTGTTTCTGCAGTTCTAAGAAGTGTGACTTAAAGTTCCCCTCACTAGAAAATTTATTAGTGAGTGATTGCCCTAGAATGGAAACATTCTGTAAAATCCAAAGTGCACCCAGTCTAAGAAAAATACATGTTGAAGAAGGTGAAAAAGACAGATGGTATTGGGAAGGGGATTTGAATGCCACTCTGCAAAAAATTTCCACTGGTCAGGTATGCATATATTGGATTATTTATTAATTATCATCATAAATGGTCATCTTCCCTTCACATAATTTGGTTTTTTCAATGAAAATTTTCAGTTCCGCTATTGAAGAATTATGTACTTTTTTTCAAATTAAATTAAATGAATACTTTCAGTCATGTTCCCACAAAAATCTGTTGGATACTTGTAGTCAATGATACCATGTAGAGTTTACTCAATGTATTTACTTACACACTAGATGCCTTATTTAGACTTACGTAAAGCTACAATCGAGGATTCAATATTAAAAGAAATCCCTAATTTCTAAATATAGAATGTTTCCATATTTTGCTAATTACATTTACACTACCCTTCAAGGTGACAAGGAATTTCAGTACTGGTTTTCAAAACATAGTATTATCTTTCTCAAGTGAAGTTCTTGTATTTTCCTTGCCTTATCCACTTTTATTGTTTGTTTATTTTCATAGGTTTCTTTTGAAGATTCAAAGGAATTGACACTTGCGGAGAATAGTTATCTGGAGGATATGTGGTACAAGAAAGCTGTTTTTCCATATAATTACTTTGGAAATTTAAAAAAGTTGGTGGTGGAGCACATTAAAAAAGAATCTGTGATTCCATCTAACATACTTGCTTGCTTGAAGAGCCTGGAAGATTTGCAGGTATATTCGTGCGATGAAGTTCAAGTAGTATTTGATATTCATGACATTGAGATGAAGAAAAGCAAGGGAATAATCTCTCGTTTGAAAATGCTTGATTTGGATGAGTTGCCAAATTTGACTTGTATATTGAACAAAAATCCTCAAGGGATTGTGAGCTTTCCCTATTTGCAAGAAGTGAGAGTTAGTGATTGCAGTTGCATGACAGCACTGTTCCCTTCACCCCTTGTCAGAAATCTTGTAAAGCTACAGAAACTTAAAATACAGAGGTGTGACGGGTTGGTAGAAATTGTTGGAAAGGAAGATGAAATAGAACTTGGCACAACTGAAATGTTTCATTTCCCTGATTTGTCTGTCTTTTTTCTTTGGAAGCTGCCAAAGCTTAGTTGCTTTTATCCAGGAAAACACCATCTGGAATGCCCCATGTTAGAAACCTTGGACGTGTCCTATTGTCCTATGTTGAAGCTTTTCACTTCAGAATTTTCTGACAAAGAACCAGTTAGAGAGAGTGAAGTCAGTGCTCTCAATACTATCAGCCAGCTTCAACAACCTCTCTTCTCGGTTGAAAAGGTGACAAAGCACAACCAATCTTTTGCTTCCTTTCTCTTTTTGTTATATATTTTTCTCATATAGATTCAAACTGCAACCATGACAATGACATTTCTTTTGAATTCATTTCACCTTGCTAGGTTGTTCCAAAATTGAAACAATTGACACTCAATGAGGAAAACATTATCTTGTTGAGACCACACCACCTTTGCAGTTTAAATAAACTTTATCTGTTGTTTGAAGATGACGACAGAAAGAAAGACACTTTTCCTTTTGATTTACTTCTCAAGGTACCCAGTTTACAACATCTAGATGTGAGGCTATGCTTTGGTCTCAAGGAGATATTTCCCTCTCAAAAACTTGAAGTTCATGATGGAAAACTTCCAGAATTGAAAACATTAACCTTAGTAGAACTTCCTCAGCTGGAGTCAATAGGGTTAGAGCACCCATGGGTAAAACCATTTTCTGTAACTCTGAACAAGTTGACTGTGCGGTTATGTGAAAGAATTCAATATTTGTTCACCTTTTCAACTGCCCAAAGTTTGGTGCATCTTCAGTTCTTACGTATACAGACATGTTCATTGATAAGAGAAATAGTAAGAAAAGAAGATGAAGATGCTTCTGCTGAGATCAAGTTTGGACGCCTCACAACATTAGAGCTGGATTCTTTACCAGAGTTAGCAAGCTTTTATTCAGGAAAGGCCACTTTGCAATTCTCACGACTGAAAACAGTCACGGTGGCTAAATGCCCCAATATGAAAACTTTCTCTGAAGGAAGCATTAATGCGCCAATGTTTGAAGGGATTGAAACTTCAACAAAGTATTATGACTTGACTTTCCACAATGATCTCAACTCTACAGTCCAGTCGTTGTTTGTCGAACAGGTAAGGAATTCATTATCGTTAATGTTTTGGGATTGGAAAATGCAGAGCTAAAGGAGGGTGGAAGGTCCTTAAAATTATTAACTTCAAGTTTCCATTTTATAGGAGAGTAGTAGATCATATTTAAGGAGGTTTGATGCAATACATAGTTGTTTAAAGAAATGGTTTATCTTAATTTCACATTCTCAGTTTTATACAAAATTAAATGTTTCTTTCACATTCTCAGTTTCTATACAGTATCTCTGAGACCCCTGTTATGGTAAGAAACGTAGTTCAAAATTTAAGGTGGTTCAATACTCTTTTTGATAACATAATGTTCATTTCAATTGAAGTTCTGAAATTTGTCCTTCTATATCCACTTCTGATAATTTATTTTTCTTTTTTCCATAATAAAACATTGGACAATTATGGATGATTCTAAGATGGAAAAAATTCGGCATGGCAAAGCTACGTTGCAAAGACTAAAAAAATTGGAGTTGAAGAACATTAAAAGTAATTTTAAGATTTCATCTAAAATCCTTCGTGACTTAAGGATCTTGGAAGACTTGGAGGTAGATAGCTGCAAGGCTTTGCAGGAAATATTTGATATCGATGACATTGAAGGGATGGAAAAGAATGGAATAGTCTCTCCTTTGAAAAAGCTTACTTTAGATGAGTTGCCAAATTTGAAGAGGGTATGGAGCAAAAATCCACAAGGAATTATCAACTTCCCAAATTTGCAAGAAGTGAGGGTTGGTGATTGCAGACGCTTGGCAACACTATTCCATTCATCCCTTGCCAAAAATCTTACAGAGCTTGGGACACTTCACATACAGAACTGTGCCAAGTTGGTATCAATCGTTAGAAAGGAAGATGCAATGGAACAGGAAGCAAATGCAATGTTTAAATTCCCTTGTTTGTCATCGTTGCTTCTTTATAAGCTGCCACGGCTAAGTTGCTTTTATCCTGGAGAACACTGTCTGGAATGCCCCATATTAGAAAGCTTAAAAGTGTCCTATTGTCCAGAGTTGAAACTATTCACTTCTAAACTTGTTGATAGTGACACAGAAGAAATTACAGAGAGTGAAGATAGTTCTCCAAATACAACGGAGAGTGAAGTTAGTTCTTCAGATGCAATTAACCAGCTTAAGCAACCTTTATTCTATGTTGAAAAGGTGACAATCTACCAGTTTTGAGTTCTATTTTTGTTTCCATTATTTCCTCCATCTAACTCCACATTTACTTTTGAATATATTGACCTTGTTAGGTTGTTCACAGACTGAAGGAACTGACACTGAATGAGAAAAACATTATGTTATTGAGCAAGATAGATTTTTTACAATACCCCTTTGGCGAATTAAACTATCTTGAGCTATGCTTTGAGGATGATGACAGCGAGGAAGATAGTTTGCCTTTTGATTTCCTCCACAAGGTGCACAATTTAGAACATCTAGTTGTGAGATGCCTTGGAATCAAGGAGATATTCCCCGCCCAAAAACTAGAAGTTCGTGAGACAATACCTACCACACTGAGAATTTTAACCCTAGACAATCTTCAAGAGCTGGAGTCCATAGGCTTAGAGCACCAGGAGATAAAGCCATATTCTGAAAAGCTTGAAATATTAAACCTTGAAAATTGCCCTCAGTTACAAAATTTAGTTCCGAATTCAGTGTCATTTATCAGTCTGAAAAAGTTGTCTGTGAACTTGTGTAAAAGGATGAGGTATTTATTCAAAGTTTCAACTGCCAGAAGTTTGGTGCAACTTGAGTGCCTAATTGTGAGGAATTGTAAATCAATGAAAGAAATAGCAAAGAAAGAAGATGAAGATAATGACGATGAGATCATCTTTGGGCAGCTCAGAACATTAACGTTGGATTCCTTACCAGGGTTAGCAGGGTTTTACTTAGGGAAAGCTACTTTGAAGTTCTCATGTTTGAAAGAAGTGGAGATAGCTAAATGCCCCAAGATGAACAAATTTTCTAGAGGAGTTGCAAAAGCACCAATGTTTCCCCAAATAAACTTGGCCAATGATGATCTCAACAACATTATCGATGGGTTGCTCCATGAAGAGGTAAGGAATTTATTTCCCAAATTCAACTTACAGTTTAGTAAACTTAATCCCTTCAAATAGACCCTGATGATGCTGAATTTCTATTTTTGGAGCAATTATTAATTTATGAAATTTGGGAAAGCTTTGTTTCTATATATATATATATATATATATATCTTTTGTGATGGTATAAATCTCCATTATTTTTTATTAATGAGACCATCCCAAAATCACTGTTCCTTTATTTCATGTTTATCATGAACTGTTTTTTCTGGCAAAACTATAAGATTAACTATCCCATGACTTGGGAGTTTTTTAAGCATCACCTGAAGTAAATTTCAATTGAAGTTATAATATTGTCAAATGAAATTTTACTGTTTCTAATTGTGTGTTGTATTTATATTTCAGGACTCTGATTAAGAAATGCTAACTAATGGAAAAGACTTTTCACAGGAAGAGGAGCATGTTTGGTAGTTGAAAAACATACTTTTGTGTTTTATTTCGAGAAAATGGATACATTTCTATATTTGCTATTTTTGTATTTCTTTCTGAAGTGGATTGATAATTTTAATTTGTTGACTTTGAACTTGTTAATACTATGAATGTAATTTTAGTTATAAATTTAGAAATTTCTGTTTACTCATTTTTCTTGTTGTTTTGAACTTTCTAGTTAGTTTTTTTTCTTTTTTTTATGATTAGATTGGTTTAAAAAAGATTTTGTCATAAAAGGTAGATAAAAATATATTTTTGTTTTGAATAAATATATAATTTAGTAACTTGTTCTTTTTCTGGATTGGTTTCAACAGAGATTTTGTGAAACAAATATAAATTAAAAATAGATAAAAAAAAAAAAAAAAAAAAAAAAATTAAAAAAAAAAAAAAAAAAAAAAAAAAAAAAGTAACGACACACAAATAAAGATTTGCTTAAAAAACGATTATTTAAATGAAAAGAAAAGTATAACATGTTTTACATAGTGTTAACTCGTAGGAGGTTACTATAGTCCTCGTCTTAAATTTTTCACAATATACATTTATTAATTTTTTATTGATAAACTAACTTTTTATAATTTTATTAATAAACATGGTAAGAATACGTACTCTCTCACGTCCATAATAAATTTTCTCCTCGTGTCATCTGATTCTCTCATACTCATATTTTCATATACATTTTCTTCGTATAAACTTATTTTCCTCACTTACATCCATCCTTTTTATTCATTTTCATCTATTTCATTTACTTTCATTTTCTTCATTTATATTCATTTATATTGATCTAGTCCATTTATATTTATCTCTTTCATTTATATTTATTTCTTTCATCTATTATAGTTATTTTCTATACTTTTGTTTCTATTTTATTTTCTTTAACACGAAAAAAAAAACTTATTTTTTAATTAGTGTAATATCGATCAAACTTAAATAAATTAAATTAATATAAAAAATATTTATTTTCAAAATAATTTACTACAAAATTAATTTAAAAATTAATGATGTTCCTATTTAAAATTAGTATATATTTTTTAAATTACATAATCATATGTTGATTAATTAGTGTCCACTTTTCATTTTTATTTTATTTTCTTGCGATAACTCTTCGTTGGATAACCGAGCACGAGTCAGTGACGACATTAGATAACCTATAACGTCTCGAGAGAAAAGAATAGTAGATCTCAACGGTGAAAACTACCTGTTATATAATTACACATTCTGCTGGGATTTTGCTGTTATCTTTATATCTCTTCAAAATACTTTCTAAAATATTAAAACCGGTGTATTTTAAATACAAAAAATTAACAAAGAATCCTATTATATAGTTTTACAAACCATCAACCTAATCCATATAGGCTTTATTTGGTTTGGTTGAGAAGGTGGATTTTAGAGAATAAATTTGAAGAAATTTAAATAAATTGTATGTGAATAGTAAGGTTATTTAGATTAATGGATAAATGGTAAGATTTGAAATATTTGTTTGTAAAAGTTTGGAAATAATTTGATAGATGTTATAGATTTTTTTTTATTTTTTAAATTAATATATTTGTGAAATTACTAATTTACCATTATAGAATAAGATGATAAAAAATTAAATATAATAAATTTGTTGTGTGAGATTTTTAACTTTTTGAAATGATGGAGTATAATTGTAAATTTATCCTTTGAATTAAAATAAATAATTTTAAAAAATTATGAGGTTTTTGTATTGTTTAAAATTATTTTAACATTTTGAAATTTTTAAATTAGAAATATTATTTAAAAGTATCATGGCATAGTATATTCCTTTATTTCGTACTTTTCAAAGTCATCACTCACCTATAAATGTTTCCTAATTTCGAATTCACTTATAAAGACTGTTTTATAATTTTTAATTCATTTATAAAAAATATTTCGTAATTTTAAATTCCTAACAAAAGACCGTGATAATGTGTGATACATTTTAATTAGAATTAACAAACTTTAAGACATCATAAAAGAGGAAATGGCAATTCCTAGAATGTTCAAATAGAGAGAAAACAAGATTATTCATTCTTTTTTTTTTTTTTCATTTCTCCTATTTTTGTTCAGTGGGATTTTTAATTCAAACTTTTTCCACGAGGAGTGTAATATAAATATATATTTCCTTGCTAGGTTCGCACAGTTGATATGGTTCAAATATTTTTCACAGTAAGCAACTGTAGCAGGCATTTAGGTGACATATTAATAATAGAAGATGGTGGAAATGTAAACGGTTAAATACGACCTACACTTTTTGTTTCTCGATTTTTCTTATTTTTAATCAATAATAAAAATTATATAAATAACAAAATAAAAAGTTGCATATAAAAGGTTTTTCTTATAGAATAAGTTCTTTTTGTCCAAACACACCAGCTACTTGGTCGATTTCTTCAGGTTGATCTCATCCTGCACCTCCATAGAAAAATTAAAATGTGGAAATTATCCTTAATGCATAATAGTATAGTTCAACTATACCTTTCACTCCATTTGTGAATCATGTTATTTGCTTCGTCTCCCTGCACCTCTCTCACCAATGGCATTTCTACATTTCTATGCGGTTCTTGCATCTCTCTCACAAATGGCATTCTTACGTGGTTCTTGTATTTCTGTCACCAACGTTCTTGCATCTCTTTTTTTGGCTGACGTGTGTTAAGTTTATCATCGTTGTTGATGGAGAAATTCGTGCGACACCCTAAAAAAATACTGTGTTGGTTGAAATTGAAATCTCAAATCTTTGATTAAAGGTTGGAGGCACGAATTCGGTAAGAGACCTTGTTTGTCGCCAATGCAGGATGGAGAAATTTTACAGGCTAGTGTATGTTTTTTAAAAAAAAAAAAATTATATTAAATTGTACAATTTGGTATATGTTTCAAAAATTTATATATATCGGATTTTGCAATCTAAGTATATATTTTGTATAGTTTTGTATTCTAGATTTCAAAATTCGATATTTAATTAATATACTGGATTAGGTTCATTTCTATATGCAAACTGTATACCGGATTACAGTGCGGTATATAAAAATCATAAAAAATATATATTAGTTTGAACCACCTAATTCAAATCTAGTATACATTTCACAATTTGATATACATAAATTTATTCAAAATATTTATCAGATTGTATAATCCCGTAATCAATAAGAAAATGAAACATTGGTACCTTAGTGGTCACATTTAGGATACCACAAAAGGAATCACTTTTAATAACCTTCAACCATCCAGTCGATAAACAATCTAACCACTATTGACGACGATTGACGATCACGATAAAATTTCTAACAATGACATACCAAATATTACTCTCCAACAAGAACATAATGTAGTGATTTTTATTTTTCAAAATTCTCTATATCCATTTTTGTAATTTTAAAAAAATCATTTTTGTCATTTAAAAAGTTATGGAGGTGGAGGGTAATATTAGGAGGTGGAGGAAGAATCCGTCCTGCTTATGATGTAGGCCCAATTATAGTGAAATTAAATAGAGATGGACAATACTGATAAGGCAATTGTGCTTCTTGCACCGTATCAATTCCTTCCTGCACCCTTCAATCTTTGAAAATGACAATTATATTCTTATGAAATTTGAGAGGTGTATGAGATACTTCGGAAAATACTTCCCAAAATGTATAGATTTCTAGAAATTGTTTTCCAAAATTATGTAAAAAATAATAATTCCAAAATATATTTTGGAAATGCTTTCTAAGAAAGATGTTTCGAAAAGCCTTTTTCAAAAATACATTCCGAAAATATATTTCGACAAGTCTTTTTCAAAAGTGTATTATGAAATTCTTTTTTTAGTAAATCTTCGGGATTAGTTTTTGGAATGTTACACCACCTCCGACCAAAATCCGTTACCGTAAATTACCAAACTTTTATATATATTCACATAACTACGTAAATCTTTTTCTATCAGTGATAAGAAAATAAATGATGGGGTTTAAGAAAGAATTGTCTACTCACAACCAGGATAGGTAGACATTGAAAATAATAAAAACAAAAGAAGCAATAATTGAGTGTAACAACTTTTCCAACCAGGATATGTAGACATAGAAAAGGACAAAAGAAAACAATAATTGAGTGCAACAACTTTTCCAATTTGAAAAGGATAAAAAACAATAATTGAGTGTGACAACTTTTCCAAAATAATACTTGTGGTTATAGTAGGTAGAATAAAATTTTAGCTTTTAAGTATTATTTATGGAAATATAATTGATGAAGTATAAAATATGAAAGAATATTGATTAAAATATCATCAAGATGAGGTTAATGAATGATCGATTTATCGAAACAAAAATTGTCAATGACTCCTAAATCAAGAAATACGAAATTATTTTATTTTTTTTATATAGATATAACACTCGGGTTTTTTAACACCGGTGAGACTGTTGTTCACTGACGTAATTTACCATGATTTTAATTTCTTCAGGGTAAGTATAGTTTATTTTCAGTGATGCGTTTAATTTTCTGCTTTTCTTTCAGTTCTATTTTTGATTTGGGTTTTTTACTTACTATAATTAGTGTTGAAATCAAATTTATGTTCCCTATAACTTATTCATTGTACTTTTAATTTTCATTTTAATCGAATTTGAAATATTATTTTTAAATTTTTAAGATTTTAAAAGTTAATTTTTACAAATTTGAATGAGCACTTTTGTAATCATTCAAAAATCTATAGTTAAATGAATAAAAATGCATTATTTTTATTTATCAAGTCATGATGTCAATTTTTTTTTCATTCAAGTATTTTTACGCTTCATGTTTAACAAATTATTTTATTTCTGGGCATATCCATAGTCAACATTCAAATGGTTTATTAAAAAGTGTTGAAAGCACAACGAAGAAGAAAAAAATAATAGATTCGCAATCATAACAATATATATGATAATAAAAACACAAAAACATGAAAAATAAATAAGTAAAATAAGACAGGAAGAAATAATGCAGGTCTTGCCACCACGTTAGGACTGTTTTCTTTTGAAAAGGTTTTTTTATCTTTTGTTTTTGTTTAAATAGGACTCAGCCTCTTAATGACAACAACGTGCATACACATATTTTTTAATGGATTTCTTCTTCTCTCTCTTTTGAATTTCAGAACACAAACACATTATTTCCTTTTCTTTACACTTCATCACATCCACTCACATATCCTCTCAGATTCATCATCCAAGTTAACACTCTCATCTTTCACCCTTTTGCCTCTTCTTATGCTTCAAACAGCCACCTTCTATTCTACGTTCTTTTTCTTATTGAATTTAGTTTGCTCCTAAAAACAAGAAAGAAAAAAGGTCTCCCTTCAAAGTTGCAGGCTGGTGCTACAGTTTTGTTAATTGTGTAGCTGATATCAGACCTGAAGATGCTATCACCTCCAATGCTTGAATCAACCAGCTGCACAAATCATGCAGCACTGAACCAGAACCAGTGAGGTAAAATATATTAAGCTTTTAACTTTTTTTCTCTTTTTCTTATCTCTTGTGCAACAATCTTATTCACTTATTTAGATTTATCTTATAGATATATTTCAACATCGTTTTTTTTCTTTTACTTTATAATTTATACGGTTAAATACGGTTAAAAGTTCTGTCGTAGACTAAAAATAAAATATTTTAATAATTTATAAATAAATACAAATCTCACTTTATAAATTAAAATCAATTTTATAAAATTAAATTAAATTTAATTACGTATCATCAACTACTTTTATTATTTTAAATATTATAAATCTCTAATCAACAACTTTAAAATCTTTACGGAATTAATTTAACAAATAACCTCACATCTATTTCATCAACATCAATCTATATCGCCTTAGTGAATTATTTATTTTGAATTATATTAAACTTTTTTAATTTTGTTATAAATAATCTTAACCTCAAACACAACCTGTGACCTGTGATTAAATAAGCATGCAGGACTCTAACTATAAGATCTCTCAATGATTATGTTTAGGAAATGTTTCATTCCATCCAAAGTGTCTATATCTGTATATGTTATATATATAAGAGTTGAAACATCAATTGTGTGCTCCATTTTAATTTAACTAATTTTCTGTTAATAATATATATATATATATATATATATATATATATATATAGAGAGAGAGAGAGAGAGAAAGACAAA
>Ga0209489_105818_pt1 | contig 20766 bp, 9 predicted proteins | sample SiratrowhiteBW_FD_187527 | JGI IMG/M metagenome (GOLD analysis project Ga0209489, IMG submission 187527) | Root nodule microbial communities of legume samples collected from California, USA - Siratro white BW (SPAdes) (version 2) | ecosystem: Host-associated > Plants > Roots > Nodule | place: USA...
GTGAGGGTGCACACTCATGACTTAGTTAAGATATATTTTCCTCTTAATGTTTCGTGTTTAGAGTATTTTTAAAATTTATGTTTTGATTGATTAATTATATTTTATGTGAAATTTGATGTTAGATATAATTTGTAGTATAATATATAGTTTTTTTATGTTAGGTATCTGATGTAATAAATAGATATAACTTTTAGGATTTTTTTTTTAAGTTGTTGATTTCTATATTATATATGATATTTTTTTGTGTGATATGCCAAGTTTACTGGTTCAATTTTGGAGATGGAGAAAAATAATTATAGAAACTGATCTTTATTTCTTTCCTAGTATGTGAGTCGGGATACCTCCTTAGATAGATTGAATCCCCAAACAATGCACGTCCTAATAATCTCAACACGGGTATCTCCTTTCCTGAAGATACTATGTCTCGATCACACACCACATCATTCACAAACATTGATATTACATCATACCATACATAAACATTCATTTCCATTCAATTCAAATTCATCCAATTCATATTTAATAAAATAAATAATTACAATATATATAAAAAACAGTCAAATTAGCTTCCCTTACCTCTATAGAGTGAGTAGAGATACTCAAAGAACTATCCAAAAATCTAAATCACGGGCAGCCTAACTCTGTTCAAGAATCTGATCGGACACTCTTGATCTACTCAATGCTAGGAATCTAGGGGTGTCCTCTGATTGTCAATCTGATAACCTATAAGATCACAAATCTAGAGATAAGGTAGGAAACTTTAAGAGGAATTGTTTGAGAGATGGTGTTTTTCATAAGAATGAAATTGTATATCTTCTTAAAGAAAGAGAGAGAGGTGGTGGTTTTTATTAGAATAAAACATAATATCTTCTTAGGGAGAGAATTGATAATGTTTATAAAAATAAAACAGAATATCTTCTTAGACAGATAGAATATCTTCTGAGAGAGAGAGAGAGTTGGTGGTTGTTATAAAAATAAAAAGTAAATAACTATCTTTTATTTACTTAAAGAACTCTTCTATTAAAAAAAATAGGTATTATCTTATTTATTTCTAAAACTAAATTCTAGGTTAGTTTTTATTCTATAGCTATTTTCTAGGGTATTACACATGTGATCTTATCTAACCAGTTATTTTTCACATTGTACCGCAATCATGTTAACATGTCAATCCATGTGATTTGGTCTGACCGGTTCTTTTTCACATTGTAGCACAGTCATAAACACATTTCAATCCATATGATCCAGTCTAACCGATTCTTTTTCACACCCTAGTGTAGTCATATAAACTTAATCCATATGATCTAGTTTGATCGGTTTTTTTTCACACCGTAGCACGGTCATATGAACCCTTTAACCCACATGATCTAGTCTGACTGGTCCTTTTTCACACCGTAGCGCAGTCATATGAATCTATTAATTCATATGATCTGGTCCAACCGATTCTTTTTCACACCGTGGCGTAGTCATATGAATCTCCTTTGACTCTTACTACCTAGCCATCTTCATTTATGATTCCAATGATTAGTAGAGTTAGGATACGATCTCAACATACATAAACAAGCATTCAATTTTATCCAATTTATACTTATTAAAATAAGTAATTAAAATATCAATAAAAAATATGCAATTACCATCTATTACCCGAATTCACAAATATATCTAACACATCATGCATAACATTCACTATTTCAAAATAAATTAACATTTATAAAAAAGAAAAAAACATACAACTAGCTTCCCTTACCCAAATTCACAAGACAAGTAATTACAATATCAATAAAACATGTAACTAGCTTTCGTTACCTCTATAGAGTAGAGATACTCAAAGGAATTCCAAAAACCCAATCATGGACAACCTAACTCTATTCAAGAATCAAATTGAACACTTTTGTTTAACTCGATGCCAGGAATTTAGGGTTGACCTCTGATCGTCAGTTTGATAAAGAAGGAGGGCGAAATTTTAGAGAGAAGGCAAAAAAAACTGGAAGAACAACTTTTGAGAGCGAGAGTTTGTAGTTTTAATAATAAAAACATAATATCTTCTTAAAGAGAGTTGGTGGTTGTTATTATAAAAATAAAAACTAAATAACTAATTTTTATTTAAACAACTTTTCTGTTAAAAAATATTTAGGTGTTATCTTACTTATCTCTAAAGATAAATTCTAGGTTGGTTTTTATTCTGAAACTATTTTCTAGGGTATTACATTTGTTGGCGTTTTGATATTTTTAAATTTTTAAATTTTTTATTTTTCTAAATTTTAATTTTTAATTTTAATTTAGATTCGTTATAAAAAAAAATGGTATCTGAAAATTTGATATTTTTAGGATTTTTGGAAAATATTACATTTTTATGTTATATGGAAAATTTGATGTTTTTATGTTTTTTATTAATTTTTAGTGTACAAGATAGTGCGGGCAACTATTCATAATACTCTTGACAAGTCATACCATTAGTGGATATATTATAAACAATTTATTTTTGAGAAAAAAAATATTTTTCTTTAAATGTGATATTGAAAAAAAACAAATTTTATTATTTAAACAGATTTTTATTTTAAAATGATATTGAAACAAAAACATATTTTTATTTTAAGCTTATTTTTTTTTAAAATGATATTAAAAAAAGCATGTTTTTTTTTTACTTTTTTTAACATATTTTATGATATCGAAAAAAACATATTTTTATTTTTTTAAAATGATATTGAAATTGGAATTGAAATTGAGTAATAGATGAAATGCAAATGGAATTATACCTGTGTAACCACCTTCTTATCTCCACTATGATTCTGATTAACTTTTATTGTGAAGTGCTTTTGTCTAATAGGAGAGTCTCCTATAACAGATTTCAACCTATAACTTGCAAGGATAACTCAACCTAAACAAATGATTGTGATCCATTAAAAGAGATAATCTGTGAATTTTTTATTTTTTTTTGTGTGAGGAGAGAGAAAAATGAATGAATTACGTGTGGAAGGATCTGCCTAGACTGATCATTCATGCTCTCATTTTTTTCGTAGACACAATGGTCTATATAACATAAATTCCTTTCACCGCCTTTTCTTCGTCTAACAGCTTGTTTCTATATTAACTTTAAATCAATTTTTAAAACTGAACATTACATGGCTAGAATGAATTTTGCTCTTTATTTCCAATTAATTTCAATTCATTTCCAATTATTTCCAAAAACATAACAGTGAATTCAAATCAATTTATTTCCAATTATTTCCAAAAACAGAACAGTGAATTCAAATCAATTTATTTCTAATTATTTTCAAATACATAACAATGAATTATTTTCAATTATTTTAAAAAACATAACTGCTAATTCAAATTAATTTACTTCCAAAAACATAAGAGTGAATTATTTCCAAACAAAACAATGAACTAATTCTAATTATTTTAAAAAATTATGGTGAATTAAAATATTTATTTCCAATTATTTTAAAAAACAAAATAGTGAAACTTAAATTCAGTTCTCGTAATGAATTTTCTTTAATTTCAGTTATCTCAATTAAAAAAAAACAAAATAGTGAAGTAGGGGATGTGAGAAGAAACCTTGGCTTGTTGGCCCAAGTGGTGATAGAGAAAGTGCATGAGTGATAAAAGGACTGGGTGTAATGAGCAAATTTGGCCAAGTGGGAGAGGGTGTGTGATGGGAAAAGAGGAGGTGTAAACAACCAAGGCCATTTGGATAGGTTAACCTCTAATAACCAAGAACGTCAATTTTATTTTTCAGTTTTTTTTTTCTTTTTATAATTTTTTTAAAAGATAGGACCAAACCTTCCTTTTATTTATTTTTTTTTATTAAAAACTTCTTTTTCATTTTTCTATTATTTATAAAACTTTGTTCTTTTCCTTTATTTATATAAATGAAATGGGATAAAACTTTTTCTTAATTTTAATTTCTAAAAACCAAATGAATATATTTCTTAAAAAGAATAAAACCCAAACCATATTACTTTGTATGTTTTATTTTAAAATAAAATAATAAAACATTTTCTACAAAAGACAAAAAAATCCAAACTTAAATTAAATGATCGGTTTTTGATATATATATATATATATATATATTATTTGAAAAACTTAAGAAATAATTTTATTTGCCCTCACGAAATTTAGATGTTGACAATTGTCTCTCTTTACTTAAATTTTATTGAATAATTTGAAAATTAAGATTTTTACATTATTAGAGTAAAAGATGAGTAAAGACAAAAACACTAGTTTCGTTCGGGTTGGAAAAAATAAAAGAAAATAAAGTGTATGGATCATCCCCAAAGGAAAGGAAAGATTAGAGGGGTAAATGAAAAACTTTGAGATAAAAATGCTAAAAAAGAAGTATGAGATCGTGATAGTTGCTTTGCAGCGGGCCACGTATCATTACGTGCTGGAAAAGTGTGAGGTCGTGACCTTAACAATGTCAAGAGGTTCACTCACCATTATGTGATAAAAGATATGTGAGGTCAAGACCTTGATAGTGTCTAGAGGTTCACGAACCATTATGTGATAAAGGATATGTGTGGTCGAGTCCTTAACAATGTCGAGAGGGTCACACACAATTATGTGATAAAAGATATGTGAGGTCATAAAAGATATGTGAAGTCGAGACATTGACAATGTCGAGAGGGTCATCACTATTATGTGATAAAAGATATGTGAGGCCAAGACCTTAACAATGTCAAGAGGGTCATGCACCATAGAGATAAAATATATGTGAGGTCGAGACCTTGACAATATCGAGAGGGTCACGTACCATTATGTTATAAAAGATATGTAAGGTCGAGACCTTGACAACGTCGAGAGGGTTACGCACCATATAGATAAAAGATATATGAGGTTGAGACCTTGCACAGTAGAGGATCACATACGAAAGAGATATGTGAGGTTAAGACCATGCACAACAGCGAGTCACACACCAAAGGGATATGAGGTTGAGATCTTTCATAGCAGAGGGTCACACACCAAAGAGATATATGAGATTGAGACCTTGCACAATAGAGGGTCTCACACCGGAGATATGAGGTTGGGACCTTGCACAGCAACAGGTCACACACCAAAGAGATATATGAGGCTGATGAATGCATGGGACTTTATCTTTTGTTATTCTTTTTGATTTTTGTAAATGCATGAGACTTTATTTTTTGTTATTTTTTTTAATTTTTTAATGAATGCATGAGACTCTATTGTTTCCTTATTTTTTTTTCTTTGACTGAATGTATGAATGAATTCATGAAACTCTATTTTTCATTTTTTATGAATGCATAAAACTCTATTTTTTATTGTTATTTTTCATTTTTTTAATGAATGGATAAATGAATGCATAAAACTCTATATTTTTTTATTATTATTTTTCATTTTTGATTTTGTTTGACATCAAAATTTTGAATCAAATGTTCCTTTTACAATCATTGATTTTATTTGATATCAAAACTTTGTTTTGTTCTTGAAAATGAGGGATGTTTGCAAATCCTGAAGTTAATGTCAAAATTGGGAAACTCATTGTCTTTTCCTTGAAAGGATTTTAATGCATGTGCTTGAATCCATAGTTGGATAAAAATGTGGGAGGGAAAATTTAGGACATTTGAAGGAAACTGGGGTTGCACAGCCTCAGGCACGTTATCATTCTCTTGCCCTTCTAAAAGGGTAAATTTTATGCAAGGTATACATGTGAAACATAGTTGTCCCAGTTTTAGTGTATTGGGTAGGCTAAGTGAAGTCTGGATTACTTATTTGAACGGTAAAATGAATAGCTTGGTTTGATGAAAATTGACTGGTGCAGCACCATATAGAGAAACTTGTATCTTTAAAAGGGAAGAATATGTATGAAACAAATGGAAACTACCCCATTATAAATGCACAAGGGAGAAGAAAGGTATGGGTGAAAGGTAATTTGGTTTTTGTAAGGTGGAAAGAAAGGATTGCCCTGATATTACTTTCTTCTCTATTGCTTTACTCTCAAACAGTTTGTTGGTCGATAAAAGCAATTTTTTCTACCTGAGGCATTTCAATCATTTTCATTTTTCCCTCTCTACATCCTTTTGTTGCAAGGTTAGGCTTTATGAAAATCATAGCCATCATTCTTCAATCAATGTGGATTTTATTAGGCTTGTAACATGGTCAGGGGTGTTAGCACCAAGGGTTGCCAAATGATTTGATGAAACCAACAAAAGGATGAAGTCTACAAAGGATCAAAGCAAGCAATGTGGATTGCATGAAGACTCATAGAGCTTGATGGAGTTTTTGGTCTTAGACTTAGGTTGTGTGTGTGTGATTTTGGTTATGGTTTAAAACCATGAGTTGCCTGAGGTATCACTAAAAGTAAGCTCCAAAATTTATTTTGATTAACAAAAAGAGGTTTAAGAGTTTTGAAAATCTAAGTCTGAGGAATAATTACTATTTAACAAGGTACCAATGTCTCAAACTTAAACTGTTTTGCAGGTCTGTTTGGCATCCAAAAATCAACTGTGGTATTTGGATAGTGGATGCTCCAAACACATGACTGGAGACGCTTCACAGTTAATTAATATGAACTGGAAACTTGCAGGATTTGTCACTTATGGGGATAACAACCAAGGAAGAATACTTGGAGTTGGTGACACTGGAGAAGATGATGATGTGATCATAAAGGATGTACTTCTAATAGATGGATTGAAGCACAGCCTACTAAGTATAAGTCAATTGTACAGAAAAGGATACAAGATCACATTTGAGCCAGACCTTTGCCTAATAGCAGATTCAAAAACCAGTGCGACAGAGCTAGTAGGTAAACGAATGTATTCATGCTCAATATTTCTTGCATTACATCTAGTATGAACTGTTTGCTTTCTAGGAATGATGAGTCTTGGTTGTGGTATAGGCACTTAGCTCATATTCATATGCATCATCTCAATAGGCTTACATCAAAAGAACTAGTAATTGACTTTCCTAAGCTCAAGTTTGAAAGGGACAGATTGTGTGAAGCATGTCAAAAGGGTAAACAAACTAAGAATTCTTTCAAACAATTAAATGTGGTTTCGACATCTAGACCTCTTGAGCTGCTTCACATGGATTTGTTTGGTCCCTCTAGAACCATGAGTCTTGGAGGTAATTACTATGGTCTTGTTGTAGTAAATGATTATTCACGTTTTACTTGGACTCTATTCATTGCCACCAAGGATGAAGCCTATCATGCTTTTAAGAGATTTGCCAAAGTTATCCAAAATGACAAGAATTATGGTATTTTTGCCATTAAATATAATCATGGGGGAGAATTTCAGAATGAGAGATTTGACAAATTCTTTAGCAAATTTGGAATCAAGCACAACTTTTTAGCACCAAGGACTCCACAACAGAATGGAGTGGTAGAGAGAAAAAATTGGTCTTTGGACGAACTAGCAAGGATACTCTTGAATGAAATAAATTTGCCAAAGTACTTATGGGTTGATGCAGTAAGCACAACTTCCTATGTTCTGAATAGGGTGCTTGTAACACCAATCTTGAAGAAGACCTCCTATAAGTTGTTTAAAGATAGAAAGCCCAATATCTCTCATTTGAAAGTTTTTGGATGTAAGTGTTTTATTTTGAACAATGGGAAGAATAACTTGGGTAAATTTGACTCAAAAGCTTATGAAGGTATTTTTCTTGGCTATTCATTGCATGGTCATGCATATAGAGTATATAATAGGTGAACCATGCTAGTAGAGGAATTCATGCATATTGCATTTGATGAAACTAACCAGAACATGTAGGATAGTATTAAGACAGGTGCAAACGATGAGGTTCCTATTGGACAAAAAGTTGATACTGGACTGCAGAATAAACAAGAGACAGTTAGTGAATTTCCAAAAATTCAATCAATTGAACTGGGAATTTAATCGATTGAATTTGGAGTTGGTGTAGAGATTATTAATTCTGGACTACCAAGAGAATGGAGATTGCCCAAAAATCTCTCATTGGACAATGTCATTGGTCAAGTTCAGAAAGGGGTATCAACTAGAAGGTCTTTGAATAAATTTTGTGAGCACATGGCTTTTATATCACAAGTGAAACCAAACACTGTAGTTGATGTACTAGAGAACGACAACTAGATTAATGCAATGCATGAGGAGCTGAATCAATTCACAAGGAATGAAGTTTGGACACTTGTTCCCAGAACCGAGCAGATGAATGTGATTGGAACCAAGTAGGTTTCAAGAACAAGCTAGATGAACAAGGTGTCACTGTGAGGAATAAAGCTAGATTGGTTGCAAAGGGTTACAACCAAGAAGAGGGAATAAACTTTGGAGAAACTTATGCACCTGTGGCCAAATTGGAGGCAGTGAGACTATTATAGGTATATGCTTGCATAAATGGATTTAAGTTACACCAAATGGATGTCAAGAGTCCCTTTCTTAATGGATACATTGATGAAGAAGTCTATGTGGGTCAACCCCCTGGATTTGAAGATCACAAGTATCCAGATCATGTCTTCAAACTTAAGAAAACACTATATGGTTTGAAACAAGCACCTCGATAGTGGTATGAGAGGTTGAGTAATTTCCTTCTTTCTCAAGGTTATGAGAGAGGAAAAATAGATAAGACTTTATTCATTAAGAAAGCATACAATGAAATTATACTTGTTCAAGTCTATGTTGATGACATTATATTTGGTTCAACTAATGAAAGTTTGTGTGAGCAGTTTGTTAAAGCTATGCAGGGTGAATTTGAGATGTCCATGATGGGAGAACTCAATTATTTTCTAGGATTGCAAATTAAGCATTTCCAACATGGTACATTCCATATTCAATCCAAATATTACCGAGAGCTGTTGAAGAAATTTGATATGGAAAAGTGCAAGGAGGCTGCTACACCTATTGCTACTATATGTTACTTGGATACAAGTGAGAAAGGAGCCAATGTTGATCAAACTATAGGATCACTTTTATATCTTACTGTAAGTAGACCGAATATCATGTTCAACATGTGTCTCTGCGCAAGATATTAAGAAAATCCTAGGGAGTCACACTATATGGTCGCTAAGAGAATATTGAAGTATCTCAAGGGGACTATAGATGTTGGTCTATGGTATCCTAGTGATGTATCCTTGAATTTAATTGGTTACTCTGACTCAGATTTTACAGGGTGTAAAATTGATAGGAAGAGTACAAGTGGAACATGCCATATTCTCGGATCCAGTTTAATATCTTGGCATAGTAAGAAGCAAGCTTGTGTAGCATTATCAACAACTGAAGCAGAATACATAGCTGTTGGAAGTTGTTGTGCTCAAAGTCTATGCATACAAACAACATTTAAGTGATTTCGGCTTAATTCTCTCTCAAATTCCCTTATTTTTGACAATAGCAGTGCAATAAATTTAACTAAGAACCCTATACAACATTCCAAAACTAAACACATTGAAATACACCACCACTTCATAAGGGTTCATGTGAATAATGGTGACTGCATAATTCAATTTATTAATTCTGAGAATCAATTGGCTTATTGGTTTACAAAGCCCCTTAATAAAGAAAGATTTATTTTTCTCATAAATGAGTTGGGCATTATTGATTTGAAAAATATAAAATAAATCAGCCTATACAATTGTTGGTTCGTAGTTTTAATTTGTTCAAAACGAGTATGAAAAATTCAACAAAGCCAATTGACTAAACTTTGACTTAATTCACTATAGTTGATATAATATATCTAATATTGTTTAAATTTTGCTCAATTTGTTGGAACGAGTGATATTCGACAAGGAGCCTTAAGTAATTCTGGACAATAAACTGTTCTATGTAAGACTGTTATTTTGGGAAGGTAACAAATCTCCGTTAGATTTCCTGGTCAAAGAAGAAGACTTGACTAAGTTGAGATGTCCAATACACGAAGAGCGCATGTGAAGAGTGACAACCCACTTAGTGCCACATGTCATCAGTTTATTGATAGTCAATAAGTCAAAGGCTACACAAAACTCTGAAGCTAAGTAAATTTTGATACAGCTTATTAATCACAGGATCTCAACTGAAAAGATTTCTTTTATGTTGTCCATCAATGCTTAGCATGCGTGTGTGATATTTTTGCATTTAGTTGTGTATTTAATTTTTTCTTTTGCATTTAGTTGTTGTTATATAGCTCATCTATCTAAATACAAACACACACAAATTCACTACTAATGCATTTACAGTGTTCTGCGTTCATAGAACAAAAACCTTTCTTTGTAACACTTCAGCAAAACAAACTTCTCTTATGGCCTCTTCCTCCACACCACGAAAGTGCACCAAAAGAGCCTGTGCAAAGAATGAAAAACCAAGTGATACCAATGAAACTGGATATCTTGAAAGGTGGTTCACTGGAAATCATGAGAGCATGGAAGAATACCACAAAGAATACAGCAAGAAGGCAATTATTACTCCAAAGTTTCTTAGAATGTTGTGGCTCAAGGAAGAGAAGTTGGATGAAGTAAGAGAGGCGCTGAAATTCTAAAGGCTTGAGAAGTTTGTAAGCCTATTTGGGAATGTCTACCCACATTTGGTGAAAGTTTTCCTTACAAATATGTGGTATGATGAGGACATTATTTACTCCCAAGTTAAGAGAGTTGATATTTCCATCAATGATGAAGTGTGGTTGGCAATTGCTGGACTGAGAAACATAGGCATTCCAATTGGCAAAAGCAACATAGTGGGATTGGAAGACTTCAACAAAGTGCAATTCTTCAAGTCGTGCTTGAGGAATCCCAACACTAAATCCAGAAGCTATTATGTGGGAGGACTTGCTGTAATCCCTAGTATCTTGGCTTTTATTGTCATACGGCTAGTAACCCCAAGAGGGTTTAATCGTGTTGTCTTAACTGAAGAAGATCTTATGCTGATGTACTGCTTGTTGGGGAAAATAAAAGTGAACTGGGTGAGTGTGATCAAGGAGCACATAAGGAGGAAAATTGAGTACAAAATTTCATATGTTATCCTTATTTCTCACTTTATTGAATCTTTTGAGATAGATTTTAAGGGTGAAGTGGTTGAAACTATGAAGGCTCAAAATGAAATCAGCGCAACAACCTTAAGCAAGATAGGACTGAAGAAGGTCAATGATGAACACTGGATGTGCAAAGCTGACGGTGATGGTCCTGATCAGCAACAAGATGAAGTAGGTGAAGGTGCTGGCACAAGCGCTATTGTTGCTGAGGCTGAAGGAGGTTATAATGCTCATATGTCTGGTTTTCCCCCAACTGGAAATAAAATCTATTTTACAAGCTCTTAAGAGAGGATGATGAACCAATTACACACCATGTAGGATGAAAGTCGAAGCCACCACCAATATTGTGAGACAAGATTCTAGAACATTGAGGACCTGGTTGAGGACGTGCAATACAAAATAGGTCAAATGTTGTATGGACCATAGGATTAAGTCTATTCATGCATATCATATATGGTTCCTTCTCTCCATTTGATGAACGCAAAGGGGATAAGTTTGGTGTCTTGTGCCTTGTTGCATTAAGATAATAGGGTGTGCTTCTTTATTATGTTGTGTGTACTGTTGTTGTCTTGTTGTTGTTTTATTATCTATTTTTCTGCTACCTTTTTAATTGTTGGTATACACTGCTCTGCTCTACTAATGGTCTTCTTGGTTGAATGATGTTTAATAATGTTTAAGATAGTTTGAATTGTAATCCGGTTGCATGTAACTCTTATCTACATGTGTTGTATTTCGGATGTACGAAATTGAATGGAATTATGTGTTTCTATTTTAATATTGTTTACTATTTTTAATTTTTTTTATATACTTTGAAGGAATAACGAAGTATGGGGTAGCAATCACATATTTCCAGGAGTATACTAATCTGAACTAGTATGAATACATGAGGAAAAACAATTAATTGTTTCAGTTCAATCAATTTACGTTTAATTTTAATTTTCTCTTAACCTATTGAGACTACAAATTTTTTAATCAATTGTTTTAGGATGCAGTTTGTGCAAGTCAGATTTAGTGCAACTTAACACACACTTGTTTGCTTTCATCAAATTGGGAAAGATTGTTAGCACCAAGGGTTGCTAAATGATTTGATGAAACCAACAAAAGGATGAAGTCTACAAAGTATCAAAGCTAGCAATGTGGATTGCATGAAGACTCATAGAGCTTGATGGAGTTTTTGGTCTTAGACTTAGGTTGTGTGTGTGAGAGTTTGGTTATGGTTTAAAACCATGAGTTGCATGCGGTATCACTAAAAGTAAGCTCCAAAATTTATTTTGATTAACAAAAAGAGGTTTAACAGTTTTGAAAATCTAAGTCCGAGGAATAATGTAGTAAACTATTTTCAGAATTCAAATTGCTGGACTTTTCTAAGTCACAAAAAAATCAATTGATTGAATGATTTATACAATCAATTGAGTTTTTAACAGAATTAAAACAGTTTGTCTATATAAAGGGCAAGCACGTGTTTTCAAAGACACCTAAGACATTTTAAGCGAATACTTTCTAAGACAGAAAATGTGTGAATACCTTGAGATCTTTGGCAATCAATTTCCATCAAGAAAATCCTCAAGAATACTAATCTTAGAGCCTTGCTTTGAGTGTGAATTCGTGTAACTGTGGTTTTGATCCAGAGTTAAGTGTTCTACTTTGTTCTTAATTCAATTTGTAATCTGTTGAGTAGAATTACTGTTGTGATTGTTCTATTATTGATCATCTTAGTTCTGTGAGCGTGATGTTACCAATTACATAGGGTTTGTAATTATAATTGGTTAAGTGCAGTGGGTTCTGCATAGTTTAGATAACTGTTGTAGGGTGCAGTGGGTTATTTGTTGCTGGGAGCAGTGGCTTCTTGTGAGTTGCAAGAAGTGTGTATTGTGTAAAACTGATCTTGGTGATCTTGATTAGTGAAATTCTTTATTGCTTGGCAAAGGACTAGACGTAGCCCTTGAGGAAGGGTGAACCAGTATAAATCTTTGTGTTCATGATCTTTCTTTCTCTCTTCTTGAACGCTTTGTTATATCTACTGTCACTAACTCAATTAATTATTCTTCGCACGTAATTGATTGTTCTTCTTACTGGTGTTATTTTGAGTTCACTAGACTTATTATTTCATTTGTATAATTGACTAGATCTGTTCTGGATTATATTTGATTGATTTTTGTTATCTGTAATCACAATTTAGTTGATTGCTGTTATTGAAATTTATCTTCTTGAATCAAATATTGGTTTTGATTACATTTGTTAATCTGGATTATATTACTGAGTGATTAATTATTAGTTTACTGTCAGTATTGCTTATCTGGTTATTCTGAGTTGTTCTGAATTACTATTTTTAATCAATTAAGTGCTTTCGCTTTTGATTCTGGTGTTATTGTTGTTTCTTGACTGATTTGATTTAAAATTTGAATTCAGTAAATTGATTCAACTGTTTACTGATTCTTTCTGAACTGTTTTTGTGTTTATGCACTGTATTCAATTGATTGCATCTGTGGTATAGTAAATTGTATATTGTTGTTTTCAGAACTGTGTATTATTCCAATTGATTGATTCTAATTTCAGATCTGTGCACTTCTCAATATCATTTTTCAGTAGTTTCAATCAAGAACTTTCATTCTATATTTTATAAAAATCATCTTTGCAAAAAGATTTTGAAAGTTTAATTCACCCCTCATCTTGAAGTCGGCCTAAACTTGTTTTTCAAGGGGTTGAAGGGTTGTCAAGAAAAGGATATAAAGACTCAAAAATTATTTGTGGGTTTGTATTTTTTTGGAATAAGGATCACCATTAAAATGTGGTGAAAAACAATCAAGGTTTTCCTTTATGAACATTCTATCATTTTTCCCTTTTCTTTCTTTTTTTTTCTTTCATCACTTTGTGATAAGAGTTCTTGCTGCGGACTCACATCGTTCTTCGATGGATTTCTTCTATTTGATTTTTTCGAAGCTTTCGACGACCTTGAAAGGAAATTTTTTTTTTTGGCTCAAAAGGGGTACAATGGATTTGTAATTGTTTTGCTTTTGGATGAAGAAACATGGGCATATATCATTCTGAATCTTGATTGCCTAATTTTCAAAGAGAACAGTGAAACAAAATTTAATAACTTCCAACACGTGTCATTTTTCTTTCTTTTCTCTTTCGGTTTTTTTTGTCCTATCTTTTGCTTAGATCACCCTTTGTGGGTTTTCAATCTAACAGACTTCATATTTTCTTGAAAAAATTTTATTTTTCACCTTTGTAGATTGGAGATTAGCCATTCAACCAACAGAGAGAAATCTGACATTTTTTGCCCAGTGTGATATTCTTGTACTGCTATTTCAGGCCATGATGACGACTACTAAGACAAATCCTTTTGTTTTAGGATTTTGAGGACGACAAAAGGCTAGAAGGATTCAAACAACATGCATGCAAATGCTTCCATGGAAAAGCCAATTTTTACCCCCTTATTAAAACATCAAGCTTCGAAATATTATTTTTCACAATATCATGAACTCAAAAATTGTATTAGAGGAAATAATTGACTCAACATGTGACAACATTTTACATTTTTTATTTTTCATTTTTATTTTTTTTTATTTTTTCATACCATGAATTTGGTGACACTAATGGAAACAAACAAAATTGAAAATTTTGCAATGTAATTTTTTTTTTAGTTTAATTTTTAAAAATGTATTTCCAAAATGCCTCCGAAGGGAAAAAAACATGTGGGATAAATACGGATGCATGTTAAGATATATGGTGGATGTTTAGATATATAATGGGTGTTTAAATATATGACACATTTTTATATGTATAATGCATGTTTAAATATATGATGCATGTTTAAATGTATGATAAATCTCTAAATGTTAAGATGTATGATGCATGTTTAGATGTATGATGAATGTGTAAATGTTAAGATGTATAATGTATGTTTAAATATATGATACATGTCTAGATGTATCATTGATGAAAAACTAACTAATGTATGTATGTCACAATTTATGGATGAATATTATGTATGGTGCAAAGTGACATGATAATGCAAAAATTTATGAAATCAAAAAATTATATACATGCCACTTTGAATGTATGAAGATAAAATGTGAATACATGTTTATATGTGCAATGCCAAGTAACATGATATGCAACTGACGATGTAACCGACATGACTAAAATATAATGAAAAAAAAGTGCCTGCTTGTACCTCAAGGGGTACTTATTCATGAATGGTATGTACATGGGATACACTTATTAGTATGTACAAGAAAATGGTCAAGGGAAGAGGAATGCAAAAATCTCCCTTTGTGCCCTAATCAAGGTTCAACATGACAATGCCTAAGATCTATATGCCTGTAAATACAACTCATATAGGATAGTTTCCTAATCCTTAAAGATTAAAGGCCGCTACAGCTATGACTCAGTCCACCACATTGCCCAAAGCAGTCAGTAAAAGACGTCTTTGTGGAAATGCAAATAATGGGAACAGAATCTAGTTGGGGTTCTCGCAAAAACCAAGAAAGGAAGTACATACCGTCAGTATTGCTAACAACCCCTTTCTAATTCTAAGCTTTCTCAGACCTGGGTATAGGGCCCCACTCATGATATGTAATAATGTGTGTGTGTGTGTGAAGGGAGAACAAATGCATACCCAACCCCCTGCAAAACCATAAAAATTCCCATGTAGAATATACAACATGTCATCTATCCTAGAATTCAATACTTCAACAGTAATAACATGAAAAGTAAATTAACATATATACAAAAAAGAAAAGGGAAAACTAAACATTCAAAAACCCACATTCATTTTTTAATTATTTAATTAAATTGGTCTGACTCTCAAAATTATCCCTAGTGGAGTCGCCATTTGTCGCAATCAGGATGACAACAGGGACGGAGGTCCAAAGAAAATATAGAAATAATAATACAAAAAATAGAAAGGAATTGCTCTTTAGAAAAAAAATAGTGGAGTCCCCACCATATTTTATTATGGGAAACTATCAAAAAACCAAAGATAAGAAAATGGTCTGCGAAATAGATTTGGGATTTGAGATGTGGGGAATGTCGAAAAATAAGATGACCAATGTTCAAGAGGGGGAGGGGGGTGAATCGAACAATTTATAATTTTTGAAAGTTTGAATGAGATCTTTTATGAACCTTTGATTACAATGATAATGTCAATCAAAAACAACAAGTTGAATTCACAAACACCTTGTTAAAAAATATAGTTCTGTGTATAAAATCAGTAAAAATAGCTTGTTAAAACCAAAAACAACTTGTTAAAACAATTCTGGCAGTTCTGGAATATTGCAATTAACAGGTTGAAATATATTTCAGCAGGTTAAAATTCCACCACTGTAGCAAAAGGAACAGAAAAACCAGATTTGATAAACCAGTGTATAGTAGACCACAATTATGATTAAAAGATATCAAATATTATTTCAAGTGTCAATGGTGTGATGCAAATCAATTAACAACAAGATTCCACACTTTACTATATGAAAGTAGATCCAATTATTCACCAAAACATACAGTACTTAATGAGAATGAATTAATGCATGAAATCCAACTAATACCAATTTCAGATTGAATTTCAGATTAAAAGCCCTTTGAACAAAATTCAACTTAGCTCCTAACTTGTGAGAATTTCAAATATGATTAAACTATATATATCAGAAATGAGATTATCAATACAACAATTCAGAAAATCAGTAGCACGCAAATCAAACAATGTACTAAATTTAATTTTGAAGTATAAACTGAATTGCTAAAAATGCTAGAGAATTGAGGCAAATTTACAAAGATGCTAACACTAAAAAAACATGATTCAAAATATTTAAAAACACAAGAAAGATCAATTACAAAACCAAGAACTAAATTCTGCAGAAAAATTCCAAACAACAAGTTAAAAATCGGTTTTAACCAATTAAAAACACTGTCAGAGAAGGTTATTTGAATCTGTCCATAAATTTAACAAGTTGTTCTTCAATTTTAACAAGTTGTTCTTGACTGCAGAATTGAATAAGGCACAAATTCAATTCAAAAATTAAAAGAGAGAGGGAAAAGAAGATTGGACAAATGTTTTTATACTGGTTCACTCAACCACTTGGGCTATGTCCAGTCCCTTGCTACCACTTGGAAGGATTTCCAATAATTCAATCAAAGTTTACAAACAAATCACTCAAGAACCCTTCTTGAACCCTATAAGAAGACCTTCTACCCTCTTGTGCAGCCTCCACCGCACAAGATGAACACCCACTGTCAATGCAGTACACCGCTGCTGATTTGAATGCAACAGACCAATACACCAATTCAATTTTACAATTCTCTCAATTGAAATGCTTATAAAAGTTATTAAGCACAAATCAACCAAGTAACTATTCAAGAATACAATACAGCTCAAAAATTCAATTAGGCAGCAACCAAGCACAATCAAACACTCAAGGAAGAACACTTATCTTCACAAGAAAGTCACTACCATGCCAATTGAATCAAATCCAAGCAAAGCTACTCTTCAAGTATTTGAAATCATGATGAATTTCGAAATCAAAAGCATTTAGTTCTCACAATTGGTTTTCCCTCCAAGAAACTCTCTTGAAAACTCGTTAAAACCTTTTTGAAACCGAAGAATTATTTTACAAAACGTGTGCAACACCCTTTTAAACACGTAACAACTTAAACTGTCAGAAATTTAACATGTTGATTTTTAAATTTAACATGTTAAATTTGGGTCTGCAACACTAATTTTTCTAAAACGTTTTTGAAATGTTATTTTCACTCACCCGTGAGAAAGAGCAATGCTAGTACTTGATAGATTGACACAAACTAATACATGAAAGTCCTAATCCAACTAAGAACTACCCCAAACCTAAAATATAGTGTCTTCAAGTGATTTCTTCATCAAATTAAAACTTTAGGATGGCCTTCACTAGCTCCAACAGGGAAGGTATTAACACCTCCACAACGTCTGTCCTAAAACAGTACCTTTAATCACATAAGCAAAACAAGTGTGGTTTATTATCATGTTTATTTTTCCTAAAAAAAATGCAAGTAAAAAACAAAGAAAATATTTTTTATTTTTGAGCCCGACAAGGATTGATCTTGCTCTTACGTATTTCCATGATGGAAAATCAAGGTTTACATAGTTCTAGATAGAAAAAGTGTTTGCTAGTGTTTTGATAATTTTAAAATTTCGAAATTTTATGTTTTTTAATTTTTGAAAAATTTACTTTTCGTTTTTAATTTAGATTCGGTATAAAAAATGGTATTTGAAAATTTGATATTTAGAATTTTGAAAATTTTGATATTTTTATGTTTGTTTTTTGTTTTTTTTTTGGAAAATTTGACTCTTTTATGTTTTTATAATTCTTAGTGTACAAGATAGTGCGAGCGAGTATTCATAATACACTTGACAAGTCATAACGTTAGTGGATATCATATAAAGTATTTATTTTTAAGAAAAAAACATTTTTATTTTAAAAATGATATTGAAAAAAAACATTTTTTTTATTTTAAACATATTTTTTTGTTTTTATTTTTAAAATGATATTGAAAAAAAACATATTTTTTATTTTTTTACACATACTTTATGATATCGAGAAAAAAAAACGTATTTTTTTTTCAATGATATTGAAATTAGAATTGAGTAATAGATGAAATGCAAATGGAATTCTACCTAAGTAACCACCTTCTTGTCTCCACTCTGATTATGATTAGTTTTATTGTGAAGTGCTTTTGTCTATGAGGAGAGTCTTCTATAAAAGATTTCAAGCTACAACATGCAAGGATAACTCAACCTAAACAAAAGATTGTGATCCATTAAGCTTGCTCTACTCTACACCAGGGATTTGGATGGGGCTTTTGAATATCAAATCTTGTTGGGTTAATGGGTTATCGGAATCAAAGATGAGACAGGGGGAAGAGATAATCTGTGAATTTTTTTATATGTGACAAGAAAGAGAGAAAATGAATGAATTCTATGTGGGACAATTAGCCTAGACTGATAGTTGATGCTCTCTTCTTTCCGTAGACACAGTAGTATATATAAAATAAATTCTTTTTCCCTCTTTTCTGTGTCTGACTACTTGTTTCTATATTAACTTTCCATTAATTTTTAAAACTGAATGTTACATGGCTAGAATGAATTCTGCTCTTTATTTCCAATTAATTTCAATTCATTTCTAATTATTTCCAAAAATATAACGTTGATTTCAAATCAATTCATTTCCAATTATTTCCAAAAACAAAACAGTGAATTATTTCCAATTATTTTCAAAAACAAAATAGTGAATTATTTATAACTATTTTCAAAAATAGAACGGTGAATTCAAATCAATTTATTTCCAATTATTTTCAAACACAGAACAATGAATTCAAATAAATTTATTTGTAATTATTTTCAAAAATAGAACAATGAATCATTTCCAATTATTTTCAAAAATAAAACGGTGAATTCAAATCAATTTATTTCCAAAAACATAACATTGAATTATTTCCAAATGAAATAATAAATTATTTCCAAAAACAAATCAATGAATTAAAATAATTTATTTCCAATTTTCAAAAACAGAACAGTGAAATTTAAATTCAATTCATGTAATGAATTTTCTTTAATTTCAATTAATCTCAATTAAAAAGCAAAATAGTGTAGCAAGATATGTTAGAGAGGGGTGTCTGATGTAAAAAGAGGAGGTGTAAACAACCAAAGCCATTTTGATGGATTGGACTCTAATAACAAAGAACATCAATTTCTGTTTCAGTTATTTTTTTCTCCTTTTATACAATTTTTTAAAAGATAGTACCAAACCTTCCTTTTATTTTTTCTTATTAAAACTTTCTTGTTCCATTTTTCTATTATTTATAAAACTTTTTTTCTACAAAAGATAATAAAATCAAAACTTAAATTAAATTGCTAATTTTTTATATATTTTATTTATTTTTATTTTTATTTTAAAAGTTTAATAAATAATTTTATTTGCCTAAACAAAATTGGATGTTGACAATATCAATATAATATCATAAAATTAAAAAAGTTATTGTAAAATATTTAAATTAAATAATAATTTATTAATATTAATAATAACAAAAACAATAATAATAATATTGGTAGTATTAATAATAATAATATAAATATTAATATTAATATAAATATTAATATTAATATAAATATTAATATTAATATAAATATTAATATTAATATAAATATTAATATTAATATAAATATTAATATTAATAATAATAATCATTATCATCACCATCATTGTCGTAATCGGGGTCACGACAGGGCAAATGAAAAAACAAATTTGTAAAATAAGGTTTAGATTGAGTTCAAGAGGAGGGGTGAATTGAACTTTGAAAACTTTTCGCAAATTTGATTTATTCTTGAAGTAGAGAATGAAAATTCTTTATTCAATCGATTGACTGTGTAATTCTGAACTGTCAGGTAAATAATCGACTATGCACAGCGGAATATATCAGAGTTAAACCCAGAATTCAGTTAAACCCAAAATAGTTTGCAGTGTGAAAATGATTTAACCCAGATTTAAGATGTTTAAACACACCAGTAGATTAAACACAATCCAGAATCACAGTTGATTATGCAAACAGATGTTCAGAGTATGAATAACAGAATGAACTGATTTTAATCCAGTTAATTTTAAAGATGGCAGCAGTGAATAAAAGCAATCAAGAAGAGTAGGGAGAAAAGCAAGAACACAAAATTTTTATCCTGGTTCACCCTTCCACAAGGGCTACGTCTAGTCCTTTGCAAACTAGCAAAGATTTCCACTAAAACAGATCACAAGATCAGTTTACAACCCTTGCTCCCAGCAAGTTACAAACTGCTCCCAACAGTAAACCCACACCTCACTG
>Ga0209489_105819_pt1 | contig 20765 bp, 9 predicted proteins | sample SiratrowhiteBW_FD_187527 | JGI IMG/M metagenome (GOLD analysis project Ga0209489, IMG submission 187527) | Root nodule microbial communities of legume samples collected from California, USA - Siratro white BW (SPAdes) (version 2) | ecosystem: Host-associated > Plants > Roots > Nodule | place: USA...
CGCAATTTTTTTTTTTTTTTTTTTTTCTTGTTTTACATCTTCTCAATTCATGTTAACCAATAAGTGAAACTAAACAAATGAATATTAGTTACATAGATATTAAATAAATTCGGCTTAGTGGATCAATAAGTAGTTTTCAAGCTAGAATTGGTCCCATTTGTGTAAAATATTGACCAAACAAAATTTGGCCTAAAACATATTAATTAAACTATAAGCACGCAACATATATAACTCAAAACATACAAAATGTTACGAAAATAAGTAATTTCCACGTGACAATATTTTACCATATACAAGTCGTGTAGTGGATTATTACAGAAGATAACAATGCCGGAAGAATTTAAAGGGACATTTATTAGGACAATATATTAAAAATAATTTTAACATGAAATGTTATTAAAATCACATTTTGAATATTTAGAAAAAAGGTCAAATAGTTATGAAAATAGAGATTGAATTCCACCAGTAGTTATGTTTGGACTGATTCTCCAACCAAATTTCACTAGTAGCTACATAGTGATAAATTATGAGATCAAATGTATTTTTGACCAAAATAAAATTACACAGTGATGAAATTAGCCACCAATAATTGTAGTGACAAAATAACCTGTTGCTATTTATGCTACTGTTTTCATTTTTTTTTATACGATAGCTTGTGATGTGTTATTTCAAGGCCAGTTATCTCGTTAACCACTTAAATCCGAGATCTAAGTATAGTTTTGAATTAGAAGAAAATTATTATTTGTCTTTGACATGGATCTCTATTTATAGGCTTAATATTGGGCCTCCTCTATGGGCCTGAGATCCAAATGTCAATGTACTGTTATTGTCACAATAATCACACATTAACGGGGTTTAATCTTAGTTAGACTTAAGATCTCTGAGTAGTTTTCTTATAATTGAACTTTAAGTCTAACTAAATCTTACAAAACTGACTTATAATGCGAGATTTGCATTCACTTGTAAACTATTGGAAAACCTCATCTCTAATCGATTTGAGATTTCTAACATACCTGTCTCATATGAAACTTAAGGATAGTCCGACAACGACTCGGCAGTGAGTGGCCCAATAAGTCCAACAACCTTGTTAGAATAAGTTTTGATACCATCTTAGAACTAAACTTTTATGTCTAACTAAATCTTACAAAACTAAAATGAGGTTTGTATCCAATTATAAACTATTAAAAGACCTAATCTTTAATCGATCTTAAATCTCCAATATGTTGACTATCGGTCGATTTACAATCTTTTGAAAGATAGCTTATACATGGCGAACCCTTTCTCGGTCTATATATAGCGAGAAAGCAACCACGAGAAAAATACAAACATGAGTTCTGATAAAATTGTGTTGATTTTTATATTTTGTATGAGCATGATGAGTTCAGGAGATTGTAACGATAGCAATCATTATGTTCTGGTGCATGGCGTTTGCCATGGAGCTTGGAGTTGGTACAAGCTGAAGCCACTCTTGGAATCTGCAGGCCACAAGGTCACAGTACTGGACCTTGCAGCATCTGGCATCAACATGCAGAACATTGATGATGTTAATACTTTCTCACAGTACACTCAACCTTTGTTGCAGCTATTGGCAACAATTCCCCCTAATCAGAAGGTGATTCTAGTGGGTCATAGCCTTGGGGGACTCAACATAGCACTTGCCATGGAGCAATTCCCAGAAAAAGTAGCAGTTGGTATTTTCGTTACAGCTTTTGTCCCAGACACTGAACACAACCCTTCTTATGTATTGGAAAAGGTATATATGCTTGTTTGACGTTACAACTTGTTCATTTTAATTTCCTTACAGCTTGTTCATTTTGTTCCAGAAATACATCATTGACGTTACAAAGAATATACGCACGTGAAGAAAAAGAATGATAAAATTGCATTCATATTCACCATTATTATTTTTTCTTTTTTTTCTGTTTGAAAAGTACGGTGAGAGGACCCCCCCGTCTGCATGGATAGACACTGAATTTGAACCAAGTGGAAACAAAACATCAATATTGTTTGGTCCCAAGTTTTTGGCCACCAAGCTCTACCAACTCTCCCCCGTTCAGGTAATTACTTGTTACGACCAATCATTGTTTTAGTTATGAAAATTTCATAAAACAACGTATATTATGTGCTAAAAACCCTCGAAGTTTAAAGTCATGAACAAGAATGATATGATAATTGGATTTTTCAGGACCTTGAATTGGCCAAGACCTTAGTGAGACCATCATCACTCTTCGTGGAAGACCTATCAAGGCAAAAGAAATTCTCGAAAGAGCGATATGGGTCAGTTCCACGCTCCTATATTGTTTGCACTGAGGACCTTGCAATTCCTTTGGAATTTCAACGCTGGATGATCCAAAATGCTGTCATCAATGACGTTCTAAATATCGAAGGCGCAAATCATATGGTTATGAATAGCAAGCTTCAACAACTACTTGATTCTCTCCAGAAGATAGCAACTAAATATGCATAAATCCATCATGCAAGCTTTACTTCTTGTGGCTTGAATTTAACTTGTGTAAGAACAATAAGATCTCGTTTGGAATCACTTCCACGAAACAAATACATGAAAGGGATATCTCGCAACTTCTGAACTATTTTTTTCTTGTTTTAGCATGAATGAAGTTTGTGATCTTCGCAATTCATGTTAACCAATAGGTGAAACTAAACAAATGAATATTTGTTGCATAGATATTAAATAAATTCAGCTTAGTAGATCTAGAAGTAGTTTTCAAGCTAGAATTGGTCCCATTTGTGTAAAAATATTGACCCAAAAAATTGGCCTAAAACATATTAATTAAACAACTATAAGCACGCAACTTATATAACTAAAACATACAAAATTTTATGAAAATAAGTAATTTCCACGTGACAATATTTTACAACATACAGGTCGTGTAGTGGATTATTACAGGAAAAGATAACAATGCCGGAAGAATTTAAGGGGACAATTTATTAGGACAATATATTAAAAATAATTTTAACATGAAATGATTATTAAAATCAGATTTTGAATATTTAAAAAAAGGTTAAATAGTTTTGAAAATAGAGATTGAATTCCACCAGTAGTTATGTTTGGACTGATTCTCCAACCAAACTTCACTAGTAGCTATATAATGATAAATTATGAGATCAAATGTACTTTTGAACGTTTTGTTTGATAATAGGTTTACCTAAGCTTAATTAGTACTTTCAATGCAAAGAAAAAAAAATAAAACAATAAATTGTCTTAGAAATGTGTAAAACTTATGCATTTCCCTTACAAACTACGTTTCATTTTTCTCCCTCTTTAATGAGACAAAGCCTTGAGATCTTCTCCTCCATTTCTTACATTCAGAGTGCACTTTTCCCCTTTTACTAGGACAAACTCTTACCGATGAATTGATTATCTCAAACCCTCCTACGAAATTTCGGAAACCCTCCATTTTTGATTGGTCAATACATTGAGAGTCGTAACACCTCCCAACTCCTAACAAATTATGTACTGTTGTGAAGGTAAAATCTTAAAGTTAGAGTGTGGGCTCGTAAAGAGGCAAAATAGGTGCTGCCGTGCTTTCATTAATGTTTTGTTAAAGATGGATTTGGAAAAGTTAAGATTGAAATATATAAAAAAATTAAATTGTTTGAATTAAGAGAAATGTATTGGATTTGAAAATAAAAATTATATTATTAATTTATTATTATATAAATATATTTATATTGTTATTTATTATTTTATTATTATATTATATTATATAAATTATAATCATAATCAAATTATAAGTTATAACTTGTAACTTGTATGTTGGAGATCCACATTGACTAAAGATGAGACCTTCAATATAAATAGATGCAAACCACATCTTATAAACCAGTTTGTAAGGTTGAGTTAGGCTTAAATTTCATTTCTAATATGGTATCAGAGAAGGTGTGTTGGAGATCCCACATCCACTATAAATAAGACCTTTCAATAGTTTATAAATGGGTGCAAACCTCATCTTATAAGCTGGCTTGTAAGATTGAGTTAAGCTTAAATTTCATTTATGATATTATAACATAATCAATCTATTATAACTTATAACATAATGATTATTGGTTTTCAAGTATTATATTACCACATGGCAAAGAAGAAGTGTGTAATATAACATGGTTTTCCATGCAAATCCCTTCCATATGCAAGAAACCTCACTCTCATTACATTCGCAAATCGTCGCTTGTCAAATCTTCGTATATCAATTCAAAATGATCTCTCAAATCCTTCCTCCTATACTAACCAAACTCAATGTAAGAGCAATGTAAGAGATTTATAAGGGTGGAGTTCAAAATGTCCAACATTATTATCCTAAAGGTAAGTTATTTTAGGTATATTCTATAATTGTAATGTGTTTTTCATTTTGGTGTGATTCTGTGTTTAGAACTACCGTCGTAATTAGAGTAAAAATTCTCACATTGTTGGAATTAACAGGGATTTATTGTTGTAAGTGTATGAACTCAATCTTATTTATAAATTTAAAATTAATAATAATAATTTCAAAAGTATTTTTAATTGCAACTAAATGGATATCTGACCAACAAGCTTGTTAGATTATAATTACAAAGTCTAGTATATGTTTCTTGTATATTGTTTGTGACATTTACTCACATACAGTAACTAAAACAAAAAAAAATGCAATAAGTAGATCATTTATGCTCTAGTAAATTTTTAACATGATAATTTTATTTGAATTTTAGCTTCAATTGTTTAAGCGTAAAGTTGATGTCAACTTAATAGAAAGTTAAATATGTTATAATCGATAAAATAATATTTAGAAAAAAAAAATTATATATACAACCACGATATAAATTAGGTAAATAATCAATTCAGTATAATAAGTAATAATATGTTTTGTATTTAATATAATAAAATAATTATAATCTTAATAAATTTGTTTGAATTCTTTATTGTTGAGATAAATAAACCCATGTTTAGTTTTTTTTAATAACTATCACATGGGTTTATTAAAAGTAAAATTAATGTTAATATACAATTAGTTTAAAAAAGAATGTTTTATTCTTACTTTTTACTTTATATATTTAAAATTTTTAGATATTCTTTTAAGATATTAACATTAATTTCTTTTTCTTTTTCTTTTGAATAAACACGTATAATAGTTATTAAAAACTAAACACATACTGAATAATATCAATAGATTTCAAACAAAATTAAAATTATATTAACAAAACAATATTTTTTATATTATACTAAAAACGAAATATATTAATATTTATTATACTAAACTAATTATTTATTCATATTTTATTATACTAGAATGCATTCAATTTTACACCTCTACCATATATATATATATATATACCAACTGCGCAAATGGCTCAGTGTTAGAACAAAATGTTAGCAAGATCTCTAGCATAACATCAACCTTAATTGTCTCCATTCAAATAAATATCTTTATGATCAAGTGCAATAAACGCGCAACCATGTGTCACAAACACATAAATAAAGAACTAAAATCATTGGAATAGATTTCAAACATAGAAAAGGTATATTATTATCTTACATATTATGATGCTATCGTGTGGTAATAATGCAGCAGGTTTAAAACATCATTTGAAGAAGCAACTTCAAGAAAATATATATCATCTATAATGATAGAGATGGATTTCTTCTTTTGATGTAACAAAGTGATGACTCTTTCAATTTGCTCAAGCACAAAAATAAGCGCATTATGATTGGGTTTTCCTTGACCTAGTCATCGATAAAATTTATGCTACTTAAAAATGTATATAATCCCATAGTCTAACTTTCTCATTTTCATTATTGTTCTAAAGATATGTTTGAAAATAATAGATACGTTTGGAGATAAAATTTATCCTACTTAGGGATGTATATAATCCCATGGACTCTAAATCTCTCAATATCATTATTGTTCTAAAGTTATGTTTCAATTAATAGATACGTATGGAGATAAAATTTATACTACTTAGGGATGTATATAATCCCACAGACTCTAAATATCTCAATTTCATTATTATTCTTTAAGTTGTGTTTGAATTAATAGATACGTATGGAGTAGAACAAAATCACACAAGGTTCCACATTGAGGATATAAAATAGAACCTGTTTTTGTTTTATAGTTATCAACTTGTTAATCAGATCAGAAGAACTGCATTAATGCAAAATGATTTTCTCTATTCTATTTACCCTAGATATTTATCAATATTATAGTCACTAAAAAATTGTACAATAATAAAACTAGATTTCAAGCTGGAGTAGATCTGTTATGCATTTCAAATATCACCGATTTAACATATATTTTGTATATACCTCCCTGTGAGACCAGATTCATCTATAACCTATAAAATTTGGTTATCCAACATAATGTATCATTTAATATTTATAATTGAGTCTTTAATGCCGAGTTACTTAGTCAATTTGATACTATATAATACAAAGTCACTATATAGAAAGTCTACACAAAATCAAACCCCTTTATTCTCTTATTAGATGTTATATAATTTTTTTATTTAAGAATCGGAGAATTTTTTATAAATGAACTTTTAGACCAATCTCACTTATCTCGAAGGTTCAATACAATTCGGATAAAAACAAATCTCAAAAAGCAAAATATACCATTTACAACAACAAAAACCATACTAAACACATTATAAAAATAAAACCAATAAACACCAGTGATACATTGAAGATTCCTGCTACATTAAGAGTATAAGAAAATCCATATATGAATAAAATCTGCCTCTGCATTTCTGAATTTTCATCATTTCTTAACATCTAATATATCTAGATAATAATCCTTTCAATTTCATTGTGCCAAAAAGAGCATAAACTAACTTTGAGTAAAGAAAAGATCAACACAAAAATAGCTATTGAGACATTGAAAAATGAAAACTGCCAAGATTTTTCCCACAACACAACCGTGCAAAATAGGTCCTTCAACATCCGTGACACAAAAAAACTAGTGCAAAATTAAGATAGACCACAGCCGTGACATTCACTATAAGCGTGAGACACTTTATTTGAAAATTCAACCATTCCATTTCAATAATAAAGTAACATGTATAAAAGAACAAACTAACAAGATGTCTTTAAACTTGAAGCACTGTTCTCCTCTATAAAAAAAATTGAATTTTCGCTCTTTAATCATTCCTTTCTTTTTACATGACAACAAACTTCTATTCAATGTCTTTATGTGCTAAAGCTACACGATCACCAAAATATCAGATTATATTGAAAATCATAAGTCATTATTGAAATATTCAACTTAAAGATCTTATAATTTAATTAGAAATCATTCAAATATTTAGATGTCACTTTACTAATATATTTTATTTATTCATTATAATATTAATTATATCCAAACTTTAAATTATATTATGCTGTGTTCATTGGTGATATATTTTATTTATTCATTATAATATCAATTATATTCAAATTTTGTCGTGTGAATTGGCAATTTTATATTAATTTTATGTTATTCGTGATGTAATGTCGCTTAGAAATAAGTTTAAGTAACATATTTATTATTGATATACATAAATTAATTTATTTTCTAATTTTAGTTTTTCATTAAATAATCTATTTTTTAACATTGTTTTCTTATTAAAAACGATAATATTAGAGCTTATAATTTATTTTCTATATATTAATTTAAAATTTATAAGATTCAAAATAATAAATATATTTTAATTTTAGAATAAATAAGTATAATATATTAAGATTATATGTAATATGAAAAAATAATCATAACTCTTTTCTTTTTCTATTCTTATGTAATTTAAAAATAAAATAAAATGATAAGTTTAAATATTATTAAAATATGGTCTTTTGTTATTTTATTCTCTATAAATGTTTTGTGACAATTAAATCTTTGATATTCTTGGTAGTGTTTTTTAGTCCTTATCCTTAAGTATAAATAGTTTAATATCAAAAATATAAAATATTAAGTAAAATAATTAGATTATTTTTAAGTTTATTATTTAAACAAGTAATATCTTTAATTTTTTTATAAATAAAATAATCACTTATAATTTTTAATTTTTTAATATATTATTAACAATCATTTTATATTATCTTTAGAAAATAATTACTTTTTTATTTATAAAATGATTTGAATAAAATTATTACATGCGATTTTTACTTTATAATTATATATACATATATATAATTTTATATTTAAAGAATTATTACTGACAAAACATCTTAATATATTTTGAATAAATTATTTTATCTTAATTTTAAATTGTGTAAAGAGAAAAAAGAATAATAACAATGATTTTTTCTATATTACATATTATTTAACATATTATAATTTTAATTCAAAAAATATAAAATATATTTTATTGTTTTATTGTCATTGAGTTAAAATATATGTTGATGACATTAAGAAATAAATGACTTCACCCCTATTCAAAATTATTACATCAAAATTAATATATAGAAAATAAATTGAAAACGTCTAAGTAAATTATAACTATTTTTAATAAAAAGAATAAAATATTAAAAGTAAATTATTAAATATAAAAAATGTATAATATCTTATTTATCTTGAATTAAAATCTTTTGTTACCCTAAAAAACTTAAGTAAAGCTTTCCATTTTAAACATTATTTATGACGAGGACTAAATAAGAATTAGAAAATGTCGTAAAATTTAAGACGAACAAATACTTTACAGATACTAAAGAGAGGAAACTCATACTTTTAAATACTTAAAATGTATTGAAGCCTGCATTTTGTAATTAATTTTTACAATTCTGATTTATTTTTTTTCTAAAGAAAAATTATTCGACCCACATACATCCTATTCATATCCACATGTTACTTATTAGTGAAGAAGAAACGACTATCCCATTGCATTCCTATTTATTCATACTCCACCCATAAAAGTTAAATTTTTAATTTTATCATTCAAGAAATTTTAGCTTTAATTTTAAATTGTAATTTCATAATATGTATTATATATTCTTAGTTATGTATTTTGAAATATAAAATATTATTATATAATAGACAATCCTTAATACATAATATCTATTTTCATGTTACCTTTCAATAATTCATTATTAATATTTTTCATTTGACAAGTTTTCACATATAAACTAACCAGGTCACTTTACTCTTTTTATTATCTTATTAGTTCTTCTACTTGAATAATTTATCCACCAAGTCATAAATCTCAATAAAAGATTTTTTTGTCTTTGATTTCAATAATTTACCCACCTGAATCATAAATCTTTTCTTTTATAGGTTCTTCAACTTTTCAACATAAGGATCTCTCACAAAAACGAACGTCATTCTCAATGATAACTGTCATTCACTTTGATAAACCCTCAAACATAAGTATACAAGGATTTAATTGTAAACTACGAATATTTAGTAGTGAAGAAGACCATTGTCGATTGTCCTTGTATTGATATTCCAAGTTGGAATTCTTTACATCCTATACGCGTTTTGTCAATTCTTGTAAAACCTTATCTTGTAATCTTGTTAGCCGAACTGCTTCTCTAATTAAAGTGGACTTGTGTAAACAAACAAATTTTTGTAGTTTTATATTCAACTACAAAAAGAAAAAAAAAACTAAAGTTATTTCAATATAAACTTGCATTTTAGCTAAAAGATTATCAAAATTTTCTAAATAAGTCATTAAAGAACTTCCTTGTTTTAATTTAGCTAACACAACCGCTAGACAATCAAGGACACCATCATCAAGAAGGTTACCCACATCCTACAAATTTTGCCTCCAATATCTTAACCGAAAGTCTTGACTTTGGATGTAATGTCTTTTCCATGAAAATTTTTTTCCATCCATGAACAAAAGTAACAATCTTGGACGTTAATTAATAGGTGTATCTTCTAATTCAAATAACCATTTTCTTTTTTGCCTTTTCATTCCCTACAAGTTTTTCCACCAAAAGATGAAAACTAAAGATGAGCCTAATTAAGAACTATCATGGAAGAAAAAACTGCAAACACTTGATGATCAACTGATGTTGTCTAGATTTGAAACTTGCCATAGTTGACATCAGTCCTTTAACATATTTCTATAAAGATTGTAAGGCTTAGTGCGTATGTTTTAGAATCTTGTATATTTTTTTCTAAAGAATCCATACAAAACTTAAGTTCTTTGTTGGTGACCATTTTTTCCAACTAGCTGATACCAATTGTTAAAAACTCTAATCCTCTTCTCTCTTTCTCCCCACCACACTCACTCGTACTCTCACTTCTCACAAGCTCTAAACCTTCCACTCTTTCGTGCTCTCTTCTCATAAACTATAAGTCACAAATATTATTTTTTTTACAGGTTCTCCACACAAATACCACTCTCAATGACAATCGTCACCGACTTCAATGAACACTCGCACATATATGTACACAAGGATTTACTTATAAACTACGAGTATTCAACAGTAAAGAAGACAATTTCCAATTGTCCTTGTATTAATATTCCAAGTTGGAATTCCCTACACTCAGTAGACCTTTGTGAAACCTCATCTTGTTATCTTACTAGCCAAATTGCTTCTCTAATTGAAGTGGGCTTGTGTAAACGAACATATATTTCCAGTTCTACATTCAATCCAGAAAGGAAAAAACTTAAGGCTATTTCATCATAAACATGCACTCTAGCTAAAAGAATATCAAAATTTTCTAAATAAGCCATTAAAGAACTCCCTTATTTTAATATGGCTAACTTAGACACTAGATCATCAAAGACACCATCATCAATGGTTGCCCACATCCTACAAATTTTGCCTCCAATATCTTAACTAAAAGTCTTGAATGTTGATTAATATAGATATCTTCTATTTCAAACAAATGTTCTGTTTTAGCTTACCATCTCCTAAAATTTTTGTGAAGATGTGTACGCTCAACAATCCTTATTGAAGAAACAACTGAAGAAGGTATATATTGTCCAAATTTGACATTTGTCATAGCTGACATAAGTCCTTCAATAAATTTCTGTAAAGATTACAAGACTTGGTGAGTAAATTCTGGAGAATCTTGCATATTTTTGCCCAAATAATTCATACGAGTCTCAAGTTCTTTGTTAGTAACCATTTTTCCCAATTAGTTAATACCAATTGTTAAAAAATCCTAATCCTCTTCTCTCTTCCTCCCCACCACACTCACTTGCACTCGCATTTCTCACAAACTCTAAACCTTCCACTCTTTCGTTCCATCTTTTTACAACCTCTAACTATCATATCTTATTTTCTTTCAGGTTCTCCACTCTTCATGCACAAGGATCTCTCACAGACAAACAAACAACACTCACTCCAACACTCACATGGAGGTACATAAGGATTTACTTTTAGATTATTTTTTCAATTAACTTCTAATTTCAAAACATAAGGATTATATAACCATGAATAACCACGAGCTCTGTTTTTTAACCTTACAAATTAAGGATCATTAAAAAAAAAAAATAACCTAACTCTGATGCAAAGTTATTACAATAGCATGGTTCGATAATCAGTCAATTCCTGAACCTCTTTTATCGCATAGGAAAAAGTCTCCTTTCACCATAGATCAAAGATATTAGCTACCAACATCTTTAGCAACACCCCCGAAAACTAGAGACCCAAATGAAGACTAGACAGAAAAAGAAATATGATGGAAAGTTGAATATTTCCAAGCCAAAAGAAAGAAATACATTCTGAAATGTACATTTTGAATCCAAATAATGTATACAAAACTCAAAAATAAGTTTTGAATTGTACAATTCAAAATCTTTCTAAATCATCCAATTGAAAATAAACCAACACTAACAATAACAAAGAGAGATTCACAAAAATCAACCTTAAAAGGACAACAAATCTAAACTAGGGATGTTTTGGACATTTCACCACCCCATCAGGGTGAAGTTTTAAACCATAGGGTATAGAATGCAATGCTAAAGAAAAAGTAGAAATAACAATGCAGGTAAGCCCGACCCATTTTAGCCAGCTCCACCTCACATTTGACCGTGAAAAGTGAGTCAGGACAAGCCAACTCGTCTAAAAATTGTAAATTAGTTTTATGATGGGTTCTTCCTGCACCGCCAATAACGTTCTTTCACTAATATGATAGTCACAACCTTGTACCTTCACAAACCTTGCACTGAACCTCCACTTTTTGTCTTCTCCTATGTTGAACCTCCACTAAACATTTAACCTTTAACCTATTTCTCTAACATATTTTGATCTTTTTGCTCGTGACTAAAATTATAATATTCAAAATTATAAAGATGTGGGAAGATACTATGAAAGTGCAGGAAGAATCCGTCTAGTTTTATTGATCACCGTGCACAATGATAGGCCCGTGGGCCAGCAGACCTACCTGTAGAAGCAAAATCTTAAAAGAAACTACATTAAATGTTATAACAATAATTTTGTTTTAATATTTCATATCTTTATTGTACCCTATAAATTTGACAATAAAATTTAAATAAACTAAATAAACATAATATTACCATCTACATTAAATATGTTAAATTAAATCTTTCAAGAACAAAAACACAATAATTATCTAAACTACAAAAAAACTATAGTATTTAATCATATTGTTTTGACTTCAAAAAAACATCATTGTTATTTCATTTTAGAAACATTGGAATTTAATGGATTTTTTTTCGTGGATTAAGCGTACTAACTCATTCCACCTCGTCATTGACATGTGCAGACTGCAGGTTATACGAGATAGACCTAAGCGAGTCAGCTAATTAAAACTTTTAACCCACGTTTTTCTAGCTTATTGGTAGATTAACCTGCATGAAGAACCGGCATTGTCATCCCTTAAGTGGATGAAACAGCCATCATATCATGGTCTACCGTAGGGACGGACTTGGGAGGAGCTCTCCTCGATCCAAACTTTCTCAAAACTGGAAAAAAGAACAAATTTGGCCAAGACATTTTTTTCAATCTGAACACAGTCTTCCGTGCTTCGTTTCGCGTAATTCCATATTCCTGACCCCTTTTTTTTTTCGCCCTCTAATATGCTTCAAGAAATTATAACATAAGGCACTTGAAACCATTTTCACGCCAGCCTTGAAGTGAAGGGTCAGTAGCTTAAGCAAAGCAACGAAGTTTTCCAGTTTTGTCGCATCACATGCTTCTTTGAAGAAGGATGCAAGCTCCAAGTACCGAGAGAAGGCATCTGCAAGAAAGACATCCTACAACACAAGAATTGCTTCGATTGCTGAGAATATAGTACACAAGGTCTCGCAAAGGAAGATCATGCTGCAGGCTTAAAGTTTGAGAGACTGGTGGTACCTTCATAAATTCAAGATGACATTGGTCACCAGACTCTCCGGAGATGACATGTAAGCCCCATGACCCATAGAATAATTGATAGATTTGGATTAAATCCAGCCTGTTACCAGATGACACAAGCGGCAAAAATGTCGGAGCTGAGGGACTAAGTCCCATTTATGCCAGTGCAGTGGCCATATTACACCCACACAATTCTGAACCAGCACAAAAACTGTCCACTTTCTGCCCATCTGTGCCAGCAATACCTGTTTACAGCAAGATGTCTATTCAACAAGTAAACTAAATATAACCATGACATAACAGACAAATTTTTCATAAACATTAAAATTACTCAAGAAGACAAGGCCTGCCTTTATTCCATGAGCATCCTACTCACCCAAAAATGTAGTTCTGTAGCCACTAACAAACACAAAGATAACCAAGCTTTCAGGGTCAGACATGCAGTTTGGTAATTACTCAGCTTTTAGTCCATGGAATCCCTTTTCCTGACAGCAGAACTCTTGAAATCTTCTTAGACTACAAGAAATAAGTTCATCACTTACTTTTATCTTCGGGTACACAGAATCATATTTCTAAAAGTTTGACGCTTTTGTTGAACAATAAATGCATTGCCAAGAAACATACCGTTTCAAAAGCACTTCGGGATTATAAGGAAACAACTTCTTTTGATGAAGATTATAAACAGAATTGTTCAAAGCTAGTAAACATTCTGCAGCTTTCTTGAATGGTTTGATTTTGTAGCGCTTGAAGCCACATCCACTGTCTTCCTTATAATTCTTGATATGCAACATGGTACTTCCACTGTTGTCAACTGACGTAGGCATTCCATCTGCTAGCAACTGCAGATCATCCCCTACAATTTTTCTTCTCTTGCAAGATGATTGATCCAAAATTTCTCCAAATAATGGAAATTCCACAAATAACTTCCATGAGTTGCATATCAAATGCAAGCATCTACAACGTGCAAAAGAGAAAAAGAAAAGGCCAGCTTTTAAGTAACAATAAGTCAGGATAAGTAAAACAACTAACAATGTAAACAGATGGTTCTGAACCCTGAACATATTCTCCATATGGTTCTGAACCCTGAACATATTCTCCATAATTTATAAATGAAAAAGAAATTGAAGGCTAAAACAAAAACTTATAAAATGTGGAGCTGACTAGAGTTTTCTTTTACATGAATCATGGAAAAGCAAGATACCAAACTATAACCTTGGGATATTCACAAATAAAGTAGAATATGCTCAAAAGGTCTCTTACAGAAAACTAGTCAATACAACCAAATCTGATTAAAGCTTTTCAAGTTTATTTGTAATTACGGAAGAGGAAATTTTGTTATGCAATAAAGTTACAATGAACTACCTTAAAAGATATTTAGCACAGCTTATTCCAGTATCTTTTGAAATGAGATAATCTAGAAGCACTTGATGATCATAATGTATCTGCAGATCAACAAGGACCAGATAATAAGCCTTTTTCAGTTTTACAAAATAAACTAATTGATAAAGTGGATAGCAATGGGGTGTCTATCTTCATGAGCTAAGGTAGTGCATAATACTGGCCTCGCAAAGGAACAGATGGAAAAGGTACACAGGCTTAAAAATGTCCGACAGCGCAAAAGGAAAATCTTTCATTACATCCTGATAAGCAGCATGCTTTCTTTCAGACCTACATTATCCAAATCTCATTAAAGTGGATCCTTCCATTGACTGGCTGATAAAAAATAGCAAAACATTGAATACAATTTCTTACTGTTGCTGGAGACAGGATGATAAGCTAAACAATAGCAAAAGCACTTCAAACAATAGATCATCCTGCCATTCAAGTGATAAATAACACCAATGAAACTTCAAGATATTGTAATTAGAAGTTTCAAAACTATAAAGGAAAACAACAAAGGCTTCAGACTCTCATCAATACCTCAGTTTGACAAATATATTTCTAACCTAAGAAGCATAGATACAGACAGACTCAAAACGTCCCATTAAGATTTGAAGTGATTTTATATGAACACGGCCTCTTTTTTAAATTATCCGAGCTTAACAGTTTATAATACATGATGAGCTACCAAAACTTGCCAGAGTAACTATATCAAATACCCAATAGTAGTCACAAAAGACTATAATTACAGAAGTTAAAAATGTTTTCAAAACAATGGCCATGTCAACAAGCATCATACTCATAAACTAATAAACACACAAGCGGTATGGACAGACAAACCTCACGAAGATATGGCTTGAGAAAAGATGACATGAAGTTCGTACATATCTCCAAGTACTTTTCATGGTTGGTGGAGATTGCAGTAGGAAGATGTCCTTGAATCCACTTGTAAAGTTCTAGAAATCCCTTTCTCATGCAGAAGCAATCATGCTCTGAATCTGGGTTAGTTGTAAAACAGGAGCACGAAGTTGAACAATTACAGTGGTTTGCATTTTCTCCTCTTTGACTGATCAAACTGAAAGAACAAGCCAGTAAGAGGTAAACAGCTTGTCTTTGTAGGTGGTCAGAATGTGTCAGACATGCTTCTCCATCAGACAAACTCAATAAAAATGGAGAGCCTTCCAGACAATTAATTTGATCAGAGTGAAATTGAGTTAAGGGTTGCTGCAAAAACTCTTCAAAGTAGTTATGAAGGAGTTCAATCCAAGAAAAACGGATTCGACAGTCTAGATCTGTGAGTGAACCAAGTCTGATCATCAGGATCTGCATAAAAAATGGTAAATAAATAGTTTTAAGAGTGCCTTCGACTCTGAACATAGCAAACTAGAAAATGTCTTCTAACAAAGTTCTAAATTTCAAAGTTTTTTCACTTCTTTTTCACAGTAAACTTGTCCAGTGATTAAAGTCATGAAAAAGCAAAGCAATAATAAATAGCAACTTATGATAACAAAAAAATTTTCCCTGCTAATGAAATGACAAAAGGACTACTTCAGCATTATAGTCTCCATAATTGACAGAAATATTGAAAGGGATATGATATAGGATAAATTAACAATAGCAGACCAGTTACTCAAACAAGTAATAGGGTTAACAGAACAATTCCAACCGAACAGGTCAACAAGCATGACCCTTCAATTTTGGCAATATGGGTCGAGTTTTACGACCCACATAAACCTGCCCCACCCAACCCACCATCCAAAGCAGGCCAGGACAAGCTGAACCTGAGGGTTTTTATCTGGAGTTTTATAAATAAAAATTTAAAAATATGTATAACTTTGATTATTATTTTAATATAGCCAATTTACTTAAAAGAAAAGCTTTTCTCTCATTTTCATTTTCTTCTATTTTAAATATGTTCTCCCTTTTTCATTTAATTAATAACTTTACATTTTTAAATTATTAGGTGGTGAAAGCACCAACTAACCCAAAATGGGGGAGTGGTTATTGTTAAAATGCTGTCTTAAATTGTGATCACCCCAACCTTTGTTAGTTGTGGCATTTTTGGAGACGGTCTTAATTGCAGTCTCAACTGTAGTGTTTAGTCTTAAATCAACTAAGAATATGGCTGAAATAAAGCTTATAAACCTTGGGTAATCCCATCTTATAAGTTGGTTTTATAAGATTAAGCTAGGACATGCTTTAGGAAAGTCTTGATTGTATCTCCCCTGGCTAAGCTTAGTTGCGCCCTCTTTAGGCATTGATTTAATTATAGCCTCAAGGATCGAATTTAGTCCCATATCGACTACAGGGGCTTGAATAGAATTTATAAAGGATAAATAATCCTCACCTTACAAATTCATGTAGGGTTGAATTAGAACCTTAACCCAAATTCTAAGAGTTATTTTTCAACCAACTTTCAAACAAGGCTACAGTGTGCAACTGTTTTCTGAAAGATCAACAGCAGTGCAGATCAATCTATTTTGCCAGACATTATTTTTTGGCAAACATGAATGACAACTTAAAAGACTATTTGGCTTGAAAACATTTTTTTTTTCAATTTCTGTTTTCACCTTTAATTAGAAAAACATCACTTTTTTTTCTTATTTTCAGAAGTTTATACAGAGAAAGTGTGAAAACATTTGAAGTTTCTTTTGTCATTTTTTCCTTTCATTGTTTCCAACATAAACTTTTGAAAACAAGAAACAAAATGAAAATAAAACAAGATGTTTTGTAATTAAAATTAAAAACAAAAATTAATCCAAAAAGCATTTTCTTAAACTAAATGACCAGAGCTTTTACAACCTTTTGCACACAGAAGCTTCTATACACTGGAATGCGGGGATGACTCAACTATACATTATGCCAATGTTCTATGTAGTAATAAGAGGAAGAGGTTTGGAATAAGTTAGAACAATTTTTTGAGAAAATTTAGATAATGGGAGTGTTTTATTTTCAGGACAATGCAGTAGATACGATCTCCACATAGTCCATATAGACTCAGTGGGAGACTATTTCCTAGGACAATATTAATTGACCGCTACTTCCTAGACACCGATACCCATGTATGAACATAAAACTTCCAACAGTATATAGCCGAAAAGTAGGCATACTACTGGATTTTTAGAGTTCAGATGGAAAAGAAGAATATATTTCACTAATGATACTCTGAATAATAGCCAAAAAATTAACCTAGCCTCTTAGTACATTTCACTAATCAAGGTCAATTACAATAAAATTAGTACAAATCTAGCCCAATATCATAAACAACATACTGACACGATATATCAACTCTGTACTACAATCTAGAAGGCCCTATCTATCATGCTAAAAAGAAACTAGATGGAATATTGTGAAGCTGTCAGCAATAAGATTTTACTTGTTCAACCCCATATGACAAAAAGCATTTTTATAATAACGACCTACTCTTCCATTAATTCATTGCACAAGTGGATGAACCTTACCAGCAGCTTGTGATTCAAGTAATTAATGATGCCTCTCTCAGCATTATCTTCTTGCCTGCTGAGACACCATTTTGCAAGTCTAGGTACAAAATTCACTACTGTAATAAAAAGTGGATGTTTATCAATAGAAGCACAATCAGTTTCCACTAGATCATTCCGGTCAACCAAGGAGCATAGAAACTGAAGAAAAGTCCCAAGAAAATTCATAACAGGCTCCATAACACTGAACTTATGGAGGTGCACTTGATTGATAAAAGAGCCGTTTTTCTTGCTACCAAACTCACAACTCCAGAACTTGTCCAACAAATCCCACGGAATCTTCAGGAGACAAGTATTGACAGAGTCACGGTACACTTTGACAAGGCCATCATCGAAGTCCTCCTCCTCCAAATATTTACATATAACACGCAGGACTCGAACAACTCCAGCCACAGTAGACCAATCAAAATTCTTAATCCCATATTGCACCAGAAACTCAACATCAGAACAATCGAATTCACTATTTTCAGTTCCAGAAGAAGGCCCAGACGAACATGAGATCACCTTAGTAATCGCCATTTCCAACCAACAGCATAAAAAATGAACGAACCCCGCCCAATTGTTCCCCTGCACATTATTACAGGCAAGGATAACCAAAACAGGTAATCACATGGTAGACTCAAATGCGTAACCTAAATTCATCAAGGAAAACCAACTTCTACATTCATACCGTTGTGTGCACAAACCGTGAAGTTAAGGCAAGAGCATTGACAGCCACGTGTTGAACAAACTCGCTCTTGATAGTCAACAAAACCATCTACGCCACCAAAAACAACACGGAATAATATTAGCAACAACGACGTTATATAAAAGCGCGTCGATGAAAAGCTGCTCCTAACATTTACCATCTCGGCGACGATTCTAGGCAAACATTGATCGACGGACGAATGCTGGTTCGAACCGCACAATCGCTCTTCATTGGGAGCAGGTTTCACCTCTTCACTAGAATCAAATTCACGAATCCGAAGCTCAATTTTTGTCAAGACCTAAAATGCCAAAAAAGAAATCAGGTGCATTACATTTAACAGTGTTTGGAATATAAGAATGCAAAACCTGAGAAGAAGCGATTAGAATCTCCTTCTCCTTCTCTTTGGAAATGGCAACAGAGGCCCATGGTTCCTGAGGCACGAGGAAAGCGTGTTCGGTTAATGGAATGAGTTCAGACGTATAAAAAAAATAAAAAAGACGAAGGAAAAGGTAGAGCTGGAGGTGGAAGACTGAAACACACAGTGTAGGGGCGTAGATAGTCGTCGAGGAGGCGGCAGAGCCACCGAAGTTCAGCGGCCGGAGACATTTCGCCGGCGCAATTGTCAATTAGATTTGTTTGCGGTGTCTGGCAGCTAGCTACTGCGATGTTGTCGAAGAGAGTATCCAGAACGCCGCCGTTTCGGCGAGTAATGTGGCAATTGCTGTTTTAACCTCTACAAGGGTAATTTGGACTGACTAGAAACAATAGCTAATATTTGCACAACTCCCCCCGGTGCCTAATTCCTCATTAATTGCTTCTTACTCCTTCCAATACATTGGAATTGGAATGTAAAATAATCTTTTAAAGTTTTACATTTTTAATAAATATACCCAAAAAAAACTTACATAAGTATTTAAAAAATATGTTTCAGAATCAAATTCGTAGAAAACTTTTGAGGAATATATTTTAAATTGCTTCAAAAACTTTATTTCGTAACGAAGATTCTTAAAATTTTCAGATATACTGAGAAGTTCTTTTAGCACATTCTCAATTTTATTTTTCAAAAAATAGAAAGATCTTTGAAAACTATAACAGAGTATTACGAGAATAAATTATGAAAATCTAAAAAATAATTGTTAAATGAGATTAACTTTGGACTCAAAGAATGGGCTGCCGACTAAATCCAAGTGAAAGGAAAGTGATAAGTAAAATTTTAACCATACTTAAAAAATTTAATTATAAATTTCTTACATTGTAATTAATAATAAACTAACATATATTCTAGAAAAATATGAAAAAATAGAATTCATGATTAACTTGGAAATAAAATCTGAATATTATGCGAAAAACTAATAAACTTTTAATAAAATATCAAAGAGAATTTTTTTTCTAAATTTTGTAGTAATAAAAATTATAAAAAGATATATGCTTAAAAAATACAGAGTGTCTAATCGAATGTGATATTCTTGTTAAGAAAGCATCTAGCTTTTCTAAGTTCTAATCTTTAGAACTTTCGAGCTTTTAGTTTGTCTGTCATGACATGTACAAATGTTAAAGTGTCAAACACTCTCAAATTCTCATAATTTGTTAGTCTTCCACTCCATACTTCATACGTGTCTTGTAGTTTAGAGTAGAAAATGATGAGTTTTGATCCATGAGTCAACCCATATATAAAAAACCTGAAGTCACCTTTAACCTCAAATCTTAAGACATTAGGATTGTGAGTTTTTCTCTTTATATTGCTCACCTCACTCATCTTTACTCGTGACTCCAAACATAAATTTCTTACTCTCCCTCAAGTGTGAGTTTTCTCTGCACATTGCAAACTCTCCTTCCACCTCCAAAGTGTTTTACCCACAAATTTTCTACTCACATAATACCCCTCATAAGTGACGCCAACTGTTGGGTTCATAACTGTTAAAATAAGTGTTTGGCCTAAGTTCAAGAGGGGGGGGGGGGGGGGGGG
>Ga0209489_105820_pt1 | contig 20765 bp, 14 predicted proteins | sample SiratrowhiteBW_FD_187527 | JGI IMG/M metagenome (GOLD analysis project Ga0209489, IMG submission 187527) | Root nodule microbial communities of legume samples collected from California, USA - Siratro white BW (SPAdes) (version 2) | ecosystem: Host-associated > Plants > Roots > Nodule | place...
CTGTTGCTGCTGCTAACAATATATATATATATATATAAGAATTGAGGGAGGTTGGGGTAGCTGGGTAGGTGGGAGCCCCATGTCAGGTTGACTCTGCTCACTGAGTGAGCTAGCCAATTTTGAAAAAAAAAAAATGGTCTTTTTGACTTAGTTTAGTGAGTTTCTTGTTAGAATGTACAAAATAATGATGATATTTAGTTAATATTAAGATTACATTATGGTTTAAATGTTTGGTCTAAAGTACTATGTTTTTCTTGGTTTCATTTCTTTTGCAGAGATTATTTATTTATTCAGTTTTGGGAAAATATTTTCTTGTGTTTACAATATAATAAGTTTTTACTCGGTGTTACATTTTTTATTAATAGTTGAAAAACCATTGGTAAAAAACTTTGTTCTCATTGGTGACTGTAAAAACATGAAAGACAAATAAATAGATAGGTAAGATATGTGAATATTCTAAAAGCTTTGAAAGTGGTCAATAAAAAAACTACCTTTTCTCTTAAAAGAATTATGGATAATCACCAAAGTGTGGAATTGGAATCCACATGTCAAATTAAGTATTGTCTATTGTAGTGTTTATTTAATTTAATTGAAATCAATTTAGTGTAATGCATTTGTGAATATCAGTTTGTGTTAAATAAGCTAAAGTAATACGCATAATAAACATACTGATTGGTTTAATTATTTTTTTCTTTGTTGTACTTTAGTTAATTAACCGATGAAATTTATTTTAATTATAATTTCATTTCTTTTGATAAAATAACCACATGGTTAAGATAATAATGAGACTAAGAAACTAATAAAAAATATCATAAATTTCAAAATAATAAAATGGATCGTTAAAATAATAAAAAACCAAACATTTTAACGTGGGGAAAAAGAAAAGTGAGAACTTGATTTGAAGGTAGGTATATATTCATGAGAATGATATACTTACGAATTTAATTTTATCAATCCAATCCATCTAAGTTGAATTTTATAAGCTTTGAATTTAAGTCAATCAATCAAAATTCAATTATGTTTAGATTAGATTATTGGTTTTAATTTTTTAAATTTGTGAATATGAGTGAGGGACATGACCTTTTAAATGTTAACTTATTATATATATATATATATATATATATATATATATATATATATATATATATATATATAATATTACAAAAATATAGAATATTGGCGAATAACAATTGAAAAATAATCTTTCATTTTATAAATATAAAATATAAAACAATTTGGTTGATGAAAAGATCACATCATCAAAATGATAACTTCTAAAGTGATTTTCACTTTGTTTTTCTAATTTAATTTAAAATAAATTTAAATACTTAACTCTGATTAGTCCGACTTAAATAAAATCGTTTAGAATTAAATTGTTTTTACAGAGTCATAATTGAATTGGTTTGATTTTAGTTTTAAACAAAATTTACGTAAATTTATTGTATAATTATGATTATATTCAATCATAGATTTATCCATGAGTTTGATTCTAATAATGAGTATCAGTCCATTATTTCTTCCTTTCATAGTATTTCGCTAAAAAAACCTCTGCTTTTGGCCTCGTTGGTGTTGTTCTCTCAGACCCTGCCACCAAGAGAGAGACTTTCATAATCACTGATGTCACATCTCCACCTTACTCATCATAACCTTCTTTCTACCTTCCAATTTTCTCACCTATCACCCTCTTTTCACTCTCTGCTGCTGCTTATTCAAAATCATTGAAGAACCATAATCGCTGAATCATTGGGTTCTCTCTTTTTTTGCATACAAACCAATCAACCTCTGCTTATGATATGCCATATTATTATTACAGTAAGTATAGCAATCCCTTTTTTCTTCATCATTATTCTCTTCCTTCAGGACTTCCTAAGCTCCATTATTTCCCATGTGTAGTAACTAATTATTTATACAATTGGATTTAGTTTATTATTAAAATTCCACTTGCTTGCACAAATACACAATTTGTCTCTGTTAAGTGAAAGAAATGTACTTTATATTTACTCAGGAGCACAACTTAATTGGTTAGATTTAGCTGGGTTTTTGAATTTGAGAAATTTCGGGGTTATAGATGGATCTTCTTGTCTTCTTTCTCCCAGTGTAAAATTTTTGGCATTTAGGTTTGGCGGCAGTTTTTCTTTGGTTTATTGTATTTTCTGACCATAATTGTTATAGATTATGACTTTTCTGCTTAGTTTTGCTTCGTGGAACTTGAATTGTGTTTTCCCCGAAAATGAACAATTGGAGTTGACACTTTAATATCAGTCTTTCTACAAGGGAATCTTAGTAGAAGAATTGGGTTAGGGTTGCTTGATTAGCAAACTTCTTGCTATTATGACTAATGAACATTATAATGAATCTTGGATCCAAGGAGTTGTAATTGGTAATTTGGAACTGACTGTGTTTTTATCCATAACAGGATTAGTTGGTGGGTGTACAAGGAGGACATTTTATAGTGGTCAACGATTTGCTTTGAACTGCTAAAGAATCATTGAAAGATCGAGTTGAGTGAGTACTAGGAAGATGGGATCTTTCATAGGTCATATATTGCCAGGGACCTTGTTTCTTCTAGTTGGGGCATGGCATATATGGAGATCTGTGGTGAGGTATGTATCAAACCCTAAGACATTCAGAGTCCATGTTTGGAATCCAGTACCGGGGTTTAATGGGAGACTCAAGCACTTGGAGCTCTATGTCATTTCAATTGGTGCTTTCATTGACTTGTGTGTGGAGCTTTTGTTAGCAACCCACCTTAGGTTTTTTGTAGATGGATCCTTGAACACCACTTACTTCAATAACTTTGAGCACTCTGGAATGCTTCTAATGTTTCTTATCTATGGTGTTGTTGCCCTTTTCTCGCAAAAGACACGGTAAGTTTTTGCTGTTGTTCTTATTGATATTATGTTGGTCATTTCTTGTTAAAATTCATTAGCAATCTCCATTCTCCAGTACCTGTAACATTGAAAACCTAAGTTGTGTAATGCAATTTTAAAGTTTTGGTATCCATCATTTAAGAGTAAATCTTTCTCGTGTCTTTTAGTCAAGCCAGATCAATGCCCTTAATGGGTAGAAATCTTTATTTTTCTGGTCTGAAAAATTGAATTCTGATTGATTCTAATGTTTTTAATCTTTGATACTGTTATCCTGCTCTCAGAAGGGATAAGGTTAATTTAGTTGTTTCTCTTATTATTATGTTTCTGGCATTTTCTTTTGAAAAATGAGTTACCAATTTCTATAACCTGTTAAGAAAACAAATAAGTTGCTAATGAAATTTTAAAATGTTGGTATTCATCAGTTAAGAACAAGTTGTTCTACTCTAAAAAACAATGAATGCTGCAGCGCTGCTTGTATGTGTCTCTAGTAATGGTTAAAAAGTTTCTATTAATTTATTTCATCTGATTTACTTTGGAAACTAAACAAACGATAAAGTAGGGTGTTGATATCATCCTCCTTGGGTCGCTCTGAAGAGTGAGCAGTCCACTTCCAACTTCTACCATGGAAACTCAAGCTTCTTGGATGGGTTTGGTTGCGCATCATTGCAATGCTATCAATCTGATTGGAATTGAGTTTGGTTGTGATATTGGATGGTTCTTGGAGTTTTTGATTGGTTTGGGTCAAGTTTTTTAAGTTTTCTTGAGGGTAAGGTGCAGGTCTTTAAGCTCAAAGCTTGCTTTGCAAGTTCGATCCAAGAAATTTTGGTCAAATGATGTTTTGGATGGAATCTTTGGTGGTGTTTTCTTACAAGTGTGTGGTGAGTTTGGTGAAGGTTGTTTTGATGGTGGTTGGCGATTGTTTTGAGTTGTTTGGATGACAAAGGTTAGGCAAAGAAAGGACATCCAAGAAAGAAAGAGATCAAAACTCAGAAAGGAAAGTGTTGAAGGAGAAGAGATTACCTTGAGGAAAAGAAGGAAACTAGCTTATGATAGAAACTAGTCAAGAACCAAAAGAAAAAGAATAGAGGAGGAAAGGCGGTAGAGAACTTGCACCACTTACAAAAAGATAAGCAAGGAGGGTGATTCACACCACTTGATCCCTACATGCTCTCAAATCATTCATCCAAGTTACGGCCAAAATACGCTAGAGCTTATAGAGCTAGGCGTGTGGGATAAGTGGCCAAACAAACCGCTTCCTACAGTTGTGTCCAAACACAAGGCTACTAAAGGCATAGTCAAACATCCTAAAGTTTATGCTTATGTCCAAACAAGGGGGCTAATCCCACAAAACACTAAAAGAAGAGTACAAACTAGGATTTTTACTAAAAACACTATTTTCTTCTTTCTTAAAAGTTGGCTAGCCTTTACAGCTCCTCATGAAGCTCCCTGACCATGCTTCTGGTTAATCTTCCCCCAGAAGCTAATCAATTTGTTGGATTCTTGATTCCCTCTCCTTAGCCTTAACCATGGCTCTTGTAGTTGCTCCTCTTTGAGATGTCCTCATCAAGTGTGGAGGACAATTATAGGACCTGAAGATGTTGATGGTGAATGAGTGATAGGATCGCATGATTCACTAGGATTTTTTTTCTTCTTCTGTTTGCTGTAATCATTTCTGTATTATCCAATTCTTAGCTGCTCAAACACATTGTAGTAGACATTAAGCTTGCAAATTCACCCAACATTTTCTTGAACCTTATGGTGGTAACATTTTGTATTCACCATGTACTAACAAATGGAAATGAGTTTAGTATGCAATTTTATTTTTTAAAAAGATCATTCTGATTGAATAGGAAAATAAATTAATACAAGATATTAGTGAAAATCCAAATGTTCCATTAACTAAATCCACAGTATGCGCTATTTAACTCTGAAGGTGAAAAATGTCCCTCTACAATTTTTAGGAACGTACCTACTTTCTCATTATCTCTGGGTTCTCTTTCTTCTGATTGTCTATCATATACATTAGTTCTTAAGCCACCTAGAGTTGTCTCCTGAATTGTAGCATGAAAATTGATGCTTCTGTTAATCAGGCCTAAAGATGCATCCTTTCATCCTTGTGATAAAAATATTTTGCCTTTAAACAAAACTGAACAAAAGTTTCCTGCCTGATTCAGGGCAACTGGTTCACTAGATTGATTGGTTATTTTATTCATGTAGGGTTTTGAACTAGCTTCACATAACCATTTTTCTATTCTTTTGAAGATTCTAAGGGACAATTAGTTCCGTAATCATGCTTGTGAGTTATTTTAGTGATGAGTCTGGATATCATTGAACTTTTATTACATGACTGTTTATCTCTTTTCTCACTCAATTGCCCTTAATTAAACCTATAACTAGTACTATTGTACACATTCTATTGGAGGGAGATCAAAAAGATATTTGTGAGGCTAACAACATGCTATTCGGCAGATTTTGTGTTATTTAAATTCATCTAGGAAATGTTAATTCTTTCAATATATTAACCCCTGGGTTGAAATATGTACAAGAAGTAATATCTACATGTTGCCCGCATGTATGTATGTGCTTGAGTGCATGATTGGCTCTCGAAACTCTGATACTTCCAAGTTTTCTCAATTTCCACAGACCATGTTTCCCTAAATCTTAATTTATTTGTTAAGTGCTGCTTCTTTAACCTGTCGGCTCTTTTCCATTCTCATTTTCTTGATTCTCTTATGTAGATATCTTCCCTTGCCAGTCAGTGCTCTTTGTTTGATTGCTGCCACAGCATTCTGTGCAGAGTATCTTCTATTCTACTTTCACTCAACAACACACAAAGGCCTTGAGGGCTATTACCATGTCCTTCTTGCTTTCCTCATTGGACTTTGCATTATATCTTCAATTGCTGGGGCCCTTTTGTCTACCAGCTTCCCAGTAGATTTATGTAATGGCATTGCTATAACGCTGCAAGGAATCTGGTTCTATCAGACTGCTTTTGTTCTTTATGGTCCCATGCTACCCTCTGGTTGTAAGCTCAGGGATAGTCATATCACATGTCATGCAAAAGAGAGTGAGGTTCGGGCTGAATTGCTTGCTAATGTTCAACTCTTTGTTGCAGTCCTCACTGTTCTTGTAGGAACTGTAGCATCCTATGGCTTTGCAGCTTCAAGATACATGACAAATGTGAAGAACTTGCAACCAATTCCAGTTGAGTTAGAGGAGGAATGAAGTATCAAAGCAATGCAGCATGGTTGACAGATAATTTTTTTCTTTAAATTTTTGTTGTCAGAGATTTGTTCCTCAAGCTAATATATGTTGAAAAAGAATCTCATTACTTTCATTAGTGAATGAGTCTGTGCAAGGAATATCCTGACTAAAAACAAAGACAGATGAGGAATGGAATTGGTTTTGTAGTATATTGACAGCATTGTTTCTTGTAAAAGGTGTGCATATTGATGTAAAAGAGTCACTAGTGTGAATGAAATTTTTGGAATCAAATGTAAAATATAACCAGGGAAAGTGTTATTTTTCATGTGAAACTTTTACTACTATGTAAATTTATGCAGTGGGTTTCCCTGTATTGTACACCAATACATGATCAGCACTCATCAGACGCCAGATATACATATACTTGGCTCAAGAAAAAAATGAATACCTCATATAATATGTTTCTAAAAGCAAAATTCATAACCAAAAACCAAAGAGAAAAATATGTTTCTAATTGCGTATTTCATATAATGTTAATAATTAAAAATTCATTGGTAATCAAGATTGTATAATTTATTTGATCATTAGTATAATTCAATAATAATTAATAAATATTTTACTTAAATTTAGTCCTTTAAAATCTCAATACAACTGACTCAATTGTTCCAAAGGGAACTTAATTAAGGTTAACTTCTGTTGTAAACTTTAATTAAACACTTTTCTTCTCAACATGTATATATATTCAGTATCAAAAGTCTCTCACCCTTATGTCTGTGTTACAAAATCCAGCCCATATGCTAATGTATATTCTTTATGACATGTAATAAAATATTCACATTTTAAAAGGTAATAAATATTAATTTTTAGTTTATTTAAAATCATACAAGCCTTTTCTTACTATTTCCTTTTCGTGGTGAATAGCAAGTAAAGTTTAATAATTTCTTTTATATTACTATATGTTTTGAAAATTAAGAAAATGTGTATGGTAATTTTGTAATATATAACAGTAAAATATAAATGAGAAAAATGAAAAGTTAATAAAAACATTTAGGGTTTATTTGTTTCAGAGGATGGAACCGTTCCGAAAAACGAAGTAAAACTTTAGGAAAAACGAAAAATTTCTTTGCTTAAAACTTTTCTCACAAAGATTTGCGAAGAAAGTCTTATTTTAATAATTAAATAAAGAAACTAATTTAATTATAATTAAATAAAATATAAGAAAATTTTATTTTTTCTTCTAAAATAATAAATAATTGAAAAATATATAATAATAATAAAATAAAAATGTTAAATAAAAATAAATTAAATATTTTTAATATATGTTTCATGTTAAATACTTAAATAAATTTAATAAAATTATAAATATCAATAAACTAAAAAATTAAAAAGTATTAATAATAAATTATAAAATAATAATAATAAGATAATTTTAAAAATAATCATAAAATTATAAATAATAATTACAATAATAAAAATAATAAAATAAAAATAATAATATTAACAATAATAATTTATTTTTAACTTTAATTTTATTCGTAAATTATACCTAATTTTATTTTACCTATTAAAAAATATATTTTATTAATTATATCTATCATATCGTTCACGAACTTTGATAAATTTTTTCATTATTTTTTTTTAATCCAAACACATACACTTTCATCTTAAATCAACTCAAATTTACTCTTTAATTCAACCAAACCCTTAAGGATATAATAATAGATTAAATTAATACAAATTTTTAAAATAAAATATTACCATTACAGTGGATATATATATATATATATATAATAAGAATTTGCAGAGTCTTTGTTTACAAATTTATAGTTCCCTTCTTTATGCTTGTTAATGGCCAAAGAACTTAAAGGACTGATTAGGAATTGAGTAATCATTAATGTCCATCAAATCATAAAGGAATTATGTAACCACTATAAAAGAAGTTAATTATTTTCACACTCTTGGTATCCTTACAGCAACTGTTACTAAACTACCATCTTCTATATAAATCTCAACCAAGGTTTGATGAGAATCATCCACTCCAGCACGTTTTCATCATTTCCTTCAGTAAAATGGCTTCCACTCACACCCTCTTTGTCCTTTTTTCTTTTGCTGCACTGGTCTCATCAGCATCAGTGGCTGAGTCCAGATTGGTCTCCAACCCCTCTTCAAGCCTTTTGGCTCGGTTGAAGCTGGAGGGTGAACCCTCCAACTGCTGGGACTCACTGTGGCAACTCCAAGCATGCAGTGGCGAAATTGTGACATTTTTCATCAACGGTGAGACGTACCTGGGACATGGTTGCTGCCAAGCAATTAGGGTGATTGGACATGATTGCTGGCCCAACATTGTTGCCTCTCTAGGGTTCACCAATGAAGAGACTGATGTGTTGGAGGGTTACTGTGAGGAGGCTGCTCTTCGTTCACCTCCACCACCAAAATCTATACCTGACCCAAAATACATTGTTCCATAAAGGAACTAACTTTGGTATTTGTGGTTTGCAATGAATAAAAAAATAAGAGCTTTGTTTTGCTTCATTTTCAGTTTTATGTGGGTGGAGATCACGATTATGCTTTTGAGCTGTTAGTTATATTTTATGAAATATGAGTCAGTGATATATGATAATACAAGAGGTTGCGTTTTTCATGCTTAAATGGTTAATTGCTATATGGCTGAAGTTTTGTGATGTACATATAATTTTGATAGATAGTAGTGAAATTAATTCTGGATGCTCCCTTCAATAAATTGCAAGGAAATAAAAATGGAATTGAACAAATAATAAAATAAAGTAAGGGACTCTTTTACTTTACATGTATATTTGTTTATGTTTTCGTAGGATCATCTTCCAAATCTATCATCTCTTGATGATGTGACAATCTTAATGAGCAAATGACCAATTACTGCAATATCCACACATATCAGTGTTGAAGAAGTAAAAGTTATAAAATCATATATATATATATATATAACGTCTTTCCAAAATCATCTACACTTGCAAAATCTTCTCCTCATGTAACAAGATCACAATAGAGAATCATATCACAACCATGAGGTACTGATTTTAAATTTGATCATATTAACCTTCAAACACAATTCCATTAAATAAGTATTTACTAATAACCACATGTAAGATATACTTTCAAACCAACATCATTCATATAAAGTAATTTTATATGAAAAACTAGAATGTCTATGATACTAAGCTTATTTATAATATTTGTGAAAGATCTTGGTTCGAGAAGTTCGGTAAACACTTAAGCAAGTTGTTGTTGAGAAGATATGGGTAGAAGATAAAAAATATTTGTTTGTAGTTTCTCCTCAATTATATGGTAATCAATTTTTATATATCATTAAGTTTAACATGATACTATGCTTATGATGATGACTTTGAAATTGTGGTTTGCGGTCTGTTTCTTTGATCTCCAACAAATGAGAGATGATCCTAAAAACATGCAATACCTATTGTTGAGTGCCTTGTATTTTGGCATGCTGCCCAATCAGAATTAACAAAAGTTTAATCTGTGAAGTGGAGTCCTTCGAAAAGAAAATGCCTTATGATGGTGCTCGCTTAATATATCTAATGATACATTGAGTTGCCTTGTAGTGATGAACAATTGGTGAATTCGTGAACTAGTTGAGAAACTGCACTGCATAGCTAATATCTAGCTGGCATTGGTTAAATATAAAAGCTTTCCAACAATTCTTTGATACGAATTAATATCATAAGATTCAGCTTCAATATTGAAGAAACACTCAATGTCTCTGACCACAGGAGTAGCAGCAGGTTTAGAAGCAAGTAATCTTGTTTGAGAGAAAATATCCAGTGCATACTTCCTCTGACAAATATGAATTTCTTTTTGTGACCTAGCAACTTCTAATCCAAGAAAATATTTTAGATCTCCTAGATCTTTAACTCTAAAGATTTGATCTAGATAAGTAATGACCTTTTTGTATTTTACAAGATGAATTTCCTACAGATATTATGTCGTCAAAATAAACAAGCAATGTCATAAAGTTTTAATCTTTACCTTTGACAAATAGAGAGTGATTTGCACTTGATTGAGTAAAACCTCTACTTTGTAAAGATGAAGACAACTTTGCGAACCATTTATATGATTGATTTTCTTTATGAGTTTTCATTCTTGGAGGATCATCATGTATACATCTTCATCTAAAACACTGTGTTGGAAAGCATTGTTCACATCCAACTGTTTAAGAAACTAGTCCATTTTAGCAACAATGGTAATGAGGGTTTGTATTGTGGTGAGATTGGCAATGGGAGGGAATGTTTCAAAGTAATCTATTCCTTCAAGCTAGTTGTAGACCTTGGCCATGAGATGGCTTTGTAACACTCCAAACTTTCATCAGCTCTAAATTTGACTTTATGCCCCATCTACCATCCAATGGGTTTTTTTGTTGTGAGGTAAATCAGTAACAATCTAAGTGTTATGTCTTTTATTGTCTTTCAAGTGATTGGATTTCCTTTGTCATATCTTCATGCCATTCAGAACATTTTTCAGCTTTTTGGTTCACTATTAACATACAAAGCAAGGGTATATGAAAGATATTTTTCAAATAATTTATTATAATTAATAGCATCATATATAGGATATTTGACTTTTCCACTTTCTATCACACTAAATATGTTACAATAATAATCATTAAGGAAAGCAAGAGTTTTTTTTAAATCTAGTGTATTTTCTTACATTATTAGAGGAGTGCTAATATTTTGATCATTATTAACATCATTGTCAAACAATATTTTGTGTAATAGGATCACAAATAGGATATCAAAATAAATTTTTTCTTGATTATTAAAATCAATGTTTTGTCTTTCTTTATAAGGAAATACGTTCTCATAAAAAAATGACATTTCTAGAAATAGCAATTTCTCTATTTTTGATGTCAAGAGTAATATAACCTTTCGTTTTTTCTGTATCCTAGTAAAACACACTTTTTGGCTCTAGAATCAAGCTAAGACTTATCTCTCTTTAAGGCTAGAAATAAAATAGAGACTTCCAAAGACCTTTAGATCAATTAAATTAGGTATGCTTCTATAAAGAAGCTCATAAGGAGTTCTTTTTCCTATAACAATAGAGGGAATCCTATTTATTATGTGTGCACAACATGTATGAGGGCATAAGACCAGAAGATGACAGGAACATCAAATTGAAACAAAACGCTTTGAATAATATTGAGAATGTGTTGGTATTTTCTCTCAACAATGACATTCTGTTGAGGAGTCTCCACACAACTAGTTTGATATATGATTCCTATTTTTTCAAATAGATCATTCCATATAAACTCTTGCCCATTACCAGACCTTATAGTTTTTATATTAGTATTAAACCAATTTTGAATCAAAGTTATAAAATTCGACAAGGCAATTCTAGTCTCAGCTTTGTTTTTCATCAAGTGTACCCAGGTAAATTTGCTAGAATCATCTATAATGGTAAAAAAGAACGTGTGACCGTGTGTATGGAAGGAACTTTAATAAGACCCCATATATCTATGTAAATAATTTCAAAAACATGCTTAGAAACATAATTGCTCTTAGTAAAAGGAAGCTTGTGCTCTTTAGCAAGATGACAAGGTTCACAAACATCATTTTTTGTTGAAATGAACATAAGGAAATTTACTACAAATATAGTGCGAAACACCATCAGAAGGATATCTGAGCCTATTATGCCAAACATCAATGTCTTGATTGATAGCAATACCAGAATCAACAAGATTGACAATAAAATTATTTGTGATGGCCTGTAAGTAGTAAAGCCCGTTTTGTAGTTTTACTCTCCCAATCATATTTCATGATTTTGTATCTTGTATCTGGCAAAGCTTATGACCAAAAATTAAAATGCAATTTAAAGATGAATTAATGTTATGTACAAATATAAAGTTGAAATCAAAATCAGGAATATAAAGAACATCTATTAAGAAGAGATGTCCAGAAAAGTAAATAGTAATAATATTAATTGTAATAATAATAATACTAAATATAATATTAATAATATTATTAATTATATAAGTTCATAATAATAATAATAATATCATTATTACTAATTTTTATTAATAATAATAATATTAGTATTAATATTAATAATAATAATAATCATAATATTAATTTTAATATAATTAGTAAACATAATATTAAAAATAATATTCATTATAATAATAATACTTAAATAATAATAGTAATATCCATAAATATAATATCAAAAATAATATTAATAATAATAATATTATTAAAAATATTATTTTTATTGGTAATGATATTAATAATAATAGTAGTAATAATATTAATTGTAATAATAATAATAATAATAATAATAATAAAATGGATAAAAATCATATCAAATATAATATTAATAGTATTATTGATTATATAAGTTAATAATAATAATAATATTAATATCATAAATAATAATATTAATAATAACACTTAAATAATAATAGTATAAAAATTAATATTAATAATATTGCATACGGATTTGGACCTGTAGGTAATAAATTCGTAAATAAAATCCGTATGTAATGCCAAATTTACCTACGGAGTAGGATCTGTACGTATTACTTTTTTTTTGTAGATTTTTTTTAATTGGAAATACAAACTTTTTTTAGACAAAATTCATATGTAAAATCTGTATGTAAAATACATATGTAATAAATTCGTAGGTAATGTTAAATTTACCTCAGGATAAAAATCCGTATGTAAATAAAAAATTTTTTGTAGTGTTACCTTTTTCAAAAGCTAACACAGTGAACTCACCAACAATGTTATTTGTTCTGTGTGTAGAACCAGTCTTTGAATCTTTAAACGATTCTCCATATCTATTCTATTTGTTTTTGTGTGAATTGCATACCCTCTTATCTTTCTGTTGGATGTTGAGCATGTGTTTGTGTTAGGAAATTATATTTCCTTAGTCTAATTGTGAGCTATATATTTATATAATCATATTAGTTGTTGATTTTCTTAACGTTCGAAATCCTTCGTCATTAAGATGGTTTTAATGAGTCATTTAAGATAGTTTTAATAACCTCCTTAATTTCTTAGATTAATTGGTTTAATGGAATTATTTTCTGAGAGGTCTGATAAAAAGAGAGGTAAAGAGTTGGTCCCCTATATACCAAAATCACAAACTTTGTTTTCTCTTACCCCATCAAAAGAATCACTCTAAAGTCCAGCAAGATGAATAAGGAAGATTTTGGTTGAGGAATATCATAACCATATCGAGTATTCTATCTTCATCAATGGATTCAGGTATGTGACTCTTGTATTGGATTTTGACTCTTAAGAATTTAATATGATGACTAAATTCATTATTCAGAAGATTTATTTTATAATTTCTGTCAAGTATTATTCAGAAGATTTATTCTATAATTTCTATCAGTGGTATCAGAGTCTCGCTCATGTTAAATTATTGAGAATAAAGTTTTATCATTGGATTGAATTATGTTGTTGTTATACCAGTTTGGAATTAAAGAATAAATGCATATAATTCTGTTTGATGTTTACACCTTTCGTCTTATCTTATATAATTCGGTTTTATAGTATTGTGGCATTGGTTATTGTATGTTGCAATTTTGGTAATTCATAGGAATTGCTGGTATGATATACATAATAATTTCGCTGGTTAATTGCCTTGAAAAGCATATGTAACATATTTTGACCTTGAATACGATTCACAGATCCAGGTCTTTATTTTCATTGTTATATCCACTGCTCATATGCAATTTTTTTTTGTAATGCTTATTATTTATGCGAATAATAAACGACCCAAAGGAAGTTTATTGTTTGGCCAAATAATAAACATTGTACCTTCAATTTATATATTTAATTTTTAATCATGTGAGCACTAATCGACCCAAAGAAAGATTATTGTTTGGGTAATATGATGTTCATTATTTATGCGAATAACAAACGGCCCAAAGGAAGTTTATTGTTTGGCCAAATAATAAACATTGAATCTTTAGATTTTATATTTATTTATTTTTATCTAGTTATGTGAGTACTAATCGGCCCAAAGGAATATTATTGTTTGGCTAATTGATAGAAAATATAAGCAGTAATAAATAGGTTGCAAATTCTCAAGTTTCCATGTGAACATTGAGTCGGTCCAAAGAAAGCTTAATGTTTGATAGGATTTTTTTGACAATATTTGATTACTGTAATGAGAGTATCACTTACTGTTAATTTTTCTATCCAAAGATTGAAAATTAATGTTGTTCCAGGTATCCCTCAGTATGGATTTTCCCATTATTCTTGCTAACAATTATTTGATAGATACAGTTGTTGTTGCTTTAGTTGCCAATAATGTTTCTGCTCAAGTTAGCAGCATCCTTATTCTAAATGGAACAAACTTCAAAGTTTGGGCATGCTGGGAAAATCCGAGGGGGGAAAACTGGGGAGACAAACAAGAATGAGACATGAGCCAACATATATAAGGGAATGATTCAATCTTCAATCCAAAACCTTAAGGCATTAGGTTTGTGGGTCTTCTTTCTTATATATTACTCAACTTTCTTATTCCTACCCATTATAGGACTTAGACTCACACTTGAATACCTAACAATTTCTCCCTCAAGTGAGAGTCCCTTCTCCACATTGATACACTCCCCCTCGAGCGAAAGCAAACGACCCCTCACTTGTACCGCCGTTCATACACTTATATGGGACACACTTGCTTGAAATCTCCATCTAGAAGACTTTCGATACAGGGTCAAGCTGTACTTGCCCCAAGCCGAAAACCATCGGCTCTGATACCACTTGCTGGGAGACTCCGAGGGTAAAAACTGGGGAGATTTCACAAGAATGAGACATGAGCCAACATATATAAGGGAATGTCGCCACCTTCAACCCAAAACCTTAAGGCATTAGGTTTGTGGGTCTTCTTTCTTATATATTGCTCAACTTTCTCATTTCAACCCAATGTAAGACTTAGACTTACACTTGAATACCTAACAGGACAGATACCGTAGAGATTGTCCTTGGTTTTATAGATTTGGACATAACTCTTCGGTGGGACAAACCCATTGAAGGAAATGCTAATAAGGCTAAAATAAATAAATGGGATCAATCATCATATTGATCCATCAGGTTATTATCTCATAGAGCTTTGAGACAAATATTGTTGATGATTGTGTATACTACAAGTTCAATGGGAGTAAATATGTATTCCCAATCTTTATGTCGACACAATCGTGGCTAAAGGAGACAAGTTTAGTCTCAAACAGTGTCCCAAAATGATCTTGAAAGGATAATAATGTTTGATAAACCTTATGCATCAGTAATAGGGAGCTTAATGTATGCTCAAGTCTGCACATGTCGTGATATAGCTTTTATAGTGGGAGTTCTAGGTAGATACTTGAGAAATCCAGGCATGGATCATTGGACAATAGCTAAGCGCATGATGTGTTATTTGAAGAGAACAGGAGATTACATGCTCACTTATAAGAGATCAGAAAGTTTAGAGATCATTTGATTCTCTAACTATGATTTTGCGGGAAGCCAAGATAGTAAGCGCTCTACATCAGGCTACGTCTTCATGTTGACTGGAGGAGTTGTCTCATGGAAGTCTGCTAAACAAACTCTTGTGGCTTCTTCGACAATGGTAGCAGAGTTTGTTGCTTGCTATGTGGCATCTAACCATGGTATATGGTTACGAAACTTTGTAACCAAACTTCATGTGGTAAATGGCATTGAAAAGCCATTGAAGATTTATTGTGACAATAATTCAGTAGTACTTTACTCCAACAACAACAAGAGCTCAATAAAGTCAAAATATTAAATTTTTGGTTGTTGAGAAGAGGGTTCAAGAAAAAAAAAAAACAGATTCATATAGAACATATAGGAACAAAGTTTATGCTAACAAACGTATTAACTGAAGGATTGATCCCTAGAGTCTTTCATAAGCATATTGCTCATATGGATATCATTGTTGATGATAACTTGGTTTAGTGGGGTTATTTTGTATACTTTGTATGTCTTATGTCAGACATCATATTATTTAATTTTCTGCAGAATAAAAGATGATGATCTATATTATGTTGTTTGTAATGTTAATATTACAAATTTTGGGTAGATCTTAATGAAGATTTTAAAGTTGGACCAGTTGGAAATAAACATACATGAGATCAAATTTCATGTAATTTCCATGTTACTCATTCAAACTTGATTTATGTCGTTGAGTATATCAGTATGGTAATCATCGTGGTTCAGTTGTGAATTTAATGTGATGAAAGTCACAATAATTCCATTATTGGTATATGAGAGGGACTAGATTGTTTAAGTAGTTAAAGACAAACAACATTTGGTATGTGCACTTATAGTTTATTTTGTGATATGATTATTTCATGACAATATCTATAGCCCAAGTGGGAGATTGTTAGGAAATTATATTTCCTTACTCTAATTGTGGGCTATATATTTATATATATTTATTTATATAATCATATTAGTTGTTGATTTCCTTAAGCGTTCGAAATCATTCGTCATTAAGATGGTTTTAATGAGTCATTTAAGATAGTTTTAATGACCTCCTTAATTTCTCAAATTAATTGGTTTAATGGGAATCATTTTCTGAGAGGTTATCAGAATAAAAGGGAGGTAAAGGATTGGTCCCCTATATACTAAAATAAATAAAAAATTTATGGTCTCTTACCCCATCAAAAGAGTCACTCGAGTCCAGCAAGAGGAATAAGGAAGATTTTGGTTGAGGAAGATCATAACCATATCGTGTATTCTATGTTTATCCATGGATTCAGGTATGTGACTCTTCTATTGGATTTTGACTCTCAATAATTTAATATGATGGCTAAATTCATTATTCAGAAGATTTATTCTGTAATTTCTATCAAGTATTATTCAGAAGATTTATTATATAATTTCTATCAGTTTTTCCTTCAATCTTATTGTCTTTGATCAAGATTATTGCCCTGAATAATATTGTTAGAAGCATGGTTAATTCTATACTTATACTAGGGTGGGAAACCATGCTTAGAGTAACACTCTTCAGTTGTGTGGTTCATTTTATTGTAGTATGTGCATTGTTTCCCAAAGTTTGGATTTCTTCCTTTTTCTCTCCCCTGCATTTTCCAATTGTTTTGGGTATTACTTTTTCCTATTTGTTTCTAATGACTTTGTGCATTAGCAGTGTCAAATATAATTCCCCCTATAAATTGCCTTTCTTGGTGTAAAAACAAAGAAAAAAAACAGCTAACACTAGACAATTGTTCCATGATGAGGATTTTGGTTTTCACAGCATTATAGACATCATTAAACCCCTTTAAGAAACATATAACGTATCCAAATTCCCTCTGTTTAGCAATATTCTTCATGAGATTATAGTTTGGAGGTCTCAAATATTCCAATTCTTTCTAAAGTATCTTCAAGTCAGTGAAGAATTATGAGATAACTCTTTCACCTTACTTAATGGAATGTATTTCTTGAAGAATATCGGATACTCTAAAATGGTATCTCTTGGGAAATCTTTCATGCAACTCTTTCCATAGGTCCTTCACGTTTGGTAATGTCTATGACACTTTGTGCAATTTGGTTTGACATTGAACAAGTGATAATGACCATCACATTGCATCTTTCTCATGCCTTGTATAAAGAATTTATCTTAACCGGAGCCTCAATGCTTCCATCCACAAACTTCCACCTAATTTTTTGAAAGAAGAACACAATTCATAGCCCTATGCCATGAATGATAATTGTTTTGATCAAGTTGAGGGCTAACGAGAGTCGTGTCAGGGTTCTCCCCTTGATGAAGATACTATGGACTACATAGGTTCTGTGATTAGTGTTTTGCGTTTCATCCTTCGAATTACTCATGATAGAATAAATAAAAAAAAGCAAGAAAGGTGTTCAAGAGACTCTATATTTTAAAATAAACAATTAAAAAAAATGAGTAGAGATACAACAAACTCATTTCTTTTACAGAAGTCTAAAGTCTTGCACAGCGGAAGCAAAATGGAATGTACTCACTCTGATACCATATTAGATGATATTAATTTGCAATAGCTCACTAGCTTCAATTGTGATTTACTTTCATTTGACCAAGAACAAACATTCTTCATAAATGCAATTGAAACCCACTTGCCATGAGTTAAAAAAAGTTTCATAAAAAGTTTATCATATCCCTTAAAATACAATAGAGAAAAAAACAACTCTATTTATATAGAATGAACATAAAACAAAAAAAACAAAACAAGTTAAAAAACTGTTAAAAACTGCTTAACTGAAAAACTAAAAACTTTAACATCACCTAACATCTTAATTTACTTTAACGTGAAAATTTGAAACGTAAGAATATCTTTGTTAATCTTATGTTTATGTACTCACTATATACAAATTAACCGTCATATCATTCCAAATACTTAATCCTATTTGATTTAGAGTGTGTTTTGATTAGGAAGTGAAATTGAGATAAAAGTGTTTGGAAAGTTTGGTTGTTTGGATTAAAAGAAAAAGGGTAAGATTTGAGTTGGAAAGTTTACAAAAGTTTGTAAATGATGTGATAGGTATAATAAATATTTTAATATTTTTTAATATATAAAATTATAAAATTATAATTTATAATTAAAAATAAAATATAATTTATTTATTTAATATATTTTTAAAAAATTATGAAATTATAAAATTACATAATATATTAATTTAATTGAAACTGATTATTTTTTAAAATATAAAATTAATTTTTTAAAATAATTTTAATATTATTATTTTATAATAATAAAAGAATTAATATTATAATTTATTTTTATTTTAAATATTTCATTATTTTTATTAAATTATAATTTGTATATATTATTATTAAATATTTTTATTAATAATATTATATAAAATTTATATAACATTTATTATTATTTTTTAAATATTATTTATTATTAAATTATATAATAAATATATATATATATAATGGATTACGTAAATAACGTAATCGATTATATACACATAAACAGTATATAATCATCGATTACGTTATTTACTTAATCGATTATAATATATATATTATAATAATTATATATTTTATAATTTTATTATTATTACTTTTATTTTAATTTAAAGTATTATTTATATATGTTTTAATTATTTTACTTAGTTATTATTTTATAAATTAATTTTATTATTTAATTAAAAATAATATAAAAAGGAAACTTGTAAATATCTAAGAGATGAAAATTTAGGAAATAAAGTTTTTTTAGTTTTTCTTAAAAGTTAATCTCGTTCTTCCCACTTTATCTTTTTTTCTATGTTATGGTCGTAAACAAACAATCCCTTAATTTAACATGATTCTATTCATTCAATACAAATTCTTAATTATTCAAATGCAAATAATATATATATATATATATATAAAACAATCATAAAAAAAAATCAATATGTATGATTCTGTCAAATATAATACTGTGAAACAAAAGTAATTTATTGAGCAAATTTAATTAAAAAAATTAATTATTATCGAATTTAGATTTGTTAAATAGATTTTAATATTTCTTTTTACAAATTTATTGAGTGCATTTTAATCATTAGACGGATAAAGTTGACTTTTTTTTTTCTGAAGGAGATCCACCAAGTGAAATGTCATGCAAAATCAACACCTGTTTAAAATCTTTCAAAATCAAATTCAATTTTTAAAGTAACTAATTTATTTAACTTGGTATGTTTCATTCAATCTCTTCGTACTAAACCCAAATTCAAAGCCAACAAATCATAATAATGTATCATTTCAATCATTTCAAGAACAATCATATTCCATAAACATATTCAATTACGTTAATAAATTAAAATAATTTTCCTTATATTAAAGCATTTTTATTGGTAGATTTTCAACAAATATCTTAAATATAAGATTCATTATTTATAAAATCTTGGATTAGAGGGAGAAATAACATGTCTATAATGGAGAATGAGTTATTTTATTAGAACTCTCAAGATATTCAAAATGATGAAAAAAAAATATTTTTTAAATTCTCTTTTAGTAAAAAAAATCATTATAAAACCTAAAAGTTACTTAAGATTTTCTTTATAGCCAGAAGTTACTTAAAATGTTAAAGTGAGATATACAATTAGAGTACAAATTGAATAAAATTATATTATCTCAATTCAAGTGTTTTATAAAGAGTCACTTCAAAAATTTAAAAAAATGATATTAAACCCTAAACCCTACAAGTCTTCAGTTGCTTCTTATGATTCTTGATTAACAAAATAAACATATTAATACAGAGAACTCGTTAGGTACAAAGTTCTCATCTTATAATCTTATATGCAGGTATAGAAAGAACTCCCATAAGCCACTAAACAAGAAAATAAAATTTGAAATTTGAGAAAAAAAATTATTAATTCATCAGTCTCTGTAACACACCAAAATAACATGTATAAAACTAAACATTCTACTAATCATCATTAAAATTCATCAACATACAATAATCCTTTAAACTAAAGTATTTAAAAATTCTACCTTCAGAATTCTACTAAAACATAATTACAAATTATCTCCAAATTATTTTTCAAATTTAGCTTATGCCTAAAAGCACCAGTCATTCCAAATGATCCTCCACAGATCCATCTGCAACACCATCTGCTCCCGTGCCAAAAACACGATCATTGCAAACAGATATCAAAACACAAGTACAACAAAACAAAGGGTAAGCTAACCAAAATTTTAATAATACTTGAGTATTTCAATTCA
>Ga0209489_105822_pt1 | contig 20757 bp, 15 predicted proteins | sample SiratrowhiteBW_FD_187527 | JGI IMG/M metagenome (GOLD analysis project Ga0209489, IMG submission 187527) | Root nodule microbial communities of legume samples collected from California, USA - Siratro white BW (SPAdes) (version 2) | ecosystem: Host-associated > Plants > Roots > Nodule | place...
ATATATATATATATATATATATATATATATATATATATATATATATATATATATATATATATATATAAACACAAAAATATATTGAAATCAATAATATCTTTTTTCCAATATGATGATCATAAAAGAACATATAATAAAAACATATTTACACACAAGAAAAACTAAATTCGATATTGGCCGTTTTTCTAAGGTTTACAAATCAACTTTTAGAGTCAAAGGAACATTCAAATCTCACAACAAACGTCCAACATACAAAGACAAAAATGTATATTTTCTAATGCCTCTCAAATCTCAAATAAAAATAAAAAATAAAAAATAACATTATAAAAAGAAAACACCATAACAAATAAATAAAACTTAATATTGTTTCAAAAAGAGAAAAAATGTATTTATCTGTTAATTAAAGACTAAAAATGAAAATAAAATATTTACATAAAATGAGAAAAATAAAATATCATTATATTTAGAAATTAAAAAATTCAATAACACTTAGATATTTATAAAATTAGACCGTGGTAAATAAAAATTATAAATATCAAAATATCAGCAATATTAAATAAATAATTGAAAAAACTAGGGTGGCTAGGGCCCCCATTGCTAAACATGAGTACCCAGCAGTTACGACCCATATTACTTATATTTTGAAAAGTATATCGTACAATGAAATAAAATTAATTGATAAAACAAAATAATCTTTAATTATATAGCATTGAATTGTCAAACTAACAGTCGAATTAATAATATTCAATATTAATAAAAGTTAAGCTTCGTCTTGAAATAAGTAAGCTCCATCCTATGTATTCAAGTACACTGCTATCTTCAATTTTTACCACAACTAAAAGAGAACAAATTATATGCGCCCAAGCATAAGAAAAACAAATATATTTACCAAATTAGTAAAACAAAAGTATGTGGCTCTTCTAAAGTACCCACATTTTAAGCATGAATAAAAAAGACTGTACCATACTCAGAAGAGTACTGAACTATGGAAGAACCGCAGAAGTATGCAGCATTCTCGATATAATTGAATAGAGCAAGTTGGATGAAAACTGTATGATTGAATCCTCGAGCTATAACGAGAATAATATAACCTGAGATAGCCATTATCTTCAGAAGCATGCAATGAGTGAATCATGACAAAGGCGCCAATACTCTTTGTACGACATGGACGTCCATGGCATTGATGAAGGTAGAAGGGTGCCACGCATAGATGGCATTCTGGTCAATTAGGGCGGAAAAAGAAATATTATTAAATAAACACTAAATAAAAATCAGAGAAACAGAATCATGAATCAATTAAGTTTGCCCGAGGATATCACACCTTTGCCCAATGAGAATTCCATAAGCCACTGTGGAGATGGAAGACCCAGAAACTCCCAAAAATACAGTTTTGTAGTGAGGTAAGATAACTTTCCCTGAAATTTTACCAATTGAAGTAAGTACATAATGCTTGCCCATGCAAAAATATACTCTCATATGATGCAAAATTGTCGCCAGTCCGTGGTCACAGCTATCAAAATCACGAAGAGGAAAACACTGATGTCACAGACAAAATATCAATCAAGTTTTTAAATAAATTTCTTAAAAATGTTCAATAATGTCAGGATCTATGATGTGTTGTTTTAATCTTGATATGCAACCAGGCAGAAGGAAAATTAAGATAACAAAACACATCACTGCCAGATTTACTACAATACACATCACAGATAATTCATAATATATATATATATATATAGATATATATATATATATATATATATATATATCTAAATTCTTCAAGTAAAAGCCCCAGACAAACAGAGAAAGTCTACACATTTTTCGTAAAACAACGCTACAATACACATTGACCACATGATATCACAAATTCAATTTCCATATTGATCAACATAGATACATATCTTGACAACCGAATAGAAGCATCAGTCTGAACTCACAAATAATAGCTTCAGGCCTCACCTATGCTCAAGTAGTTGCTGTGGAGAACTGAAACTAGAATACTAGATTTTTCTCTATTGAAATCCTTTAGATGCAATGACTCCTTGGCTAAGGTCACTTCATCGGTGAAATCAATACTTGGTGGAGAAACGGTACTATTACTCTGACAACCGATAATTTCAAGCCATATTCCAGAAGGGAATCTTCCTGGCCTCACTAACCAAAGAAATATCTTGGTATAAGGGGTGACATGAATAATCGAAATAGTTACTTCAATCAGTAGACAGACAAGGTTAATGGTTGTGTCCACGATACTAAAGAATATATAGAAAACGGAAGTAGTTGGTAAAAGAAGTAACAGTGGCGTAAATAATAGAGATCCAACAATATGTTGCTTCACTGTATAATCAAAGCTATCCAACCTCCGCCTCAGAGGATTCCATTTCCGACCCCTGCCAAAATAATCAGCAACTTCATGAAAATATGAAATGAAGAGAAAGTGTGTATGCAAAAGAATTGCGTATCTATAACAATTATTCTTCAAAAAGGATAACGGATCACAAAGAATTATAGAGATGTAGAGCAAATATGATGGCTTAGTAAATACTAGGAACTCTTATGATCTCAACTTCTATGATATAAGTCATCTCCAAATTTCCTAAAGCGTCATTGCCCGTGCTTTCAGAGATATACATAATAGCAAACATAAGAAGGATTATATACATATAAAGTATAATTCTCCACAAGGAAAAGGAAACCTTTTACTAATAATATCACCTCACTGGTCTCTATTTGGTGAGTATATGTCTCCTGATATTGTTTCAAAATATTATCGATTGCAAACAAAGACCTCCTGTGTGAATATCTTAATGAATTGTTAAAACTAATTACTTTAGAAAGTTAAATTTATAAAACAAATAGCTAATTACGATATTCAATTCTCATTAAAATCACTTCCTTATTTATGGAAATAATCTAAACATAAGAATTTGTTACCTGAAAAGCCGCCACAAGGCTGCCAATGCCTGTATCTGTGATGAATATACAAGTGAAATGAACCAATGTAGAGTTGAAACATGCAAAGTTGCCAGACTAATCATGTCAATGATCAAAGCAGCAGGTACAGTTAATCCACAAAGGATTCCTAAAACAGAAAGCCCTTGAATAATATAATTGAAGACGAAACCCACAAAGATCCAGAGTGTTGACCATATCTGGACTGCATTCAAAGAAACCATGCCAAGTACTCCAGCCAGCTCAGCATTCAATTTGAATCCAGCAGGGTTTCCCATTAACCACACACACCCAGAGCGCACAAACGTGGAAAATCCATGCATGAAATTCAGAACTGAAAAGCAAATGGGTTCTGCGTGATATAAAAATATCCAGCCAACCAAGTTTCCAAGGAGAATATCAACAACCAACGTTGACCACATAGAATGCCTAAGCATTGCAGCTTTCTCTACATATTCAACACATGATTCTGACCTTGAACACAAAAGAACAGTATTAAACATGGAGAAAACACAAAATCAAGAACAAATGTTGTATAAGTTTAAAAATAGTAAACAATTGCCTTAAAAAATATAAACATTTAATTTTATTAGATAAATTAACTTATATTTATCAGAAGATGGCCCCATGAGAAAGAGCAACATAAGAGCTACGAAAATATACTTAAGCGGTACACAAAATTTTGCCTGTAAGGTTTTCAATTTCAACCAAGAAAATTTGTTTCAGACTAAACCATATCCTTTTAGGCTTAAGAGGTACACCAAAAGTAGGTTTTACTGGTAAGGTTCAGTTTGGTACATCTTGTTAGCTTAAGACTTAAGTACAAACTAAACCATTTTTCACAATTCATGAAGCTCAAAAATGGGACCAAACAATGAGTTTTAAAGAAATACACAAATCAAAACACTGTTCTGGGACAGATTCAGTTTCAAACCATAGTTCATTAGTGCAGTTCAGATAATAAATACCTTGCAAAAAAAATTAATACACTCAAAAAGATACTATTCAATGGCAAGAATAATTTAAAACAATAAAGTTTGTGTTATTTTTAAGGTTGAAGAGATACAATAATAAGGAACAAAATCAATATCTAATTATGGGAAATATTTGGTAAGACATTGCTATATCATATCACCCTATTTAGTATAAAAAAAAAACATATCTCTAACATAATCAACTCTATCCCTAACACTCTCCCTCAGGCTTGAGCATATGAAAAAATCTTGTTACAAATGTCATCAACACAATACCCCTTGAGAGACTTAGTAAACATGTCAGTGAGTTGGTTGCCAAAGTTGACAAAGTAAATGATGCCAAAGCTAGTAGATATTTTTTGGACATGTTTCTCTCTGTCAAAGCAACAACTAATTTTCAATATTTCATCCATCTAAATCATATCTTCAACGTTCCCCCTCAAGATGAAACATATGTACATGTACAAGTCAAGCTTGTTAAAAATACTGAAAGAACATGAGGACTGTCTGAGAGCAAAATTGGGTAGTTGACACAAAGTTGCCAGAAAGCACAAAGTGCTCATAGAACGCAGCAGCTGCTGCAAAGCAAAAATGATCATAGGACATCTCATTTCCCATAAAGCAAAAATGTGCAGAGGACACGACAGTTGTAATCAGAAAGCAAAAATGCTCAAAGAGCAAGGCAGCTGTCGGAAAGCAAATAATGCTAAGAGTGCACAGTCAGTGCAAGAAAGAAAAAATACTTCGGAGGGCACAGCAACTATTGGAGGGACAAAATAATCGTCGCACAGCAAGAATGCCAGTGGTGACGGTTCTGGGCTGGGAAAAACTCTCCGAAAGAAAAAGAAAACAAATCCACCCTAAAACCTTGGCGCTAAACAGTAATGTAGGTCGGTAAAAGCTCAACAGAAAAAGAAACTCCCAAGAAAAATGTTGACCGCAAATAGCTTTTGCTTGAAAAATGTTGGAAGTAAACAGTAATGCTGACTGGAAAAGACTCACCAAAAAGTAGCATGTGGTGAACTGAGACAACAGCAGCAAAGAGTTCCTCCGGCATGAACAGTGACGATAAGGAAAGAAAATAGAAGCTAGAAAACATACACGATTTCTAAAATATTTACTCATGAATAGTGTACCCACAAGGAAAGATTGGATTTGGATTCCCTTGTCGTTAGCCTCATAATACCATATTGAAATAATTAGTAACAAAACAGGTCACAAAAGATGATACTGCTCCGCTACCATGTTAAGAAGAGAGAAACCAAAAAGGAATATAATGAATTTTGTGTGTTGGGTACACAGGAGTATATTTATTTATAATGAAGAGATACAATAATAAGAAACAAAATCAATATGTAATAATGGTAAATATTTGGTAAGATATTTTCATATCATATATTTAATGTAATCAGATCATATCTCTAACATAATCAAATCACTCTAACAAAGTTATAAACGTGTCATGAACCAACTATTCCAAAAGCTTGAGCTTTTAGGTGAAGACACGTGAATTGTTTTACATTATATTTCTAACTATTTCTGTCATAGAAGAGCCCTTTGGGTTTGAAGCTTGGTCACACAAACTCCACATATGTGGAGGTGGGAAGGGTCGAACTCTAGATTACTTAGTCACAGAAGCTTGATATCATATCATTAATGGATAGGGTACTCCTAAAAGCTAGCTCAAAAGGGGAAGAATGGTCAAGTCTTATAAGGAAAATTATGGCCATATTCCCAAACAATGTAAGACGTCTTACCAAAAGATAAATGCAATATCCAATGTAAACAAGCTACAAGTTGCAAAAACTCCTATATTGCAATTGTAGCATAAATAAAATCCTCCATGTGAATGTATTGACGTTGAAATATTAAGGGAGAGGAAGGGGGACCAAGTAGATCAAGGGAAGGAATAGACCGGAGGGAGGAAATAGAATAGCTATGCTCAATTTAATCTCAAATTCAAGTCAATAAATCTCCAAATATATAGCAATTCTGAAGTACGGAAACACAAGTTCATAGACAATTAACCATGTAACCTAAATCAGAAAAAAAGAACACAAATAAACCAATTTTACTAAAAAACACAATCCAGAAGTACAAAATACTAAATATATAATTCTAGACTTTATCCCATCATCTGGATCGGAGAGCTTATATTTTGAATCATGAATCGCTTCGTATCATGAATCGTAAGATTCATGAACATTAGAAAAATGTACCATATAAAAGATGTAAAGCTATAATTAATAATCACAACCACATTTAAAATGAGTGGTTGTATCACTAGGCAGATTAGGTTAATGATATAATAGTTGGATTCGGCTGGGTTGTATGGCCCAACTCCTTTGTTAAATGGAAAAAAAAGATATTTGGGCTAATAAATGTTTGGCCCAAGGAGAATAAGAAAGAAAGAGACATTAGGGTTGTCGTCTCTCATTTGCGCAGCTTCCTCTTCATTTTCCATGGGTATTGTCGTTGTCGCTGCCTCTTCGTTTTTGCATGGGCGCTGCTACTACACTTCTAAAGGAACAATTCATGGCAATCAGAGTAAGAAAGAGCACGAATTGGTATGCATATCTTCCAGCTCAGTTCACACAATAAAACAAAGAAGCTTAGGGTTTTTCCAATCCGGCTCATGCTACCTCACCCGTTTTGGAGTGAGACCCAAATCCAAGATTCAGGTTGTGTTTCTTGTTAGAATTGTGTTTTATGTGATTCTGAGTGTAAAACGAACGATACAACACTGATTTACGAGCACAAACGAGTTTTCCTTGGATTCATATCGTGGAGGTTGCGAATCATATTGTATCGTTCGATACGAATCGTGTATCATGCGATACGAATCGAGTATCATGCGATACGAATCGAGTATCGTAATGTCATACTTACTATCATGTATACCATTGTTACCAATATCATACAATTCACAATACAATTAGACTTGATAAAGGCACTTGATGATGTGAATTGTTTGGCTTGTTGAATCACACCATGAATAACAGCTGAATTGCTTGGTGGAAACAAATTGTGCAATTCTAGCAGACAAATTACATGCCAGACTGAGTCTGATCATGCACAACCTAGTTCTAAAAAACCCTAAAAAATTGTTTTTTCCCCAAAAATTAGTGATAAAGAGAAAGAATAGGCTGATTATTTCCCTTCCAAACCCAATGTCTCTTTCTTTTATGTTTTCCTCTCATTCTTGTCTTCTTTCTACTCTTCTCTAACCCTTCCAAAAGAGTGAAAATTTTCTTGCCTCCTCTTCTCAACAGTCGATACTCTTTTTGTTATGTTTCTTACCATGGTCAATACACCAAAAAGTACTAATCAATATTCTATGTTCTGTTACTCCAATCCCAAACCCCATCACATTGTATACACAGTAGATTGAGTTCACATGGTTTAATCTAACCTCCAAAATTGTGTGTAAACTGAACAGTAAAGAAATAAAGGGTGAGCCTAACGATAAAGTCTCTACATCATGGCCAGGAGTTTATGGGTTCAAATCCTTGAAACAGCCTACCGACTTAAAGGAGTAAGACTACACACCTCTATAATCCTCAAATCCCACCTGGTGGAGCCTTATGCCCCTTATGTACCGTAAAGAAATTGAGCTGAAACACGGTTAACTTTGCCAGTTTACATGGGTTTGGTTCCGTTAACACCCCCCTCTAAAACTTGTCTTTTAAGGAAACTAATTTACATTGACTGTCAAATATTAAAGCTTGATATCTCCAAAATTTGAAACCTACCACAAATTACACAAAGTAATATACTTTACCTAAAATTTAATATTACCTGGGGTCATTCTTCTGAAGAAAGATTGGCCAATATAATATCTGACAACGGATTTGCATATTTATCCAAGCAGTCTTCTTGAATACATTTGCTGATGTCACATACATCCACGATTTGGATTCATAACTAAAATGTGTTTGGAAAAACTGGAGAATAATATAAAGCATGGTGGAGAATGAAGCCAAAAACTTGGAAAACAGATGCCCTATGATAACAAGCCTGAAAAGTACAGAATGAATCATTAGATCTTGAAGAAAAAAGTGAGCAAACGATGATGCATCCATAGTTAAAGTGTGTACACAGGAAATATGGAGAGCCGGCTCAAGGATCTTGGGACCAGGTGTGTCTCAAAAATTCTTTTAGCATCAGCTGTGCAATTAATTGCCAGAATAACTGTATCCTGGGGTGTGAAATTTCAAAAAGGTAGGTTAGCAAGAAAGAAAAAAATCTGCATACCCAGATATGAATAAGGTAAACTCATTACCAATTCAATGAATTGCTGCTTATCATGAAGCCTCTCAACCCATTTAGGATTTTTAATAGAAACTTTAGCTTGCTCATTCGAACTCAAATGACATAATGAGAAATGATGAGCACCATGAGCGGGTGTTTCATAAATTATGACCTACAAGTGGTTGAATATCATACATATCTGTTTGAGATTGCGATAAAAGTCTTCAGAAAGCACAAGTACTTGCAGAAAGGCAAGTAAGAAATAATGACTTACATACGTGAACATCAAATTGTGACAGAATTTGTCCATTCCAATGAATGTGATGCACATTTGGAAGCCTGTGCAGTCCTAGATCATTATGCTCAGGAGAATCAAATGTGAGCAGGACCCAGTTACTTTTTCCAAGAACATATTGGCTACTTTTCCTCAATGAACAATCTAACTGGAAGCAATGGCAATTCCAGCAGTTATTCTTTTTATATGTAGTTCCCTCTTCCAATGCATTGCCATACTCAGATAACTTCTTTTTGTCAAACTCCGTCTCATTCACCAAACTATTACTAGCAGTAGGGTCAGTGACAGACAGACCAAGTACACAGAACTTGGACTTATCCTCAAGAGATGAAGGCATTCTCCCACATGCGTCATGAATGATCCCCTAGAGACAGTAGAATTCATTGTCAGTTATCCTTGTTAGACTAGACCATTCCAGAAACCACCAAAGAGTAAGGAAGGAGAGAATCATTAAAAGGACTTAACAGTGGGATTTTTCCACCACATTCATACTGTCATAGAACCAAGATTTTAATAACTAACACAAACAAAGTAGTTATGCACCATTTCAAGTATGAATTAATGCCTGCCCAAATCATTTTATTTTACAGTTAAACCTTTTCATGGCTTTTCCGCAAATTTGTGAATATTAAAATTTTATACACATGAAACTAATATTTAGGTAAAAATTAAACAAGAAACCCTTACCTAACTGAATATTCTAAGAGGAAAAATGTTCGTGCCCATTTAAACTTTATTGCTTTACTTGACTACTACAACCAAATATTATTAAAAAACAAATAGAAACCCAAACTTTCCTCTGCAATTAATAGTTGTAACAGCATAGAACCAAATAAATTCATTGCTACTATCGTTATTCAATTTGTTAGCTTGCACTCCGGGCATAAATATCAGGACAAGGATAATGTCCAAAATATAGGACAGGGCGACATAGATGATGTCATATATAATGTTCATGCCCAAATAAACTTTAAACTCTTGATGGAACTAGACTACAACAAAAAAGGAAGCCCAACATTTACTCTGCAATTAATAGTTCTAACAACAATACAACCAATAAATTCGTTGCTGCTATAGCTATTCAATTTGATTTACCTAAGAAACACAGACTCGGATACAAACACGACACTTACACGAATACCGGGACATGGATAATGTCCAAAATATAGGACATGGCAAAAGCTGATGTCATATATATGCGTATGCATGTGGATGCATGCATGCATACATACATATATATAATTGTGATAAAAATCTCAATTGAAATTCAACTTTAATATACTTCACACTTTCCATATGCACCTATTTGCTACACTTTCCATATAATAACAGCCCTCACACAGTAGAATTCTAATTAAGAAACATGTATCTTAATAGCTAAAATAAATAGTTAAGTTTCACAGAAACAAATCTCAAAAGATGTATGAGTATTGCATTATTTAAAATAAAAGTTGTTTTCTTTAATTTCTCTTTACCTTTTTACAATAATAGTGTCTAGGAAGTGTTCAACCAAGAATAGGTGTCGGTTAACTGTTTTTATTGATACTCAAGCTGTTTTTAAGAGGTGTCCAAGATGTATTGGAAAAGTGTCTAAGCTGAAAAAGTTATGTTTACTTGTGAGACAGTTGAGGAATGTTGGACACATGTTGAAACGTGTGTTGAAGGAGTGTTAAACACATACTGACAGGGACACGGATCGGATATGACACGGACACGTGTAATCTTCAAAATATAGGATACGGAAAAACGGATCTATATATTACATCACTATGAATTATATAAATTGACAATCAAGATTTATGTATTAAAAAATAATCTATGAAAGTTAGCCAAATATAACAAAAAATGAATTTAATTCATTTATCTAAAATCCAAAAGTGAAAAAAACATATATAATCTAAATATTTTTTATTATATATAGGATTTGTTTCATCTCTATAATTAGTTTATGAGTCTTTCCAAAACTATTGTATTAGTCCCTTTTAAAACTGTGTTAGAACCATGTTAGAATTGTCATATACCTAAAAAAACAGTCTTTTGAATTGGACACTTTACTAATACATGTCATACGAGTGTCAATATCCAATACACGTCAAACACGGTACACGCCACTTAAAAAGGAGTGTATGAACTTCATATTGAAACATGTGTCGAAGGAGTGTTCAACAATTGTCATGTCCAAAAAGGTGTGGGACATGGCAACGCCCTATTTAATAGAAGTGCTGGTGCTTCCTAGTGCTTTACTCTAAACTGTATGCAAGGAAAAGGAATTGTGAACTCAAATTCAGTTTTATACCTCAATGCTAGTACTAGAACTGGAAAGCAAGACTTCACTGTAAGTAAACGCTACAACCACGTCAATGGATGATGGTGAACAGGTGACAAACCACCCGAACAAAATACTGGAGGGTGATTCTTGATTTGATAGAAGTTGCTTTGGCCACCAAAGCCTACAATGTCTTCTCATCTTCCTCTTATGATCCTCACATAAACTGAGCTACTATTCATGAAGTCCCTGCAATAGAGAGAGAGACAAGCATGTGTTTACTTCATTAACAATTCTCAGATTAAAAAAGCATGCAAATTAGAAATCAATTTATGCAACAAATTAATAAAAATTATAAGAGAGTCGTATTATACCTCAAATGAAAATAGAAGTAAGAAAGAAAAATCTAAAGTTTTTAAAAGAGAGTCGTATTAGGTAAACATCCACTTCCACCTTATCTCTAAAGTAGTTTGAATTTGAAACAAACTTCAAATAATGTATCACGCATCAGAAGACTATACACTCCCATTAGCCTACCTCAAAGCAAATCCTAAAATAGGTGTTTGCACGAAAAACATATCCAATTTATTAATTTTACTAATAGTCTTCGACTCTTTGAGAAGCAGTTGCATGTCACTTGAACAAATAGCTTGCTGTCAGCGTTCTAATATGCATTATATATAAACTAAATAAAATGGAAAAATACATGCCAATGAACTCATAGTAAGACTTTAAAAGGCCAAAATAATGAAGAAAAGTTCGAACCAAGTTAAAAAATAAATCCATAGTTCAAATATTCCCTCGAGATGAATGGTCCAAAAATTCCAGCATGACACTGCTTTGCAATTCTCTCATTGACTACAAAATAAATAAATATATATTCCCTTACTTCAATTGCAATGATGTATCAAACAATTTTCATCGGTTTAATATATTTCTATAAACATCTGCACCTAGCTTCATAATTGATTGACATAATCTATATTGTTGGATGGACTGTCAGGTATCAACTTTACATAGCAATATCAAACATTCATTCCAGATGGAAAAGTGGTTAAAGTGAGCTTCACATAACATAATGATAGCCCTTACGCTCAGCATCTTATCCGATTTGATTTGTTCTCCATGAAAGATAAAATTTTTAACTAATAGATCCACGTTGTATTCCTATGTAGGTTCATTCACTGTCTATAGAGCCGGATCCTCCACGTTCCTCAAAATTTTCTGAAGTCCTTACTACAGGAAGAAGTAAATTACTTGATCAATGCCAATGTACAAGTATTGCCTTATATAATTACTCCTAAGCAGAGGACTTTCAAAACCAATGTGAGAAAAAAACTGACATGGAAAGTAAAATGGGAGAAACATCAATATCTATCAACATTTATAATAAAGTATTGGCATTTGCCTAATAATGAAAGACTAAGCACTAATAGGATTAGAATCTCCGATTCCTCTTGTTGAAATACAAGCCATTTCAGTTATTAGTTCTCGTTATCCTTTATGTTATGTAGTTGTACAAGTGAATTATTCTGCAATAGCATGTATATAGAATCTTAGGGATAAATAACGCAAGGATGCAAGGTAACACGGCCAATACATATCCGAATGAAAACCCTACATTTAAAACAATCGAAGCACTATGCCCACATTCAAAACTAAAAAATTTTGGCCAGCTAAACCCTACCTCCCAATCAAACATTTAATTAAAACCCGACCAAAACAAAACAATTACGATTAAGAACGGTGGATTATGGGCACTTAAGAAATGAAAAATTGAGAAATTGGAAACTCAAAAGATAGAGAAAACGAATGAGTGCTCACCATGGGCGTCCCACTGACGTGCACTTTCGATAGAGGGAAAATGGGTTTTGAGGGCACGCCTTGGAGCTCTTTGTGTCGACTGAAGGTGAATTGAAGGGTCACTGAAGCTACATTGAAGGTAGAGCGAAGCTAGGGCACGAATGCGAAGGAAATGTTGGGGACGAAAGCGAAGGTAGACTGAAGCAAGGGCACTGAAGCAAACGAGAGTGAAGGTCGATGGAAGCTAGGGCAGAATCGATGAATGCGAAAGAAAGGGAAGAGAAATATGTCTTCAAATTCCATTTTTTTAATTAAGGATAAATTTAAAATACTTTATAATTTTTTTAAAAAATATCATATAAAAAATTAGTTATACCGAGTCAATAATTAAATTATAATTTTGTATTAGTATAATTATTCGTGCGAAATTTTATTAAGATCCATCAATAATAATGAAATGATTTTTGAAATTAATGTATTTTGTGAATTTATAGTAAATATTTTGTGAAGAAAAAGTTTATTAATTCAAAATAGTCCTTAAACTATTAAAAAAAAATCAAATTACTGCCTTTGTTTAATATATTTCTAACATTTTCTAGGCAATAAGGTTAGGAACTATAATTTTATATATATGACTTAGACTATAATAAACTGAAATTGAGATCATCACTATTTCATCTTATATATTTCATCTTATCATAAATAATGTTTTTTTCTTAAAATATCTCTTAGCGCTTATTTATTTTAAAAAGATTATTAATTCATGTCAGTCTTTAAACTATTAAAAAAATCAAATCAGTTCCTTTATTTTATATATTTCCAACATTTTATACAATAAGGTGAATAAGTATAACTAATTTGAATGGTTCTTACTTTTTATCATTATTATTTTATATAGGACTTGGGTTATAATAAACTAAAGTTGAGATCATTAATATTTTGTTTCATGATAAATAATATTTTTTTTTGAATTTATTTTAATCTCAGCTTGTTTCAAGAATAATATTATTAAACAAAAGAGATATAAAGTGACATGTGAAAAAAATAACGTATTGATTTAAGTGGTGTTGATTTAAGTGTGATCACTTATATATTTATTTTTAATATTTTGACAAAATTAATGAAAATGTTTAGTTGTACAACATATATCCGGTATGCTTCTACTTCTTCATTGTTGAGTGAATCTCAACAGGCTATCTGAGTCATGTTGTCATAATTAGGATTTTTTCAACCCATTTCAGTTGACCCATTAAATTAAGGTTAGCTTCATAAGCAGTGGTATATTCACCACACTATTTAGTACCTTTGGCCTCCACAATATGCAGTTTATGACTATATAAGTTCACACACATCTATTGTTTTTATTGTGTATTTTCAGTTCTCAAATTTTTTTCCTTATATTATGACATGTAACAAGGTAGCATCGGCATCAAGATATTAGGTCTTCTTCTTTTGATCCACAATTTTATACTTGCACATTTGGTCAATCAAGTCAATATGTTGTTCCTCTACCTCCACCACCCACATACATGGACCATTATCCACAAATGTCATTCCAATCTTTAATGAACCAAATTCCATTTACATTTGACATTTTCTCCTCTCAAATGTTTGGTTTTTTACCTTCACCAAATATATTCGGAACCGCATTATTTACCCCACCACCTAAATTCCGTATGTCGTCATTATCAGCCCACCATACCATCATCCAAACAAGACCGAGGAGACAAAAAAGAATACCTCTCCGTCACACCAAACAAGACCCAGGATCCAAAGAATAAGACCTCCTTGTGACACATGGTCACGTAAATAAATAATTACATAATCATATCAATTAAATTTTATATTTTATTCTTTATCATTAATAAATCTTTATTTTTTTCAACATTTTCTTATTTATACATATATTTACTTCTTAAATACAATTATTTTCACTCAAATTAGTCAATTTTAACTCCAATTAACATGGCAATTACATTTTTTCATCGTATATAAACCATCAATTCAAATATAACATTACCCTCAAAATTAACTTACTCAAATTTTATTATATCAAACTAATTTTTTTTTAGTTACTACCAATTAATTTTAAATTTTTACAAAGACTTCTTATAAATACTAACCATAAAATTTTGTGAAAAAAAAAACAATTAACAATGATTCCAATTTTCATATTGATTACATTTCACAACAAAAAATTATAACAACCATGTTATTATCTTAAAAAAATAACTAATACAACATGTCTTTCATTAACTATCATTTTTGTAAAATTAAAAAATCATATTATGTGATTCAAACATTTCAAAATATTTATAAATTTTTTTATCTTTACAACATTATATATTACTACAAAATAGAATTGTGTAAGTAAAAAAAAATTGTTAAAAAATGTGCATCTTTTATATATAAATAAAATTCTCACCTACAATTACAATATCAACATATCAAACTTTAACCATAACTTTTATTACATTAGATTAACTTTCATTCACAATAATTAATAATCGTATTATGTATTCATTCAACGAAGAGTAAAGAATAATCTAAAAAATAAAACACACACTGAAATTGTGTCACACTCCCTTTGCGTGATTTTAGTATTGCATGATTTTAATATTGTTGAAATCATGCTTCCGCTGCCTGATTTCTCTTCTTCTCATATCATCCTCCCTGTGCACGATTTTCACACAACCACGGCTCCATTAAAATCATGTTTCTACTACACGGTTTTTATTAAATATAATTAATCCAGAATTAAACTTAAGTGAAATTATATCCTATGCACAATTTCACCTTCAACACGAAAATTGCATCCCGATGTCACATTTTTAAATTAGATTAAATGAAATTGTATTATAATGGTACCATTTCTTTGTAATAAAATCGTGCTAAATTAGCATGATTTATTCATTGTAGAAATAATTGTTTTTATCCATTTTAACATTTTTTAGCAAAATTACATCAAAATAAGATTTTAACCTATTTTGTTCTTCTTTATTAAGTTCATCATTTTGAAGTTTGTCATGAATGGAGTGATGTCTTTGGAGGAACTCATTCATGAAGGTACTATTGTATGATTGTATTTTGCTATTCTTAATACTTATTGTGATTTTACTTATTTAACTTGTGATTGTATTTTCTTAGTTTGGAGTAGATTATATGGCACGACAATCCAAATCAATCAATAATAATAATAAATAACATTAAAATAAAATAAAATAATATTAAATATTAAATAAAATTATATAATAATATTATTAATAAAAATAACTAATAATAGTTAAAAAAGAATAATAATGAAAATAAATATAAAAATAAATAGTTATAATATTAAAAAAACAATAATAAATATAAAAATAATAATTAATAAAATTAAAATTTAATTGTTTATAATAATAGAGATAATTTAATTATTTATAAATATATTATTTTAAAATAATATTAATACAATTTTTAAATAATGATAAAATCTTAAATAATAATTATAACAGAAAAAAATAAAATTATAGAATAATAGTAATATAATAATAATAATAGTTTATAAAATAATAATAATTTTAAGAATAATAAATTTTTAATTTTATTTTTATTTTTATAAATTATTTTTATAATTTTTAGATATATTACAGTATTAAATAATTTGTAATTCTTATTATAATCTTAAAATGTTAGCAGTTAAAAAATAATCAATCGCATTCATTTTATTTATTTTTCATTATTTTTTCCTTAATTTAAAAAATATTTTTAAATAATACAGTATAATCTAATATATTCTATATTTTAAAGAGTCATATCATACCGGGTATTTTTAAGTTCTGTTTAAATTGTATTTCAAAACAAAAATTTATAAACTCACTTTTATAAATTTATTTATTTACATTTCAACAAAAATATTAATATTAAAATATAAAAAAATATTCTTTTATTATTACAACCCAATGTTTTTATTTAAGATCCTCTCATGATACATCAAAATATTCGCATAAAAATTTATTATAAGATTCAAATATCTAAGTTTGAAATTCTACTTATAATTTCTGCATTAAAGGTACTGTAACAAAATAATTATATTTTATATTAAAACTCTTTTAATATTCTTTAAGACACAATGAGGTGTTTTAAGTTGTTCTTTAACCATACTAATATTAAAATTATGATTTAATTTCATGTTTCTAATCTCAATTTCATACTATTTCAGCCCTAAACAATTATAATTCTCAATTGTATGGTAATCATTGGGCTTACACGAACCCAACATATCATCATTTTGTTTTTTATTCCAATCTTCTCAAGACGAATTCTTTCAGCACTCCAATACCCTCGTTCTGCACCTCCATAGAGTAGGGAAAATACAACTTTGCCCTTAAATAATAAATAGGAAAAGATGGGATTACCCTTCACCTCCTTCCCCTCCTACATCAACGCATATCCGCTTTATTTGTGTTGTCCGCTTCAGTTTTTCCAATCTTCCATCCGGTTCAATTTTCGTTTGATTTGTATCTGACTTTCCAGCATCCGCTTCATCTGTGTCACTGTCAACCACCATCTGTAGGAAGCAAGCTCTCTCTGCCCGTGCTCGTTGTGGAACTCGAAGATTTGCTGCAGAAGGTGATTCAATCTCTTAAAGCTTCAAACAACTGAAAGGTAAGAAATTTTTTATGTTAATTAGCAAATAGTGAGTAATATTGATGATTAGAGTAGTTAATTTGATGTTTGGGTTGCAAAATGACGGTGAATGTCGTCGGAGAAGACGAAGTTGGTATGAACTGGATGCCCTGCATCTGATTTACAATTTGGGAAAAATTTGTAAACCGGATGGGAGGCATCCGGTTCAGTTTTTTAATTTAGTTTTTGAATTATTTAAATAGTAATTGTGCACTGTCACAGTTATGGTTAGGACCAGAAGAGCTAGTTCCCAGGATGAAGGGCGAAGAAGGCCTACAGCATCAGTTTGAAGAGGTGATCGTGGTGCTTCATCTAGTGCTCCTGCTGATGGTGCTGATGCTCCTGTTGCTCCTATTGCTCCTGTTGGTTTTCCTGATGCTGGTGAGGTTGTAGGTTATCCTGAGGAACCATCTGATGTCTCCCTTTTGGTAAGTTATAATCACCACGTAGCACTAAGATTGTGGCAGGGAGAGGTAAGTTTTTGTTTTATGTATTTCTTATTTTCATGTTACGTTTGATATATGAACTTTTTTATGTATATTCTTTTGTTCTCTTTTGGTTAGGACCGGGGAGTCCTAAAATTGGTATCTCATGGAAGAAAGGTTAACAACCTCGGTCTTCCTCGTGGTGATGTTTTTGCTTTTATTGTTAATTGTGGATTGTTGCCACTATGCAACATTTGCTACGAGGTCGCGGACAAGGGCCTCTTATGTGGATTTGTTGAGAGATGGCACATGGACACTAATACATTTCATTTGCCATTTGGAGAGATGTCCATTACTTTGGATGACGTGTCCTTTCTTCTTCATCTGCCTACTGTTGCTCAGTTTCTGATCTTTAATGAGGTAGACAATAATGAAGCACGTGCTCTGTTGGTAGAGTGGCTAGGTGTTGATGAAGGCCCTGCTAATGCCGAATTGCGCGAGTGTCGTGCCAATGCTATTAAGTTGAGTTGGTTGAGAGATCGTTATGAGGTTTGTTGCGCGGAGCAACAATGGGAGTTTGCTGCAAGGACGTATTTGATGCATCTAGTTAGATGTACAATTTTTGCAGATAAAAGTGCCACATATGTGAAAGTATGTTATTTGCCATTATTTCGCGACCTTTCTGTATGTGGTGGTTACAGTTGGGGAGTAGGTGCTTTAGCACATATTTATGAGAAGCTAGGAGATGCTTCTCTGGCTGGAACCAAACAGTTGGGGATTTTTATTACCCTCTTACAGGTAAATGTTAAGCCTTAGTTAATTAAGAGCCTTAGCTTCATTGCTTGTAACTTTATTTATTGTTGACAGACATGGATATATGAGCACTTCCCATCTATGGGAAATCGGGATATTAACCAGAGCTATAACGAGGTACTTCCAAGGGCTTCTCGATATGTGGTTAGCCGTCGTCCATCTCGGTTGACTGATGTGAGAGGACAGTTAGATGGACTTACTGCATCTGATGTCATTTGGGCTCCATATGATTCTCATAGACTTAGTCATCCATATGAGCCGATTTCATTGTTTCGTGGTTTTATCCAATTAGGCAATACCATCCAGATGCATGTTCCTGATCGTGTGCTGCGACAGTATGGTTACATGCAGACCATACCACCTTCTCCATTAGTTGTGGATAATGCAGCTTTTCAAATGGTAAATGTTCAATGGGTCAATTTTCCTGATTTTGTTTTGACTAATGTCATACCTGCTGTTGAGCCCCATGCATGCACGGATGACTATATGGAGTGGTTTAGGCGTGTGTCACATCCGTATATTATTAGACGTCATGACCACCATGATCGTCCACTTTCACCACCTCGTCGACGTAGACGTAGTGACGACGAAGATAAGCCACTGTCCATGTCACAGCAGCATGATCATGCTTGTCCGGTATTGTATTATATTAACATAATTAAAATTGTTTATATATTCTGTAAGTATTAAAATTATTAAATTTCATTGTGTTCAGGGTTTATTCAGACGGATAGTCACCCTATTGCAAAGGGTTATTGATTGTCGAGGTGTGATTGAGGGGACTACAACGTATGCTGATACACAAGAGGCTATTCAAACAGCTCGTACTCGTTTGCGTGCAGGAGCAGTGTATACTAGGCGATCCAGATTTGTTCGAGGGAGAGGGGCTTCTAGTTCATAGGATCTCATATGTACTTTAATTTATATTTGCTTAGGACATGTTATTTATTTTATTTTAAAGTTGTTCGTACTTTAATTTATATGTGCTTAAGACATGTTATGTATTTAACTTTGGAGTTGTTCGTACTAAGGACCTGGTATGTTATCTATATATTGAAGATTGAAAAAGTGGCTTATCATTACAAATCTATATGTCATTACAAACAATCACATTACAAGTGAATCAATCATCCGCAAGATTAACATATGTTGTATTTGTTTGTAACATGGACAAAAATCTATGCATCCTGTAAATATAATGAGATTGCCATGACTTTGCCTCTGCTGAGCTGTGTGTGATCCACATCATGTCGACATTTGGTAAAGGACAATCATCAACCAATTTAACCTGTAAATAAAAGGCAAAATTGTATGAGTATTTACAATTCAATAATCAAGAGTACTAATTGTAACAAATAACATGTACCTGTACAAAATGTGATCCATATACATGTCCTATGCATATTATCCGATGTTGACTAATATCAGTTGGAGGTTTACTCCGTAATGGAAAAATGGTTACATTCTGTTTCAAGGACAAGCAAACTAGTATAACATTATATCTGCTAGCAATGACGTAACCCATATCTGGTATAGTCATCCACTTCTCCACACTAGCCTGCAAATAATTTATATATTATTAAAAGTTTTTCAATTAAAAATAAGTTATAGTTGGAATAAGTTGAACACTTACAGATGTCGTCCCTTCAACTAGTAATGAGTTCTTTAGTTCATCAAGACGTTCAAGGCTACCAAAGATCATTTTATATTCATCACGCCATTCTCATATCTCTTTATATAGATCCATTCTAATTAATGGCCATGACTCTTCTCCCATTCCCAACAATGCAGCAATTGATCGATAACCACAATGACCATCAGCTTTAACATCAATAACATCCACTATATATGGATGACAAAATAGGATGAAATTGATCAAGCATTGAAATTACTTTAGATGGTATGGGCAAATGTGGTTTTACCTTAATCCTTGACGCCTTTTGTGTAGAGCAACTATCCTCAATGGAATGAATTTTGTCTACATGTTCAAAGTACGAAGGGTCACGCTTGGTTGACTTCTTTAACCGAGTTTGTTTACTCTTTTGAGACCCTTTAGTTTTAACCCTTTCCATTGGCGGACATAATGATGTCATGTCAGGATATGCAATTTCTTGCATCTTGCCTTTGAGAGTTATTTTACCTGCAATGTCAACCTCCTCAAAGTGTTTACAAATAAAATCCCACTCTTGCTGAAGTGACAATTCTTTTGATGATTGAGTTGATGATAAGTCTGAGAAACTAAGTCTAGTCCATATCCCATGCACTTCATTTAGAGGTATCACACCATAAGCATATCTTGCTAGCTCACATGCA
>Ga0209489_105823_pt1 | contig 20756 bp, 18 predicted proteins | sample SiratrowhiteBW_FD_187527 | JGI IMG/M metagenome (GOLD analysis project Ga0209489, IMG submission 187527) | Root nodule microbial communities of legume samples collected from California, USA - Siratro white BW (SPAdes) (version 2) | ecosystem: Host-associated > Plants > Roots > Nodule | place...
TATATATATATATATATATATTCAAAAATTGGATGATGCAATATAAGGAAGAAAAGATAACAAAAAATAAGATTATTCAAAATAAAAAAGACAGTGAAAATGAAATATGTTTATTTAATATTCCTATTTTTATTTTATTTTAATTATTTTTAATTATTCATTTTATTATAATAAAAACATAATATTCTTTTTACTATGTGAAAAGTAATTTTTTAACCTAATCAATTGTATTATATAGATTTTAATAAAATATTTACAATATAATTAATTGTATCCTAAAAATAGATTATGTTTTACAAAATATCAATAACTTTTTTTTTATATTTTCTGTCTTTTTTGTTTTTATTCATTTTTCTTTTTAATTATTTGGTTGAGGGAGTGGATTTGAAAAAATAAATTTAAGATAAAAGCATGTGAAAAGTTAAGTTATTTGGATTAAATAAAAGATTGTAAGATTTGAGTGAAAAATTTGAAAAATAATTTAATATATGTGATAGATATTTTAAATTTTTTAATTGATAAAATTATAAGATTAAAAATAATTGAAAACAAAATATTTATTTGCTGTATATGATTAATGAATTATTATTTTTTATTGATAGCATTATAAATAATTTTAAAATTATAATTAAATTATTATTATTAATATTATTATTGTATAAATTTATTTATTTTATTATAATTTCTATTTTTATTATTTTTATTATATAATTATTATTTATGATTTATTATTATTATTATTATTATTAGCTTTTAATATTAATATTATTAGTATTTAATTTTTATAATTATCTTATTTTATTATTTATTTTATAAATTTATTATTAGTATTTTTATTTTTTCATTTTGATTAATATTTTGTTATTATTATTTTATATTTTTTAAATTTATTATTATTTTAATAATAATATTTAGTATTAATGAGTATTATTATATTATATAATTAATTATACTTATTTTATTATATATAAATATAAATAAATTAATCATAAAATTAATTATAAAAAATGAAAAAAGTTCGTTGAAAATCTTAGCATCACCGAAAAGAAAATCTACAGTGAAGTTTTGCCTTTATTATTTTTTTAATTCATTCAATCTTGAACTTTCCTAGCGTTTCTTCGGATTCCATCCTTGGCAAATCACTACATTAAACCAAACAGATTATTAGTGTAACCAAATAAAAAAGGCCTTTTATCTCATAGTTTTATGAATATATAATTTTAGTCCTTATAAAATTTAATTAAACATTTGTTTCTTAAGTTTTTTAAAGTTAAAGACTTTTAGTATATTTCTTATATGTTAATGTTTTGTTAAGCAATTCGGTGATATGTTAATGTGGGATTAAAATTACTTAATTTAAAAAATTTGCAAGTAATGAGAATGCCTCCCTATCCCTTGCTCCCTATACATATATATATATATATATATATATATATATATATATATATATATATATATATATATATGTATATATATATATATGTATATATATATATATATAGTTATATATGTATTTGTATTCCTTATTTTTTTTTCTAAATCAAATTGTTTGGACATGTATCCAAACATGTGATATATACATATGATTTTTATTTATTCCTTCCACATTGTATAAAAATACAAACTTTGTAGAAATGTCATCAATGTGTATATTATTTAAGAATAATATATGGATAATCCTATTTAAATATATAATCAAATGTAACTTTATTTAAATTATCAATCATCTATTTATATTATTATAATATAGTTGTTAAGTAATTATATCGATTTTTACAATACTATTACTCTGGATGAACTCATTTGTTTTTCACATACAACACCGACTGTAATACTATTATATTGTCGCTGGCCAATAAAATTTTGCATGGAGTGAGAATCAAACATAGTTTTCCTGCTACATAAACTACCCCACAATTCATGAGTACAATATATTTAATCACCATATAAACTATTTGCGTGTGCTAACCACTATGTGTAATCATTATGAGAGAATATTTTTAAGAAACTTGCAGAAAAGCCAGTTAGTTTAGGTCATCAAATTGAACGGTGGTAACTGAAGATCTTTCTATATTATGGAATACTTGTGGAGGATAAGGTAAGGGCAATTGGGCACGGAAGTGTACCTTCGGTGATGGTAAATTCACAAATAAAGTGAAACAAAACAACTATTTTCATCGAAGCTGGAATCAGATATTTGTGTCACATTCAAGTCACTTTGGTCGGATTTCTAAGATTCCGTTCATCTGTTTGCTGCTATGTTACAAGTTACAAATTCGTGATTGTCATTCTTTTGGGTACGATATGCATTGCCTTGTATTGCCTAACTATGTCTCTTCACCACGTGGATTCTTGTCCTTGCTTGATGGCGTGTTCGGAACTTTGTTGAATGGATTGGACTTATACATTAATATATAAACATGTTATCAACTGAATTTTGTAAGGCCTCTCACTTCTTAGGCAATAGACTCAGGATTTGATTATGTGCATGAACTACACGTAGTTGGGAAGGATCAATTTTATCCCTTTTGAACTCGTATATAGAGTTGTTTTAGTTTGATTAGTATTTTTGAGTTTAAATCTAAAACATGTAACTATCTTTTATTTTTCCCGTGACGAATTTTTTTTAGTTATTAGAGATATAATAATTAAATTATACTTGTTTAAGTCTCTTAAGACAAATTATCTTCTAGAATTTGAGTCAAAATCTATATAAAAAATTAAGATCATCTTTAATCCAAATTAAAAACTTAAGATAATAAATTTATAAGATTTTTTTCTTATATATTGTTTAACTTTTTTATTTTTATTAAATATATAATTTAAACTTAAATTTAGATATCTAACAAGTCTCCCGTACTTTTAAATACAATATTATAGTTTGTGTTAATCTTATGCTACTCGAATAAAATTACCTCCCTTAGAAGATGTAGATGTGTTGCAAACTTGTAAAAATAGAAATGGCTAAAGCTTTCTGTAATAATTGTGAATTTTGTTAATCTATTTGTAAAGCAAATTGCGTTATTATGCGTTAACGAAGAAAGGAAAAGTTTATAGCATTTTATATTTCCACTATGGCATTAATATACTCTGTGGATTCTTCCACGTACCCATCTAGGTTTTGCACCGAAAATGTCTCCTTTTACTGATGCCATGATTCTCCTGTCATCCTCTTTATTCTTGTCTCTCTCTCTCTGCATTTGATAATCTATTGGAAAAGGAACGTTGGGTGCTTAACTTGTTATTATTCCTAAAGTCATGTTCAAAGGTCAGGAAATGAAGCACGAGGATTCTTTACACATGCTTGGAAGAATGTGCGCCTAAAGCATTGCACTAAGTAGTGCTCTATCAACCCCCCACTGATGACATCATGATTTTAAATATGATTTTGATGCTGTGATGTTTTTCAAATTTGTGAAATATTGCAGGTATAAATATGGCATGTGTGGATATGCACTACACTTCATAGAACCATTGTGCACCATAACATATAGCATTCATGTAACTGATGATGGGATCTGTCTTAGGAACTGCACAACTCATTTGATTCCTTTGCTGTATGGTCTCATTAGTTTCCTGTGATCCGTTTTGCACTACACAGTTATATTATATTGTATAATGCAAGTAGGAATCTGCACAAGAAAGTAACGGTTCTGTTTCTCCCTCTGACCAGACTTTTTCACTTTGATAAAGGGAAAACAAGGAAAGTTGTTGACTGGGGAAGTTGATTATATGGCAAAAGTTTGTTGGCCATATTTTGATCCGGAGTATGAGAACTTCAGCAACAGAATCAACCCTCCAAGGTTCACTGTTTTATCTTCCCTTCAATTACTGCTTTTGTTTTCTTTTCTTTTCTTTTTCTTAGCAATAGTCTGCAGATTTATTTAGATTCTCTCAGCATTTATGTATGGCTTAATTGGTTTAGTGTAGTCTCAAAGATAAAAGGAAAAGAGGAGCACAACAAAAATGTTAAAAGCTTGAGTAATTGGTCACTTAATTGGTGTTTGTAATCAATTTAATCCCCACTAGAGTCCAAGCTTAGCTCCCTGTGAAATTGGGTTTGTGGAGGGAATTTCTAATACCCGGAAGAAGTGACTCTTTGATGGTAACTTTGTTTCCACTTCGCAGGGTCTCTGTGGACAATGATAGTTGCCATGATTGTACACTGATCAAGGTATAATTTCTCAAAATGACTAATTATGATATGGCCTCGTTGTGTTCTGAGTCATGATTTGGCAGCTCAGCATCTTGGGAAAACATACCTAGACCATGTGGATTTTAAAGTTACTTTAACCCTAGAGCTTTGTTTTTGTCATAATACGTTGAATTTAACTTTATTCTTATTCTTATATGCCAAACAAGACTTTATTGTACCTCAGTCAATTCTCTGACTTAAGTCAAAAACTTTGGCCAAATTTCATTTGACTAGAAAATAATTCAAATTCTACCCGCAAGTGAACACTTTCTACGTTGCCTTTGATTAGGAGCATGCTACCAGTTTCTTCCTTGTTCTAATTTCAATAAATGAACAGAAAAGATAGTTGAAAACTGAATTGAAAAGCATATATATTGAACAGACAGAATTTTTGTTAAAACCCCATTAAGTCCATTGCTAAAAGATTAAGTTAAGCTAACCATTTGGCTTCCCCCAAGTGGCTATCATCATCAGATCATATTTTTTCCGTAGTGCTTGGATGAATCATTAGTATAGAGATAACTTGATGCAATATCTAATGGAATTCATTTTTTCTAAAAATAATATGCAGTTTGATAGTATTAACAAACCTGGAATTCTGCTGGAAGTGGTGCAAATCTTGACAGACCTTGACTTCATAATTACCAAAGCTTACATATCTTCTGATGGCGGATGGTTTATGGATGGTATGTTCGTGATTGAAAACTTGAATCGGTAATGCATTGACTACACAAATTTGTCCTGTCCTTGATTATTGTTAGCCTGATTAAAAGCTGGTGACTTTTGAGAACAATGGTTGCTAGATGTTCTTCATACTTTCAGTTATCTCTATGCCTATTTGAGCCAAAAAGAGGGATAATACATCGTTTGGTAGATTAAGTATTTGTATGGCAAACAACATATTTTAGTTCTTATGGACATATTTGCTTAAGGTTGTCTTGTAAATAAAGATGAATTCATAGCTAAACCCACTCCCAATTAACACAAGCATTTAACTACTGACTTGTTTATCAAATGGAATAAACAGTATTTCATGTCACCGATCAGCAAGGAAAGAAGATAACAGACAGCAAAACAATAGACTTCATTGAAAAGGTACTCATCTTTTTTTCTCTATATATGATATATTCTTATAGTATAATATAACGTGATAGTATTAGTAATCAAACAATCATGGAAAACTATGCAGATTGTTGATGTAATAAATTGAAATAGCATAACAATTATGAGTTACTGAAATGGAGCATTGTGTAGACAACAAGTTTTATTTGTCTTAGAAAAGAAACACACATGATTACTAATTATTACTTTGTTCTTTTAATAAAACATCAATAGTAGTATAAACAAAATACATGGTTCACACCATATTCAAAACCAGATATGCTCAGTACCCTTTCCCATTTTGCAGTCTCCAATGCACCTTTCTACCTTGGGGAGAAATTCTGAACTCACCTAGGAACTTCCACATAGTGATATTGCTATAAAAACCATGTTCATTCTAGTAGCTAGATACCCTTCATTTACATATGTAATGCAGCAGAATTGCTCCCTTAGAGTGACATAAATATATAACACATCAAATAATGAGTACTATTTGTTACAACAGGCTTTAGGACCAAAGGGCCAGAGCACAGAAGGAGTAACGAGTTGGCAAGGCAAAAGGGTTGGAGTTCATTCAATTGGTGATCATACAGCCATTGAGCTGATTGGAAGGGACCGCCCCGGTCTCTTGTCAGAGATATCAGCAGTCCTTGCGAGCCTCCAATTCAATGTGATTGCTGCTGAAGTTTGGACTCATAACAGGAGAATAGCTTGTGTCCTTTATGTGAATGATGCTACAAACCAAGGCATGGATGAATCAAAAAGATTGTCCATTATGGAGGAGCAGCTAAAGCACATCCTACGCGGGTGTGAGGATGACGAGAAAGTGGGTAGGACCAGTTTTTCAATGGGTTTCACCCACATGGATCGGAGGCTCCACCAAATGCTATTTGCTGACAGGGACTACGAAAGTGCTGGAGTAACAACAACAGATTGTGCTGCTTCTTTTAGGCCAAAAATCAGAATAGAACGTATTGTGGAAAAAGGGTACTCAGTGGTTAGTCTGAGATGCAAAGATCGGGCAAAATTGATGTTTGACATTGTTTGCACTCTCACCGACATGCAGTATGTGGTTTTCCATGCTACAATCTCATCGGAAGGGCAATATGCATCCCAGGTACACATCATTTTTCAACAATAATCCATTCTTTACTTCAATTATCATACATAATTACAGTCATCATTTAACTTTTGGTTGGCCAATTGATTGTAACCCAACTTTAGATTTTTCAAGAGTAAATCAAATGTTATTATAAATTATAATATACATGATAAAATATATAAGTAATATAAAAAGATATTAAAAATGTCATATAAAAGTGAAGTTAAAATGTTTAATTCATAAAACCAAAACATAATAATAAATGAAAAATATTGTTTCTTACATTTAAATCCTATCTTCTAATCTTATAATTTGATTCATCATCTCCGTTACCAATGTCATCTTCTTTCTTTAATATAACATTTTCTCTCTTTAGTATAACGTTATCTTGTAACTTATCCCCATCCTCTTGTTCTACATATCCAATCATTTCTTTAACTTCATTATCATTTGTTGTTGTGGTATATTTTTCGTTTTTATCAATTTTAGTAGTGAAATTTCTTAGATCTATTAAAAAAACAAAAGCTTTATAAATATTATAAATTTATAATTGATTTAATTGCACAAGTTTTTACAATTTAAACAAATACTCCTTTTTCTTTCTTTGCTTCGAGCTTCCTTTTTAAGAGTAAAATATTCATGTACATTCATCCATGAAACATTCGTTTAGTAGGTAAAGACCATCTTTTTTAATAATTCACTTATAATCAGATTCAATATAAGTTTAACATATAAGATTATAAATCTCCATTTTCATATTTAACCTTTTGTCTTATCTCAAGTTGAAGATTGTACTTAATAAAGACAAGGTGTGGATCATAAGCATTTAATCGTTGTTGTTCTAAAGTTATCATTCCTAGATTTTGTAATTCTTTGCCTTTTCCAACATAACACTCCCAGTAAAGAGATTCAATTTCAAATAAAAAGTTAACATAAACAAATGTAATCTTGAATGGTATTTTTATGAAACCATAAAAATTACTTAAACGATTTACCAGGTTACTTCTTATTCCTAGTATATCTTGCCATTCTTCTTCCAACAAATCCTTAGATTTTTTTAATCTATCAAGTTGTTGATAAAGTAAAATGCAATGCTTCTATGGGATTATTTTTTCAATGATCTTATATAAACAGTATAAAACTTTACTATCAACATTGAAGTTTTTATCATAATAAAAATTGAATTTTTCTTCATAATGAAATATGATGAAAAGAAAAAAAAGGTATTAAAAAAAATCATTATTCATTTACAATAATAACTAAGGCATAGTATTAATAATAGGCACTTACTTAGGACTAAGGTATTTAGCAAAACCATGAAGATATATGTGTAATTGCAAATTTCAACAAGTATAAATTATTCCCCATACCTTTTTATATCTGATTCTTGAAATATGCAACTGTTTTTCCTTTAGCTCTATCCATAACTTCATAGATATATCACATGGTAGGTTTTGAGTCACCATGTACAAGCCTTAACTTTCACAAGTGGAGTCACACGCTTTAATGAATCTCCACTTCAAAACTGTGGTTGGGACACTTTCTCAATAAAACCTTGAATCTTTTCTAGACTTCTCTTAAAGATTCATCAACACCTTGCACAAAAGTAGTTATGGTCGCCTTCGCCTATGTATTCTTCGATAGAGGGAAGAAATGATTAAAAACTTAGTCTCCACATCCTTCTAACCAATAAAACTTTGGTTAGTTTGTGATTAAAGCCAAATCTTAGTCTTTTCAGAGAATGAAAATAATCTAAAGAACAATGCCTCTTCATTGCTTCCCGTGATTCCAATTGAGCCAAACAACTCAAAATGTGTACAAATGAGTACATGGATCTTCATGATCTAAACTAGAAAATTGATACAAGTTAATCAACTGTAAAAGAGCAGACTTCATCTTAACGGTCTTCTCATTTATGGTGGGACTCAAAATGCTTGTGAAGTTTCTATGACTCATATATGTGATTGAGTCCCCTTTAGTTGTCCTCTTAATCTTATCAACGATCTCCTTTTCAGAAGGAAATTCAAATTTAGAGTATCAACTGAAGTAGAAGAAGGTTGTACTGTATATACAAAATATATTGAAAACTAGAAAAACAAATTGGTTCAAATAAATTATACATAAAAAAACAAAAATGAGCATAAAGGAAAACAAAAAAAATTGAAAAATAAAAAAATTGGGTCTAAAAGAATTATAAAGATTGTTGTACTGAAACACAAATCCCTAGCAATGATGTCAAAATTTTGTTAGCTAAATTTTGTTATGATGACAAGTATACCAGTCACAAATGTAACAAGTAATAAATATCGTTCATTTCCAGAGAATTTGTACCTAATAATTTAAATGATTATAATAAATTTAGAATAGAGAAATAAACCATAATTAAAATATTATGCAGAAATTTAAACAAGGGAATATTTTTAGTTTTTATATCAAAACTTAGAATATAGAAAAAGGATAAGAGCTTAATAAAAATGAAATTTTTTAAGTTTAAATCTCACCAAACCTCACTCTCATGTATGAAAATAATTTTCTTCTTTTTAATCAATTATCAATGTCAACCCACAATAATACTCAACCACAATTCCTTAGCACATGAGCCTAAGAATATTTATTAACCGTCAATTCCTTAATCAATTATATAAATGAATCATGCATTTTCACAAGGATCTTAAGACAAATATTGAATCATGCTCTATTCCTAAACACGAGCTTTCATTCGGTAATTTAATTTCGATCTAGGCATAAGAGATATTTTTCAATACTCTCAAGAATAATAATCGAGTTATGAATACACAACAAACACTATCTATAAAACTAAAATACTGATATATTGAAGGAAAAACATTTATGATAGGACATAAATGAAACCAAATTGATTACTTGAGAGTTTTGTTTAATTACATCTAACCCCAAGAATAATGGGTTTAACTCCTCATAGTCATGAGAAGACTAAACAACCAATAAGAGCAACAGAAGATGGTTGATTAAACCCAAGAACCCTAAACTGCCTCCGAGTCCAACTTTTTATGATCTATAGTCGAAGATGCAAACACTAATGCGAAATATTTCTTAAATAGAATATGTTTTTCGACACTCGTGCTCGGCCAAAAAAAGTGGTGTCAGACACAATTGGATTATGTTGCAATTTTGGCTTAAGTTTCAGCATCATGAGTCTAGCTCAACTTTCTTGGGTCCAACTTAGTTTTCTTAAGCCCGACCCATCTTTCAGGTAACAAACTATTTATAAAAACATGAGATTTAACAAGTTTCAAGCTTAGAAAGAATTGATTTCATTATAAAATTAAGCCAAAAGAATATTATATAATTTAACTCTATAAAATATCATAACTTCATGATAACTAGGAGGTTTTAAACTCTTTTTTTATATTCAACAATATATTTTAACATTTGGACAAATAAGCAGCTTATTACCATATTAAATAGTAAAACATTGTCATACATATATATATATATATATATTTTGCAAATATTTGGAATCACTAACTCTTCTCTTTAGACATTTCTTTCATGGTTTTTTCTTTATATTGCTTCCCTTTGGAAAATGATTCCAATATTCTTTTCTTATTATTATCTTATATATTCACCTTTCTAAAATAATCTCCATGATTTGCTTCTTTGATAATTTTTCTTTATCTTCTAACAATTTTTAAAACATGTCTTTAATATCATAAACAACAAATATACATGCAATGTCATGTTCTATATTTCAGTAAAATGATGTTCCATTCTTGGCACTAGACTAAAATTCTATTAAGAAGAACGACCTTGCAATGATTCTATGTTATATTTGTTTTATTCTTGTGACTCGTGACCTCTTCCATCAAATTCAAACAATAACTAATTTTTTTTCAAAGAAATAAAATATACAGAATCCTTAAAAACTCATCTTTATAAAAAAAACAAAAAACAAAATAACAAATACTTTGTATAAAAATAAACAATTTTATATAAACAAATACTTAACCAATTTTTTATAAAACAAAATAGAACATTTATTTAAACAATTTTATATAAAAAATATAAAACATACAATATAAAGAAATAAAAAAAACAAATACAAAAGAACAATGATATATTTTTTAAATATATTTCAAAAGAAAAAAGTAAAAAATAAATAAACAATAATTAATTTTTCACAGAAAAACAAAATATAAGATAAAAGTAAAAAAAGATAAAAAGTTAAAAAAAGAAAAAACAAAAAAAAAATGTCACCTAAGAGTGAGTTGTTGGGTAATTCAAAACAAGTGAAACACATTCAGTTTCATATTATTAAAATAATCTCAATAAAGTAACTTCAACCTTTTTATATCAAAAGCAAAACCGTATAGCTAAACTCCAAAAAAAAGTGACATGAGAAATTAGATTAAGCATACTTTTGAAGTATCTAAAAAGTGAAATGGGATTACTCTGGAAGTAGCTAAAAGCGTGCAGTAGAAATATTATTAAAAAATCACTAAAATTGTTATACATTTCAAATGATTCATGGGGGGAATTACTCGGGAAAAGAACTGAATTTCTTGAGTCATTTACATAGTTAAGTAATTGAACGTTGTAGTATAAAAATTAAGAAATGTACTTTATGTGAAAATTTGTAATTGAAAGATAGTGAAAAACTATTTGCATTAGCAGACAGATAAACAATTCTTGAAAAAATTAGATGTAGAACGACCAAGTTGAAAAGTATGGACTAAAAGTGTTTGATGTGCATTGTTAGGAGTACTTCATCCGGCACATGGATGGATGCACGCTTGACACTGAAGGAGAGAAAGAAAGGGTCGTCAAATGCATTGAAGCTGCTATTCAAAGAAGAGTTAGCGAGGTAATGTGCAGTTCACATTTGATTGATGCATGTTTCTTTAACCATACCAAAAAATGAAGGCCGATGAACTTCTGGTTCTCAACTTAGTAAGTTCTTCATGCAACTTCGTTTCATAACATGGTGCTTCAATAATCTTTATGCTATGTTTTGGCTAGTGAGTTAATTTTCTTTTGACCCCTTTTCTTCTGAAGTCACCAATCTAATATATTCTTTTCTGCTCATTTCTTTCTTTCCCTCTGTCTTTCTCTTCATCAGAAACTCTTCTGAGTTTAACCAAATTAATACATTTTGCACCTGCAGCTATCTACTTGTATTGTTGCGAATGGTACGGCAGATATATGGGGCTAAGTTCCACTCAGATTGTATGTGACCATCATATCCACCTAATGAATCGGTGACAGTGATGGTCTTTTGTCTTCAATAGAGCATTAGAGCTTAAGAACCTATAATCTCCACGTAATATCATCTCATCCACATCCCTATCACCTAAAAACTTCAAGTTAAAAACTTTAAGGCAAAGTTTGTTGTTTGGTTTTATCGCATGCAAATTGAGTTAACGTGACAAATGCATGTCACAATAAGTCATACACTCTGGAACAACATGCAATTAATTACGTGATAAATTTCACTACCCTATTTGACATTTATGCATACAATTAATTATCATCATTGTTAGCATTGATCATGTGGATGGTGGACACAGGGTGTGAGTCTTGAACTGTGTGCCAAGGACAGAGTGGGGTTGCTGTCAGAAGTGACAAGGATTCTACGGGAGAATGGCTTAACAGTGAGTAGGGCAGGTGTGTCAACCATAGGGGAGAAAGGGCTAAATGTGTTCTACGTGAGAGATGCATCTGGGAACCCAGTGGACATGAAGATCATCGAAGCATTGCGCAAGGAAATTGGACAGACAGTGATGGTGAATGTGAAAAAGGTACCAGGCAGTGCCAAAGCACCAGCTGAAACCCGAGGATGGGCTAAAACAAGCTTCTTCTTTGGGAACTTGTTGGAAAGGTTCTTGACTTGATAATGAGGGTTGAAAATCATGCATTGATTGCCTGGTTATAAAGGACACATTGAAATGTGTGTATATATATGTTTAAGAATAAAACAAAGTTGTTAAGTGTCTCACTTGGGTAGGGCTTGAACTTGGTCCCTTTTGTTATAAACCAATGCTTATAAGGTGTAACTTATACTCAGTTTTTTCTTTGCATATCGTCTCTCAATGTTGTCCTATATTTGGCTGATCCTTTCTTTATCGTAACATTTTCTTATGACTCAAAGCAACAAGGGCACATATATGGTTACTATATCATTTTCGATATTGAATCGCGTATCTAACTAATTTATAAAAGACTTAATTAACTAAGTGACAACAATAACTTTATTGAGTAGAATCCTTTTAAAATCGTTTTGCGCTCAACATTAATCAAATATTCTATTTTTAGTATTATGAGGATAGATTTAATACTCTTCTGTAACACTTATGAGATGCTCATCTATAAAAAGAGATCCCCTCACTTCTTCAAAACACACAAAAGCATTTTTATTCTCTCTTTTCTAATATCTTCTTTTCACGGTCCTAGGTACTTTTGCTCACAAGAGAGCTTGTTTGCTAGTTTTAAAACTTTTGGTACTACTCGAGAAGTTACTGTTGTATCATGGGGGACTTGTGTACTACACTGCTGCGGATAAGTTCTTAAGGATAGTGATAAGTCACACCTCAGAAAATTGATCGTGTTCGCCTTTTCAACCATTATCAATAACAATCTTAAGGACTTATGGATGATGATATGAAAATCAACAACGACTCTACACCTGAGAAGTTAAATGGTGTTTCTGCAACACAAAAAGGTACGAGCAAATAGGTGGTAAAATATGGGGCTACCAAGCATATTTGTGCAAACAGAACTGCGTTTTCCTCGTACACTAGTTTGGGGGATGAAGTAAAACAAGTTTTTCTAGGTGATTCTAGGATAACTCCTATCCTTGAAAAAGGAAAACTTCTTCTAAAGCTCGTATCTGGAAAGACTCTGTCTTTAAGCGACATGTTGCATGTGCCATCGTTTAGAGTTAATTTGATCTCTATAGCACTATTGGGAAAGATATGTGGCATTCGAATCTGATAAGATTATAATGACAAAAAATAATGTGTTTGTGGGAAAGGGGTATTGTGATCAAGGACTTTTTATACTCAATGTTTCTAATATTATTAATGATTATGGATCTATCTTCTATTTATATTATTGACTCCTATCATATATGGCATGCTAGATTAGGACATGTAAATTATACGTATGTATTAAAATAAAGAGATATAGGTATAGGGTTAATTCCCTTGTGTCAAAATACACACATAGGGTTGTTTATTTATAGATAACAAAAGTAACAGAAATAGTAACAGAATAACAAAGAACATAGGCTAAGCCCATTATATTCAACACTCCTCCTCAAGTTAGTGTATATAAATTGTATGTACCAAGCTTGTTACAAATATAATCAATTCTAGACTCCCTTAAAGATTTGGTGAAAATATCTGCTAATTGATCATTTGAATTAACAAACTCAGTCTTGATGTCTCCAGATGTAATTTTTTTCTCAAACAAAATGACAATCAATTTCAATATGTTTAGTCCTCTCATGAAAGACAGGATTTGAGCTAATATGAAGAGTAGCCTGATTATCACATATGAGTGTCATTTGAGTGACCTCTCCAAATTGCAATTCTTTCAGTAATTGTTTGAGCCAAATAAGTTCACAGGCAGCTAAGGCTATCGCTCTATATTCAGCTTCGACACTAGATCTTGCCACAACATGTTGTTTCTTACTCTTCCAAGATATCAAATTACCACCAATAGAAACACAATATCCAAAAGTAGATCTTCTATCCGATGAAGACCCTGCCCAATCCGCATCTGTAAAACATACAACTCCAGTATGGTCATTATGACCATATAATAGGCCTTTTCTAGGAGAACCTTTAACGTACTTCAATATACAAGTAACTGCATTCAAATAATCAACACATGAAGAGTTAAGAAATTGACCCACCACACTAACTGTAAAAGAAATATCAGGACGAGTAACAATAAGATAGTTCAATTTTCCAATTAATCTTTCTATACTTCTTAGGATCTCAGAGGGGTTCCCCTTAACTAGGTAGAAGTTTGGCATTAGGGTCCATGGGTGTGTCAACAGATTTAGAATTCATTAACCTAGTTTCTTTTAGAAGATCCAATGCATACTTTATTTGAGAGATAACAATACCATTATTGGATTGTGCTACCTCAATCCTCAAGAAATATCTAAGTTTACCAAGATCTTTGGTTTGAAAATTGTGACAAATATGTTGTTTAAGTTGAGAAATGCCATGGTGATCACTACCTGTAAGAACAATGTCATCAACATATACAACTAGATAGATACACCCAGCATTCGAATGACGATAAAAAACTGAATGATCTGCCTCACTGCGAGTCATACCAAATTTTTTAATAACACTACCAAACTTTGCAAACCAAGCCCTAAGAGGCTGTTTGAGACCATATAAAGATTTGCGGAGACGACATACCAATCCAGAAGACTTTCCCTTAGCAACAAAACCTGGAGGTTACTCCATATAAATTTCTTCCTGCAAATCCCCATTAAGAAAAGCATTTTTAACATCCAATTGATAAAGAGGCCACCTTTGAAGAGCTGCCATGGCTATAAATAGGCGAACAAACGCCATTTTTGCCATTGGAGAAAAAGTATCACCATAGTCCAAACCAAAAATTTGGGTGTAGCCTTTAGCCACAAGATGAGCTTTGAGACGATCAATAGTGCCATCAGGACCAACTATGATAGCAAAGACCCACCTGCAACCAACAACATATTTCCTAGAGGGTAAAGAAATGAGTTCACAAGTTCCACTGTTCAGAAGAGCACTGAGTTCATCAAGCATAGCTTGACGCCCACCAGGATGGACTAAAACATCACCTACAGATTTTGGAATAGACACTGAAGAAATGGACGAAAGACAAACATAAAAAGGTTGAGATAGTTTATGATAACTCAAGGGAGTATAATGTGGAGAGGGATTACGGGTAGAACGTATACCTTTATGAATGGCAACGGAAATATTAGGTTTAACTGTCGAAGCTGGGGGGTACGAAAGATCTGGCACCAAGGGAGACTCACTTGGTGGACAATGGGAAGTTTGACGATGACTATAAACCTTAAGAGGTAGTGAAGGAGGTGATTTGATAGGTACATTAGACATGACAGGAGAATGACAGACAACTAGAATATGTATTTGATTAGATGAAGATGCAAGAGGAGAAGATAAAGACTTCAAATAAAAAGAAGATTGAGTAAAGGAGACGTCTGCAGAAATAAAATAAGGATTAAGTGGGGGTGAAAAACATTTGTATCCTTTTTGAGATCTAGTGAATCCTAAAAAGACACATTTATGAGACCGAGCAGATAATTTATCAAGCCTAGGACTAAAATTGTGAACAAAGTGTGTAAACCCAAAAACTTTAGGGGGTAAGAGATGGAGAGACTTATGAGGAAACAAAATAGAGTGAGGAATTTTATTTTCTAAAACTGAACATGACATACAATTAATAAGATAACATGTACTAAGAATAGCATCACCCCAAAAACATTGAGGAACCTCACCATCAATTAAAAGAGTACGAGTAATTTCAACAAGATGTCTATTTTTGCGCTCAGCCACCCCATTTTGTTGAGTTGTATAAGCACAAGAGGTTTGGTGAAGAATGTCATGAGATTTCATAAAAGTGGTAAAAGACTGAGAAAGATACTCACGAGCATTATCACTCCGTAAGATTTGAATTGAAACACCAAATTGATTTTCAATTTCATTAAAAAAAAAAGATTGAAATATTGAAAACAACTCAGAATGATTTTTCATTAAAAATAACCAAGTACATCTTGAATAATCATCAATAAAAGTAACAAAATACTGAAATCCTAAATTAGACTTAACACGACTTGGTCCCCAAATGTTAGAGTGAACTAAGGCAAAAGGGGATGAAGCACGTTGGGAGACACTACTAGGAAAAGAATTGTGACTATATTTTCCTAAAAGACACGACTCACAAGACAAACTGGACAACTTGGATAAACTTGGAACAAGTTGCTGCATCTTGGCAAGACTAAGATGTCCCAACTGAGCATGAAGGAGAGATGGAGAGTCTATGACCATGCCAACATGAGCAGATGTTCGTAAACAATAAAGACCATGAGACTCACATCCGGTTCCAATCATTCATCTAGAACTCCGGTACTGCAAACTAACAGAATCTTTAGTAAAAAAAATAATACAATCAAGAGAATGAGTGAGACGACTAACAGATAATAAATTAAAAGGTGACCTAGGGACATAAAGAACATTATCAATAGGCAAAGAAGGAAAAAGATGAATAGTACCAACACCATGGGATGAGACCTTATAACCATTAGCCATGGTAATGGAAGGTAAATGACCAAAGGTAGACAAAGAAAGGAAAAAGGATTTATTACCAGTAATATGATCTGTGGCACCTGAGTATAGAACCCAATGACCAAGGGAATTGGGGTGGATGAACCTAATAAAAGAGATACCTATATGTGCAACATATACAGTGGAACTAGAGTTCTGACGATCCTCATACCATTTAAGAAATTCATTGAAAATAGCATGTGGACTTGAGGTATCAAATGAAGTAGGATCCATGGTAGATGGTGGCACAGGAGCAACTTGGACAACTGCAGCAGTTTTAGGAGGACGACCATGTAAGCCATAACACCTGTCACTTTGTGGCCAAGTTTGCCACAATGGTCACACTTATGGCGCCCTTTGCTCGACTTTTGAGAACGAATGCGGTCATCCCGTTGAGATACCAAGGCAGAAGAGTCATCAATTGGATTAGATATATTAATGTGGGATTTACTTGGTACACGCAGAAGGGTGGAACAAGTAGAAGTAAGGGTGGGCACAACAGGAGATCCCAAAATCTAATTACGAATAGAAGAATAATCATTAGGAAGCCCATGTAAGGCTAACAACATGAAAAACTTAGACCGCTGCTCAATCTCTTGAGATAGAGTGGATGCAGGAGGCAACAATTCATTAAAATCATGAAAAAGTGCATGCATTTGACCAAGATACTTAGACATTATACCATCAAGACATCTCGAAGAAACAACATGAAGGAGATTTTGAAATACCCCATAAAGACGTTGATTATTATTAGTATATAATAATTTGACATGCTCCCAAATTTTTGAACACGTCTCATAAGAGCGAAAAATTTGTTTCAAAGACAAGTGAATGGTCGATTTGAGAACCATGCACAATTGAGCATCAATTTTTGACTAGCGAGAAACCTCATGCTCAGGGAGATTAACAACAAACATTGTAAGATGATCAACATAACCTTGACTTTTAAGCCATAATCTAATATCAAAGGCCCAAGTATCATAATTTGTGTTATCCAATTTATCAGTTGAGAGATGAACATTAACATAATTAGTGTAATGATCAGGTATGGTGATTAGAGGAGGCAACAACAGAAGAAAATGTAGCGGCAGCCACAAAAGTAGCCATAGAGGAGAGAGAAAAACCCTAAAAAAACAAACGGGTTTCGATCAAGATGATGAGGATGGATCCAGAACACTCACAGGACAACAATTGCAACGACGTTGATCGCCACCCAAAACGATGCCAAAAGCGCCGCCATGCACGACATCAACAATGACGATGACGGGAACGAAAATGGTGCGTGAAGGGGCGTCGCTGCTCCGATCACCGTGATTCCAACGACACGGTGGTCGCTGAGGTGAGGCACTCCTGACAGTGATGTGGTCGACCCAATCGGCAGCGGCAGCGACGGTGGCTGCAGCGACGGTGGCGGCGTTTACAACTTGATGAGGACGGTGAACAATAGGTTCACCGAAAAATATTTAACCCTAACTCTAGGCTCTAGATATCATATTAAAATAAAGAGAAATAGGTATAGGATTAATTTCCTTGTGTCAAAATACACGCATAAGGTTATTTACTTATAGATAATAAAACTAACAGAAATAGTAATAGAATAACAAAAAAATGAGCTAAGCCCGTTATATTCAATAGTATGTTATTAAATTGCAATGACTAGGATTAATTAACATGCATGAGTAATTAAATCGTCGAAGGCTGTGTAGTTCTTGGTCAAGAGGAAAAAGTATGCAAACTTTTAAAATCTTTGTATGGGCTTAAACAAGTGCAAAAACAATGGCATGAAAAATTCATATTGTTTTACTTTGTGATGATTTTTCTACTAGTGAGTTGATAAATGTGTTTACACTAAATTTGAAAATTGTGAATGTGTTATTATATGTTTAGATGTGAAGGACATGCTAATTTTAGTATATGTATTGACATAGTTTCTAAAAAAAAATTATTTCTTGAATATAAGTTTGTAATGAAAGACATGGGTGAAGCAAGTGTGATTCTAGAAGTTAAAGTTATAAGGAAGGGAGATAATATATTACTATCCCAAGAGCAATATAGTGAGAAACTTCTTAGGAAGTTTGGATGTTGTGATTTTAAATCAATAAGGACATGATGCGGACTACAAATTAAAGAAAAATAGAGGAGAATATATTTGTCAATCTCAATATGCCCAGAGAATTGAGAGCTTATTGCATTTAATGAGCTTTTCTAGGCCAAACATTGCTTATGCAGTAAGTAGACTAACCATGTATACTCAATGTCCTAGCTCATTGGGATGCACTTGCAAGACTCGAGATATTTAAGAGGTACAATGAATATCATTGAATATAGTGGATTTTCCACTATGCTAGAAGGGTATAATGATGCTAACTGGATCTCTGATTTAGATGAAACAAAATCCACTAGTGGTTATGTATTTACACTTAGGGGTCAGTTACACGAAGATCAGCTGGGCAAATGATTATTGCTAGATCAACAATGAAATCAGAGTTTCTTGATCATGAAATAGCTGAAAGTGGAGTTGAGTGGTTGAAAAACTTCTCAGGAACATTTCTTAAGAATGAAATGAAACCCATTTGTATCAATATGTTGTGATTTTCAATCGGCAATAACAATAGATAAAACAAAACTTATAATGGAAATAATAGACATATACAATTGTAACATAATTTGGTAAAGTAGTTGCTAAAGAGTGGATCAATTTTCATTGACTATGTTAAGTTAGAACGGAATTTGGCTGATCCTCTGACAAAACCTCTAGGGAGGAACGTGATTTTAGAAATGTCGAGGGGAATGAGACTCAAGCCACTTGCAAACAAACAAGTGATGGAAATCGAACCTTTATGGTTAGAGATCCCATGAATAAGGTTCATATGGGTAAAAACAAGTCACTTGTTACTTCTGTTAGCACTAAAATTAATTTAAAATCATTTTGTCAATTCCTATGGTGTGTGTGAAAGTGTTAGATACTCCATTATTGAGAGGGTAAATTTTGTCATTAACATTCTATGTGATATAAGAATTTTAGCCAAAAAAAAGGTTTTAATGATTTTCATATCCCTTACGAGTGGTGTATGATATGCAACATACACTTGATGAAATCACCTATATGAGTGTCAAATGGGGCCACTTGCGTGAGATCTTGGCAACATTTCTAGGGCACTCATGAATATCGTGCACGCGCATGGCCTAATAAACGCAACATAACAATAACGACAAGAATTGTGGGGGTGTATTGTGATTGATAAAACCTCTAACACATATGAAGTGTCTTGGTTCATATAGCTTGTTATACCAACTATAATGTTGTTAAGTTCATCAATCTAAAGCTAGTACATATAGCTTGTTATACTAGTTCTGATGCATTACATCTTATATGAGACCCAATATTTATCTTTTTTGTTTTTTTTACATTTTGCAATATGTACGGGAATTTTGTAATTAGGGGTTTTGAAAAATTATTAAAACCCATTAAACCCTATTAAAACATCATTGAAACCTATTAAAATGTAATTGGTTCAAATATTTGCACCTGGATGGGATGTGTGACCAGATTCTTCTCCCACCTTTAATACTCCTCTGTAACAACTAGAAGGTGCTCAAGTATAAATGGGACCCCCCTCACTTTTCCAAAACACACTAATTGAAGCATTTTTTTTCTCTCTTTTCAATCTCCTCTTTCCATTGTCCTGGGTATTTTTGCTTATAAGAGAGCTTGTTTGCTAGTTTCGAAATCCTCTATATCACCCGAGAAGTTCTTGTTGTATCCTGGGGGACTTGTGCAATACACTGCAGATAAGTCCTTAAGGATAGTGATCACTCATGCCTTGAGAAATTGATCATGTTCCTCTTTTCAACAATTTTCAACAACATATGTGTTACGGTGCAATTCACTTATAACATGTGTTGGAAACTGTTTTGGCTGAAATACAAGAGGGGGGTGAATTGGATTTCAAAACTTTTTGAAACAATTTGATATTTTTCAGTAAAATGCAATTCTGTTTCACAGACTGGATCTTTATTTGAATTT